>Ga0154901_142_pt1 | contig 24008 bp, 24 predicted proteins | sample Rifle2008BG19ft_FD_105873 | JGI IMG/M metagenome (GOLD analysis project Ga0154901, IMG submission 105873) | Chloroflexi bacterium RBG_19FT_COMBO_49_13 | reverse complement strand
AGCCATGCCAGGACCGATGAGCTGGCAAAAGCCTGTGGTGCCAGCACCCAGGTCAGCGCAACGAATGCTGCAGCGCCGAGTAGTGTGAAAAATACTCCTACGTACCCGCTGACTTTATATTTGGCACCGGGTGATGCTTCGTACACCTCCTTGGCTCTATATGGTAGCAAAGCACCGGCCAGACAGGTAATGATGAATACATAACCACAACCGAAGGTCACACCCAGGGTCAAGCTTACCCAGGAGAAAGGCTGGGTGACCAAGCTGTATCCCACGATTACCGGCAAGCTAGCCAGGAAGTAACCCAGGTGTGCATTGACTGGAGTGTGGTACTTTTCGTTCACTTTGCTGAACCAATCCGGCAACAGGCGATCTAACGACATGGCAACGAGGACACGCGTCATGCCAATATAACAGTTGCAAACGATCTGGAAGCCATTGAGCAGGTAGCCAAGACCGATAATCAATACCACGATTGGACTTGCAGTGAGAGCAACAGCCAGGATCGGTGGCCACAGATTGAAACCACTGATGTTGGCCTCACCGATGAGAGACCAATATCCCGCTCCTGCCACATACAGGAATTCGGGACCAGCCACACGTTGAATACCCAATGCCAGTAACGCCAGCAGCAAACCAGTAGCGATGAGAGATCCGACCATGATGAAAGTCTGTGATTTAAAGCTGCGAGCGTCTTTGATCTCACCGTTCTGTTCAGCAGAATACGTAGCCCACTGTAGACTGGTCCAGGCAATTGGGGCGACCAGGAGAGTGGCCATCAAACTGAAAGGTGGGTTGAGATTTATCCCGGCATTGGTTACGGCTTGTACCGCGGTTTGATAAAAGTTCGCCACCCCACCAGAGGCCAAGGCAAAGGAATCTAGCCGGCTGATAAATTGAGAAGCTGGCGTGGTGAACAGGACTACAAATACGGTAGCAAAGCAAAGCAATGTGCCCCAAAATATCACGTGTTGGAAACGCACATAGTTCTTAAATCCGCTGGTGAGAAGGATAAGTGACAGGAGGGCATTAAGGATGCTGACGATAATAATACCCGTCGGCGTTGTAAACCAGACACCCAGGCTGGACAGAGAGGTCACATGCATCGTTGCACCCAATCCAAGGAAAAGGGGTGCAAACCCCAGGTAGGATACCAACCAGCCCGAAAGCGCTACCCATTGCAGGATCCAGATAACAAAACCGGACATTACCACCGTGAAAGCCAGACCACCACCGAACACACGGCTTTGGAACACATAGTCACCACCCGATCGTGGAAGGGCTGTCGAGAGCCATACATACACGAAGGCAATCGGTATTTCGATGACCATCGCTAAAAGAATCCCCCAGACCAACTGTCCGCCTGGGAGCGAACCAGGAGCCCATAGGTATGTCCATGGAAAGATTAAACCCATGGTCAGGATGTTATATACAAAAGCAGAATAAGGAGACATGACACGGACGAGACCAGACGCCTTACGGGTGAAGACTTCCGGTTTGGTAAATGCAGTTTCAGACATTGTGATCCTCCTTTGTATTCGACCAATCTGATGATACATGCATAGAATGATTAGTTGATATAAGTTTCTCATATCTTTACATATTTCCACGATCATTATCTGCTTATAATCGAATTACCTCCTTTTCAGATGAGTCATGCTCATCCGCTCGTCATTTGGTATCCTTCCACTTTCCCATCAATAAAAGTTACCAGGCAACCACGCAAGATTCCCTCGCCATATTCACTCCCGGGGTTGATACAGACCGAACGCCCAATCCTGGCTACAGATTGGGACTCATGAATATGCCCGTGGAGACCCAACATTGGCTGGTGTTTCTCGATGGCTTTGCGAACGGATTTACTCCCTGCTCCGTACAATACCGTTTGACCACCCTGGATGATTGGTTCGGGCGGATCTTTGCTCCAGTCCAACATAGGGCAAGTATCCAGGGAAGAATCGACGGGAGGGTCGTGGAAGTTAAAGATCGTGTGACTGAGGTCGGGAACGTGGGTTACCATTTTTTCAATCATTTCACCGAGGTCTTCATCGGGAATTTCACGCGGTGTTTTCCAAGGTGTCGGTGTGCTATAACCTACTGAGACCATAGTATGATCTTCATCTACTTGAATTACTTCATTTTCACAAGCAAAGAATGAATGGGTACCTTCTCGTCTTATGGCAGTTAACACCTCAGGATCATCATCGTTTCCACCAGTAACGAAACATTTTTTCCCTGTTCCCGCCAGGCGTTCTTCTGCTAGGTCCACCCAATCACTCAGTCTCTGCCGGGCAACTTGGTGGAATAACACATCGACCGCATTTTTATCCGCCGAGAGGGCATGGAACTCGGCTTCATCCATGATTTTATGGTAGAAACCGAGTGTGCCCAATCGATTGATGAACTCGTCCAATTCTTTTTGGGTAGAAATTTCTTCGACGCGGCCTTGCAGAGTACCGCGATAATGATCATTCTTCTCTTTGATGATCGGTATGAGTAACTTGCCGGTAATGTCACCCCCCATGACCAGGATATCTACATCATAGAATTTACCCGCATTGATAAACTTTCGATAGGTTCGCTCAGAGCCGTGCAGGTCGGTGGCAAAGTACAGGCGGGTGGCCTTCTTACGTTCTTTTTTTGTAAAGATTGGCATACTGACCTCCACCAAATAATCTTAACCGGCAAGTTATTTTACGCGATTCAGACCCTGTTTTTATTTCCTGACGCAATAAGAATTTCAACCGAGTGAGCTGCAAGAGAGTCGAGTGTCGAAGGATCGATCGCTTCATCCGTGATCAATTTATCGATCTCATCGATGGATGCAATTTGAAAATTGGAAACCACACCCCATTTGCTGTGATCGGCAACGATAAAAATCTTCCCATTGGTACGCTCAATCATCTGCTTTATTACCTCCGCTTCTGCATTCGAAGGGACGGTACAACCATGGATCAAACTAATCCCGTCTACCCCCAGGATGGCTTTGTCGGCATATACTTGGCGTAAATTATCGATGGCAAAGCGCCCCGCTACAGAATTTGAATGGGGTTGAAACTCCCCACCTATAAGATGATGAATAAAACCTGCTTCCCCAACTTCAAGCGCCGCGTATAAATTATTGCTGATTACGGTGACACCAGCCCCACTACGAATGTGACGAATCACTTGAGCGGTGGTCGTGCCACTATTAATAAATACCACATCCCCATCTTCAATGAGCGAAGCCGCCAGCTCACCAATCAATCGTTTTTCTTCGGGATTTGTATGTGCTCTTTGCACATATTCGGGTTCATGCGTCATCCTTTGGCTTAGCATTGCACCCCCATGCGTACGCTCCAAGGTCCCCTCACGTTCCAACCATTCCAGATCGCGTCTCACCGTTGCTTCGGAGGTATCCAGCATCCTACTCAAATCATTCATTCGAACGATTTTATGGGTTACCAGATACTCCTGGATTCGCTCTCGCCGTTGAGCGGGTATGAGAGGTTTGCTCATTAATATATTTTAGGTGATATCTGACTACTTGTTGATGGGAATTTTAGTATATTTACCTCGATTATAAAAGAATCTGAAGGAATTTGCAAGATTTTGATTTATTAATTATAATAATCAAAGTTTTATACGTTTTAAAACGATCAATCACGCCTTGTCAACCTGTGGCTGTTTGAATAGGTCAAATCTTAGGAGAAGGATATGTCGAGCAGTTCAATCGGGATGGGTGAGCAAGATCGTTCTGAGCGCGAGAAGTTTGAAAATGAACTGAAACGTATCCTTAAGGCCAGCGACGATGCCGGCATCATCCTGCGGGTTATCGGCTCGCTGGCTTTTCAAATGCACTGTCCAAAATTCGGATATCTCCAGGCTGCGATGGGCCGCGCTTATACTGATATTGATTTTGCGGCATATAACCGCCAGACAAAGGAAATCCAGGGATTGATGGCACGCCTGGGCTATCATGAAAACCGCGAAGTCTTTATTGTTTCTGAAGGCGAAAGGTCCATTTTTGAGAGACCAGAACTTGGTATTCACCTTGACGTGTTCTATGAAAAGCTTGCATTCAGCCATGTGATCTCTTGGAATGGACGGCTGGAAGTGGATTATCCGAGTATTCCCCTGGCTGAGATGCTGCTTGAAAAAATGCAAATTGTAAAAATAAACGAGAAAGATGTGATTGACACCGTCATGTTATTGCTCGAGCATCCCCTGGGTGAGAATGACAATGAGACGATTAACATTAAGCTTATTTCCGGGCTTTGCAGCACTGATTGGGGACTCTGGCGGACAATCAGTATGAATCTGGACAAAGTTCGGAACCTGGCCCAAGGATACACACAACTCAGATCTGAACAGAAAGAAAAAATCGACGCTCAGGTAAAAACTGCCCTGGCAAGGATTGAGCAAGAACCCAAGTCTCTTGCATGGCGGTTACGCGCCAGGGTTGGTGACCGTGTGAAATGGTATAAAGATGTTGATGAAGTTCAATAATTTTTAGGAGCTGGGTATGGAAAAATTCGTCCGTGACTTGATGCATCGGGGGCTTTTGACCTGCACTCCAGGAGCAACCCTGGGACAGGTAGCTGTTCTCCTTACCCAGCGCCATGTGCATGCTTTGATCGTTGTCGATGATGATAATTCCCCACTTGGCATCATCTCCGATTATGATCTGCTGGCTGGAGAATGGCTTTCGGGCGAGCCGCAAGGCCTGGCCACCATGCGTAACCTGACTGCCGGAGAGCTTATGTCATCCCCGATTGACACAGTCGAATCTGATATACCTCTTCAAGCAGCTGCCAACACTTTGATAGAAAAGGATATCAACCGCCTTCTCGTGACAGAAGGAGGGGTTCCAGTGGGAGTCATCTCGACTTCCGATTTTGTTTCCAGCATTGCTAAAGCAGAAAAACCTTTGCGTGAAACCGTTGCCGATGTGATGTCGGACGCCATACTGGTTTGCCGAAATAAGACCCCTCTCACCTCTGCCGCGCGAACGATGACCCAGGCTGGCTGGCGTTCGGTACTCGTTGTGGATGCGAATGGCAAGCCGGAAGGCGTGGTGAGTGGGAAAGACCTGTTACCTTTCGTAAAAAATGGGATTGATGAAAAACTGACTGTGCGGGATATTATGCACCCAGCACTGACGATCGATATCCATGCACCCTTGCGTGAAGCTGCGGAATTGATGATCCAAAAGCATCACCATCGTCTGGTTGTGATAGATATGACTGACCCGCAAGCCTTCCCTTTGGGCATTATTTCATCATTTGATATTGTGGCTGAGATGGCAAAGCCTGATTCGATCTGGCAAAAATAGGCAGTGTGAAACTGTCAGTTCTACTGGAACGACAAATGCGTTATCACAATTTATTTTCTGGAGTGTGTTAAGTATGCCTCTTACTTTAGAAGAGGCAATTTCTCGCGTTCCTCAATGGGCGGGTGCCAGTGATTTCTCCGTCATCCCCTTGAGTGGTGGGATTACCAATAATAATTTCCGTATAGATCTAGGAGGGGAGTCCTTCGTCCTGAGAATTCCCGGAGCGGACACAGAACTTTTGGGGATCAATCGGGATTACGAATATGCTGCAAACCTGGTTGCAGGACGGCTGGGAATCGCACCAGAAGTATATTACTATATTCAACCGGAAGGTTATCTGGTTACTCGTTTCATCAACGGGCATCCAATCTCACAGGAGGAGATCAGTCAGCCGGAGAACATTCGGCGGGTGATGGAGTCTGTCCGGAAGATTCACAACATGGAGGACATTCCCGGTAGATTTGATGTTTTTCGCGTTGTCCGAGATTATACCGATATTGCTCGACGCTACCAGGTTAGTTTCCCGAAAGATTATGAGTGGCTGACCAGGCGTATGCTGGAAGCTGAGGAAGCATTAAAAATCCGTCCACATCAAGATTGCCCCTGCCACAATGATTTGCTCAACGCCAATTTCCTGTCCAATAATCAACTCTACATTCTGGATTGGGAATATTCCGGTATGGGTGATTTATTTTTTGATCTGGCAAACTTCTCTGATCATCACAATCTTACTGATGAGCAGGACCACTGGATGCTCAAATGCTATTTTAATGATGAAGCAACACCGGGCCAATGGGCACACGTAAAGATCATGAAAATCCTGTCTGATCTGCGCGAAGCCACCTGGGGTCTCGTTCAAATTGGCATTTCCAAGCTCGATTTCGACTTCCGGGAATATGCTGATAAATTTCTCAGCCGGGTTTTTGATAATGTTAATAATCCAAATTGGAATGAATGGCTTATGGAGGTAAGAAAAAATGTCTAATTTTCCCACTCACGCGCAGGTTGTCATCATCGGCGGAGGCGTTGGCGGGTGCAGCATTGCTTACCATCTGACTCTCATGGGTTGGAAAGACGTCGTGATTCTCGAAAGACACGAGCTGACCAGTGGCTCGACCTGGCACTCTGCAGGATTGGTCGGGCAGATGCGTTCGGATGCCAATCTCACCCGGATGATGCACTACAGCACGGAGCTTTATCGCAAGCTGAAACAGGAAACAGAGCAAGATACTGGTTGGCGTGAAGTTGGAGGCCTTCGCCTGGCATCTTCTGCTGAACGAATGCAGGATTTAAAACGGTTAGTCGGCATGGCCCAATCCTTTGGTGTACCCATGGATCTGGTATCGCCTAAGGAAGCTTTTGACCTATTCCCAATCATGAACATGGAAGGTGTTGCTGGTGCAGCCTTTACCCCGAACGATGGAGTGATTGATCCGACCGGCTTGACCAATGCCCTCGCCAAAGGAGCTAAAAATCGGGGGGCGCGTATTTTCGTGGATACGAACGTGGAAAAGATAAACCTGAAAAATGGCCGCGTGCATGATGTAGTCACCAACTTAGGCACAATTGAGACCGAGATTGTGGTTGATGCAGCCGGGCAGTGGGGCGGTGAGGTGGGTAAGATGGTTGGTCTCAGCCTACCCGTCGTACCCATGGCTCATCTGTACATCATCACCAAACCAATCAAAGGTGTTGGGCACGACTTCCCGACTTTGCGTGACCCCGATTTATTGGTTTATTGGCGCGAGGAAGTCGGTGGACTGGTCACAGGTGGGTACGAACGAAACCCGGCTCCGTTTGGATTGAATGGAATCCCACGCGATTTTAAATATCAACTTCTGCCTCCCGATTGGGAGCGGTTCACTCCACTGATGGAGAATTCCATCAAACGCGTGCCAGCTGTAGAAACAGCCGAAGTCATACAGCTTCTGAATGGACCAGAAGGATTTACCCCGGATGGAGAGTTCCTGCTCGGCCCAACATCAGTAAAGGGGTTTTGGGTGGCTTGTGCCTATTGTGCCCATGGACTGGCTGGAGCGGGTGGGATTGGAAAGACGATGGCAGAATGGATCATCGACGGACATCCAGAGTGGGATGTGTGGCGCCTGGACGTGCGACGGTTCGGTTCAAATTACAACAGCCAGGATTACACTGTTGCACGTACCGTCGAAACCTACACCCAATACTACGACATTCATTACCCTGGCGAGGAGCGTCTTTCCCGACGCGGTTTGCGTCTTTCACCCACGTTTCACTCCCTGCAGGATCTGGGTTGCTACTTTGGAGAGAAGACCGGTTGGGAACGACCGAACTGGTTCAAACCTCATGAAGAAAAAGCGCGTCATGGTCATGAGCCCAAAGGTTGGTCTCACCACAACTGGTCACGTGCCATCGGCTATGAACACCTGATGACCCGCGAAAACGCTGGTTTATTTGATGAAACTTCATTCAATAAGTTCGAGGTGCGTGGTCCAGGCGCGCTGGCTTTCCTTAACTATGTTTGCGCCAATGATATCGACCAGTCTGTTGGGACAATTATTTACACCCAATGTTTGAATAAACGCGGTGGTATTGAGTGCGATTTCACCGTCACACGCCTGGGAGAAGACCGATTCTTCATTATTACGGGCACCGCTTTTGGACAACACGACCTATCCTGGTTATCTTTGAATATGCCGGATGATGGGAGTGTATCCATCGAGGATGTAAGCTCGTCCTATGTATGTCTGGGCTTGTGGGGACCTAAAGCCCGCAAGATCCTGGAAAAAGTAACCCGGGCTGATGTATCCAATGAAGGTTTCCCGTACATGACTGCTCGTCGTATTTTGGTCGGTGATGTACCCGTCCTGGCATCCCGGGTCACCTATGTTGGCGAGTTGGGATGGGAATTTTACTGCCCAATGGAATATGGCTTGCGCCTATGGGGTATCCTATGGGAATCCGGGCAACTTGAAGGGATGGTAGCAGCTGGATATAAGGCTATCGATTCGTTGCGACTTGAAAAGGGTTATCGCTACTGGAGCAGTGAGATCAGCCCAGATTATTCGCCATTGGAAGCTGGTCTGGGCTTTACCGTCAGGCTGAGTAAACCGGAATTTATCGGTAGAGAAGCCTTGCTCAAACAAAAAGAAGCTGGCTTAAAGCGTAAGCTGTGCTGCTTGACCCTTTCGGACGATCGCACAATTGCCATGGGTAAGGAACCAATCCGTACCAAGGACGGCAAGGTGATCAGTTGGGTAGCTGCAGGTGGGTATGGCTATTCAGTAGGAAAAAGCATCATCTACGCGTACCTGCCTGTTGAATTCGTGAATATTGGCACAGAATTGGAAGTAGAATTCTTTGGTGAACAAGTCGGTGCGGTTGTCGTGCATTCACCATTGTGGGATCCATCAGGCGCACGGGTAAAAGCATAAGGGTTTAAAAGTCGTATAATATCTTCAGGGAATGATCCATCGGATATCGATAAGTGACGATACTGGTATCACAAATAACATACATAAACTCATATATCTAAGGAGGTATAAAAATGACAATCGTAAATGCGAAAGAAATCATGGTGGAGGCTGCCAAGGGAAAATATGCGGTTGGTGCGTTCAATATCACCGACCTGGTCCAAATGGAGGGTGTGGTCGATGCTGCTATTGCCAAGAATTCTCCGTTGATCATTCAGACATCGGTAAAACCGTCCAAGTTCCTCGGCGTCGATGTGCTTGTAGCAATTTTCAGAACCATTGCCAAATCAGCTCCCATACCGATCTGTCTGCACCTGGACCATTGCACAGAGGTCGAGCATTGCAAAAAGTGCGCCGATGCTGGTTATACAAATATCATGATTGACGCCTCCAAGCAGTCTTTTGAGGAGAATATCCGCCAAACAAAGGAAATTGTCGATTATTGCCACAAGGTCGGCAATATCTCAGTGGAGGGTGAGCTGGGGACTGTCAGTGGGGTAGAGGATCAGATCAAGGTCTCTGAGGATGAAACTCAGCTTGCTAACCCCAAACAGGCTGTTGAATTTGTCGAGCGCACAGGTCTGGATATCTTTGCTCCTGCCATAGGGACTGCCCATGGAGTATATAAGACCAAGAATCCCAAGGTGGATTTTGAACGGCTGGGAAAAATCAATGAATTGCTCAATGGCAAGGCGATCAAGACACCTCTGGTGGTTCATGGCGGAACTGGGTTGCCGGAAGATTATATTAAGAAGTTGATCGAGATGGGTGGTGCAAAATTTAACGTTTCCACTGAACTAAAACGCACCATGATCGACGCACAATATGATTACATTCTTGCCCACCGTGAGGAATATGATCCCGGTAAAGTCGACGACGCGGTCAGAAAAGCAATTTTTGAGGCAGTCAGTCACTGGATAGACATGCTTGGCAGCGCAGACAAAGCCTGAGTCTGTCAAGCACGTGAATTACAGGGTGAGGAGCGACTTAGCCATTACTCTTTGTATCAATTACCAACTAATAAAGAGGAGTTAAATTTAGAATGAAAAAGGTAGAGGAATATTTTGTGCCATGGGTGAAAGGCATTCCGATGTACATCTCAGGTCATATTGAGCTGGCGTGGAGAAAGCCAGAGCTTCATCGCATGATGTCGAATGAGAACCCGAATCCACCTTCCGAGAAAGTGTTGGATGCGATCATCAAATATGGCAAGATGGCTAATCGTTACCCCGACCAGGGATTGGTTGTCCGCAGCAAGATCGCCGAAATTAATAAATTGGGTGGTCCAGAAAACGTGATGATTGGCAACGGCTCCAGTGAGGTCTACGATAATATCTTCCGCAGCTTCCTTCAGACCGGTGAAGAAGTCATCCAACACACCCCTTGTTTTGGCATCTACAAGCTGCGTGGAACCATCCTGGGTGGCAAAATGGTATCGGTGCCCATGATCTACAAGGATAAGTTCTTGCATTTCGATACGTCTGCAATCCTCAAGGCAATCACCGACAAGACCAAGATCATCGTAATTGCCAACCCAAACAACCCAACCGGTAATTTCATGAATGCGAAGGATTTCGTGCGTATTGCTGAGACCGGTATCCCATTCATCGTAGATGAGGCTTATGTAGAGTACGCAGGCTTGAAGCTATCTCAAGTTGATCTGACCAAGAAATACAAAAACGTGATCGTCACGCGCACGCTTTCCAAGGCTTACGGCCTGGCAGGTTTGCGCTTCGGTTATGCATTGGGTGACAAAGATGTGATCGGGCAAATCTCCGCTGCACTTTTACCGTGGAACGTGGGCACGATACCCATGTGGGCTGCGCTGGCAGCACTGGAAGATACCGAAGCCCTTGAGCACCGGGTGAAGTTCAATAACGCTGAGGTGGATTACATTACCGAGTCACTCAGTGAAATTTCCAACCTGGTGGTATTCCCATCTAAAGCCAACTATATCTTATTCGATTGCGGTGCGACGGGAAAGAAGGGCAAGGACGTTGTGGCTTATGCAGAAAAAAAAGGACTGATTTTCCGTCCGGACGGCGAAAAATACGGCAGCGATGGCTGGTTCCGAATCACTATTGGAACCCAGGAAGAGAACCGCATGGCGGTCAACGTTGTGCATGAATTTTTAACCAGTTAATAATTTCATTTACCTCTGAGGTCCAGGAGACCTTTGGGATGAGTAGAAATAGAGGAGGTTAACCATGGGAAAAATTAAAGCTATATTTTTCGACCAGGATGGTGTGATCATCGACACTGAACGGGACGGTCACCGTGTTTCCTTCAATATGACCTTTAAAGAATTTGGTTTCACGGATGAATGGAGTGTGGATTATTATCACGAATTGTTGCAGATCGCCGGTGGCAAGGAGCGCATGAAGCATCACCTGCAAACGCGTGGTTTCAGTAAACCTGTAGCACCTGAGCAGGTAGATGATCTGATCAAAGATATGCACAAGCGCAAGACGGCACTTTTTGTCGAGCTGATTGAGACAGGAAAACTGCCACTACGCCCAGGAATTCACCGCTTCATGAAAGAAGCCATGGATGCAGGGTTGAAGATAGGCGTGTGTACCACCTCCAATGAGCAAGCTGCAAAAGCGATCACCGGGAAAATCCTTTCCGATATCAAGTTTGATATCATCCTGGCAGGTGATGTGGTCAGTAAGAAAAAGCCTGACCCTGAGATCTATAACCTGGCGCTCAGTCAAACCGGACTAAAACCTGATGAGGTTATTGTGGTTGAGGATTCCAAGAATGGTGTCCTGGCTGCAAAAGCAGCAAACACGCACGTAATTGTGACCACTAATTATTATACAGAGAAGGAAGATGTTGGCAGCGGGGACATCATAGTAACCTGTCTGGGTGATACCGCGGGTGAGAAAGGGCGACTGACCAAGGGTGATGAAAGCCTGAAATTTGATGGTGTACTCCACATCAATCAGGTGGTTGATTACTTCTCGAAATAAAGCTGTCAGACCAAGGGAAAGCAAAAAGGACGCAATAATATTTCTTGCGTCCTTATTCTATAATAACCGAAGAACCAATGCCAGACGAATTACTTGATATCATCGATGATAATGACATCGTCATAACTCAGGATATGAGAACTGGAGTCCATCTACGTGGCCTTCAGCACAGGGGTGTTCACGTCTTCCTGGTCACACCGGAAGGCAAGCTGCTGGTACAACGACGCAGCAAATACTGCCAGACCTTCCCCCTGGCGCTTGACTGTACAATCTCGGAACACGTAAAATCCGGAGAGAGCTACCAGAAGGCTGCGATTCGTGGCATGGCGGAAGAGATGGGAATTTGTGGTGTGCGCATAGCCAAATTGGTGAAATTCAAAATGGTTTATGGTCCCAATGATATCGAAATTTCCATATTGTACGAAGGCAGTGTGGATCCGACTTTGGTCCGCTTTGATCCACTGGAAGTTGAGGGAATTGCCTATTATAGCCTGGACGAGCTGGAAGGACTCATCCAGAGCAGGACGGATGCAATCAGTGGATGGTTCGAGCAACTCTTCAACTGGTACACGGGCAAACCAGCTGAATTGAATGTGTTGAGGACATATAAGCACAAACGGCTTCTAACACCATACAACAGGTGACGCTGAATTATTTCGTGCCAGGGGTGGCGAATATTTTTATTCGATAGAGCGGATAATTACCGGCTACACATTGTATCGTTGTGATTACACTTCAGCATGGTTGATAAATCGACTGCATGGAATCTTACGACTGATCAATGCTTGGGGTTGATTTTTAGGTGATTATTACCCTTTTAAAATAAAAGACCCTGAGAGGTTTGTATTAATCCCTCAGGGTCTGGACACAGTATGTATCATCTAATTTTGCAACATGCTTTCCATCGTCTGGTGTGCCTGGTCTAAAGGCGTACCCAGCGAAAGGTTCCATTCAGCGAGAAGCGATTTGATCGCTCTTTCCAGGATTGATTTCTCTTGATCATTCAACTTGGAACTTCGTCGGAAATATGTCAGGTCACGGACGACACGACAAATTGAAGTCAATTGACCGTCCTTTAATTGCTCCATAAGCTGGAGTTTGCGCAATACCCGATCATCTTGAAGAATTTCATTTTGACTGGCAAGGATCGGTATAACCTTAATAAATTCCTCCGCTGAGGTAGGTAAGCGCAGGCCGTTCTGCTCTGGGTTATCCACTGGAATCCAGATCATCATATCAGGAATATGAACAACATAGCAGTTGGTGGGCTGATTGTTGATGATCTTTTCCTCAATCTCTACGATCTCTCCAAGACCAAAAGTACAGTGTATAACTTTATCGCCAATTCGAAAGCCCATTTCACACCTCATTTCCAAGCTGAAATTTGAATTCCCGGATCAGGATATTGCTGTCCTGATCCGGAGAATTTACGAGCTAATTTACCAGCGTTTGTTATAGGAGTCTCGACGCGGACGCTCTTCGCGGGGTCGAGCTAAATTCACTTTAATCGCTCGATCATCCAACATTTTTTCGTTAAGCAATCTGATTGCGTTCTCTGCCTCTTCCTGATTGGTCATGGTTACGAAGGCAAACCCCTTCATCCGTCCGGTATCACGATCCTTGATCATTTCCACTGAGACCACCGTGCCAGCTTCAGCGAATTTGGTGCGCAGTCCGTCCTCAGTTGTATCATAGGACAGATTTCCAACATATAATTTTGAATCCATTCTCATTCCTTTGTGTGTGTTCAACTAGCCTCAGTCATCCTGGCATCTAGGTAGCCGTTAGGAGATCATCCAGGAAAGGCATCGTAAAAAGAAACCGCCATTCGATGCAGAATGGCGGCAAAAGTACCGAGCGCGAATCTGGAGTCCGTATTTCCCCTATTATATCAGATTATTCTGTCTTCTCCGGGTATGGAATATGATAATATGCTTATCTAACCGATCCCAAATATTTGTTCAGAATGGGAAAATAATTGGTATCGGTGAATATTGAGGGCACCGTCGGAGCACATGGTAAATGAACACAGGCACCCAAACCGCCTGCCGGGTACGCTCTCACCCACGATAGTCCATGCCATTCTGTACGGATCAAATCAATATAAGACTCTTAATGTCGGTTATGAGGCTGTATGCGCTGAAAAATCGTCTGATTGTACCTTGATGAATCAAGTGTTTCATTGTATAATAACAAACAGGATAAATATAATCGTATTAGTATCCATACGAAATGAAGTAATTTTTAATTTCTTCATCATTGCCAATCTTAAAGATGAATATGAGTAGCCGAGATCGTTGAATGAAGAGCTGCCGGAACAATAATAGCACTCTGAAGATGATACGATAAACCCCACGCAATAAATCTCAGATTCGCTTTGACATAAGTGACCTCATTGGAAACGGGGGAGTTCTAAGACGAGAGTACGGTCTGAACCCAAGTAACCCGGATCTTTTACATTTTTCAACGGCAGACCTATCCTTGAACTCATATAGCCTTGCTCCAGGTCGAATTTATGGTTAGAATTTTCTCATAATAGTAACAATCCGACTGGGAAAGCGTCTTAAGAATAATAAAAATAATATCGTCGAGACAGAATTCCGGTCGAAGGACCGGCATTACTAGAAATTCATGGTGAATATGTTACAAAACATCGAAAGTAATAGACCCGCAACACAAACTTCAGGAAATATCCTTATCGTCGATGATGATACCGATTTCCTCTGGTTATTAACTTCTCTGTTTAACCAGCATGGCTATCAGGTGAATTCGGTTACAAGCGGTATCGAAGCGGTTAACATCATCGAGGACAATAACCCGGATTTGATCATCCTTGATGTTGGCATGCCGGGCATGGACGGCTGGGAAACATACCAGCGTCTCCGTAACCGGAGTGTCTCACCAGTGCTGATCCTGAGCGGATCAGGAACGGGAATAAATGGTGCAAAAGCTCTACGGGTTGGTGCCAACGAGTTGATGCAGAAACCATTTCAAACGAAGGAGTTACTGGCGCGTGTAGAGGCATTACTACAATATAGACACGCCCAGCCCCAGGATGCAGATCCGCAACCATCGGTGCGTCCAATCAGGGTGAGACCAACGGTTTCCGTCATTATACCGACACTTAATGAAGCAAAAAATCTGCCCCTCATCCTTCCCTATTTACCCTTGGATTATATCAACGAGGTAATCCTGGTTGATGGACGATCAACAGACGGTACGGTAGAAACTGCTCGGGCGATAATGCCCTCAATCAAGGTTGTTATGCAAAATAAACCAGGTAAAGGGGCAGCTTTAACCGCCGGTTACAGAGCTTCATCTGGTGAAATAATTATCGTCATGGACGCAGATGGATCCAATGATCCGCGGGAAATCCCACGCTTCCTGAACGCCCTCATGCAAGGCGCAGATTTCGTCAAAGGCAGCCGATTTGCCTCAGGCGGTGGTACGAGTGATATGCCACGCGTTCGCCGGTTCGGAAACGCGGTTTTTGTTTACCTTGTGAATATATTGTTCAATAGCACTTTTACAGATCTTTGCTATGGTTACCATGCTTTCTGGGCATACAGCTTATGCACGCTGGATTTGACGGGTGTAGATGGCTTTGAGATCGATACAGCCCTGTATTTACGTGCGCTCAATGATAAACTCAAAATCACCGAAGTACCCAGCTTCGAAGGCTATCGGTTTTACGGGGTGGGTAAGCTGCGCACGATCCCCGATGGCGCACGCGTACTATACACGATATTCAAAGAGTTTGTGGGGAGCGTCTTGCACCCAAACCGTGATCTTAAAATGGGGTTCAATGGGGATTCAATTCAGAATAAGGAAGTCTATACAATTTCCAAAATTGAAGAAAGTTTGTAGCTTCGGTGAGTGTTTTGACAGGCCTTGTCTTACAGGCTTCTGTGATTATTTGCGCCTACACAGAAGAGCGTTGGAACGATTTAATAGCAGCGGTTGACTCGATCCGGCAACAGAACACACCCGCGGGCGAAATCATCGTTGTGATTGATCACAACGATGATCTTTATAAGAAAGCATTGGTGCAATTTCCAGACATTCGTGTCCTGGAGAATCGAGGCTCGCGAGGGCTTTCCGGAGCAAGAAACACCGGAGCCGAAAACGCCAGTCATCCTATTGTTGTTTTCATGGACGAAGATGCAACAGCTGAGCAGGACTGGCTCACATGGCTTTTAAGCAACTACCGGGATGAGCAGGTAATCGGAGTAGGTGGAACCGTCGAGCCGAACTGGCTGGGAAAGCGACCTGCCTGGTTCCCGGATGAGTTTGGATGGGTGGTCGGATGCACTTATAAAGGCATGCCAGAAAGCGTAGAGCCTGTGCGCAATATGTTGGGATGTAATATGTCCTTCCGACGGGAGGTGTTCGGCACTACAGGCGGGTTCCGCGATACACTGGGGCGATTTGGCGGCAAACTTTTGTTAAGCTGCGAGGAGACCGAGTTCTGCATTCGCGCCAACCGTAGATTTCCACAGAATAAGATTATCCATGAACCCCGGGCACGGGTAAATCATAAGGTGCCAGTTCAACGTGCCACGTGGTATTATTACCGTATGCGATGTTATGCCGAAGGACTTTCGAAAGCACTGGTTGCCAATTACGTGGGCACTGGAGATGGATTGGCTTCCGAGCGGAAATATACTCTGCATGTTTTGCCACTTGGGATATTGAGAGGAATCAGGGATAGTATTCAAAGGGGCAACCTGACTGGCATGCTGAGAGCCAGTGCAATTATCGCCGGCCTGGTAATAACCACATTGGGTTACCAGACCGGGCGGATAACGGCACTTCACAAACCCACAAACGCGTCTTCGCAGAACGTTTCTTAGAATAGTCTTATTTCAGAATGATCGGCCGACCCAAGGACACATCCACGGAATCACTTCGCATCCTTATGGTGACGCCACGCTATCTTCCAGAAATGGGTGGTGTGGAAAATCATGTTTACCAGGTGACAGGCAGGTTGGCGCAGGCAGGGGTAAATGTTACTGTACTGACGACAGACCGTGAGGGTAACCTGCCCTCCACCGAGCTGGAGAATGGTGTAAGCATCCAGCGCGTGCGCGCCTGGCCTGCCCGGCGCGATTACTATTTTGCTCCTGGGATCTACAAGTATATCCAGCAATATCAATGGGACCTGGTACATATCCAGTCCTACCATACCTTGGTCGCTCCGCTAGCGATGCTGGCTGCCAGGCGAGTGAAATTACCCTATCTCCTGACTTTTCATGGTGGTGGTCATTCATCTCGCTTACGCAATGCCGCACGCGGATCGCAACTGGCACTTCTTCGTCCTTTACTGGAACATGCGGAGCGGCTGGTAATTTTGACCCATTTTGAAGAAACTTATTACACAAAGAAGCTTCATCTGCCCGCAGAGCGTTTTGCACTGATCCCCAATGGGGCAGATCTGCCCAGATCTGTCGACAGGTCGCAACAAAAGCAAGACGGGACGTTGATAGCTTCCGTCGGGCGGCTGGAACGTTACAAAGGTCATCAGCGAATCATCGCAGCCTTACCCGCAATTCTTAAAGAGAAGCCGGATGTACAGCTATGGGTGGCAGGGAAAGGTCCTTACGAATCTGCTTTGTATAGGCTGGCGAAAAAGCTTGGCGTAGAAGAACACATTCGTATTCAAGCCATCCCACCAGAGGATAGAGGGAGAATGGCACAGGAGTTGGAACGTGCCAGTCTGGTGGTTCTCTTGAGTGAATATGAAACCCATCCAATCGCCATCCTGGAAGCGCTGGCTTTAGGACGCCCTGCATTGGTAGCTAATACTACTGGTCTCAGCGAACTTTGCGAACAGGGATTGGCAACGGGTATTCCTCTTGATAGTACACCGGACCAAGTCGCTGCTGCTGTGCTTGAGCAGCTTCGAAATCCTTTAATCCCAGGAAAGATCAATTTACCAAGCTGGGATGATTGTGCGGAGGGGCTTTTGCATTTATATGGCGAGATTTCCACGAGGCCGCATTGAAGATTCTAATGCTCTCCCAGTTTGCAACGCCCATCATTGGGGGCGAAGAACAGTATGTCATTAACCTAAGCCGCGAGCTTGTCCGGCGTGGTCACCAGGTTGCGATTGCTACCATCAAGCTTTCGAAACAAGCGGACTTTGAAATTGATACCGGGGTGCGGATCTATCGGCTTCAAGGAACAACTCAGCGAATCAGCCAGCTATATAGTGAAGATGTCCGCCGACACGCTCCGTCATTTCCAGATCCAGAGATTACTCTTGGCTTACGTCGGGTGATGGCCTTGGAACAGCCCGATATTGTTCATGCACATAATTGGCTCGTGTATTCATTCCTCCCCCTGGCACCGAAAAGTAAAGCAGGTCTGGTAGTCACCTTGCATGATTACAGTCTCCGGTGCGCTACGAAACGTTTTATGTACCGGGGATTGCCTTGCAGTGGACCGGGGGTGCGAAAATGCATCAGTTGCGCGAGCGCACACTATGGGGCGATTAAGGGAGGGCCAATTTATCTGTCCAACCAGGTGATGAGCCATTGGGAACGCAAATCAGTGGATATGTTCCTGGCCGTCAGCCGGGTTACGGCAGTGAATAATGGCCTGGTCGGTAGCGGGCTTCCTTATCAGGTTGTCCCCAATTTCATACCGGATGATCTCAGTATGGAACAGGATAGCCAAAATCCCCTCCTGGATCAGCTCCTTAAAGATGACTATTTATTATTCGTTGGTGATCTTTCTTGTGAAAAGGGTATCGAGGTACTCTTGAAGGCTTACACGGGATTAAAAAAACCTCCTCCATTGGTGCTTATCGGGCGGCGCACCAGCGATACCCCAAACGAGCTGCCTCCAAATGTCTTGATGTTGGGCAGTTGGCCGCATAATCTAGTCATGCAAGCGTGGAAAAGGAGCTGTATCGCCCTCGTACCTTCGGTATGGAGCGAGCCCTTCGGGATGGTTGTGATTGAAGCCATGTCTACCGGGCGGCCTGTGATTGCTTCACGCACTGGAGGGATCCCTGATATTGTGGTCCACGGTGTCTCCGGCCTGCTGGTTACCCCAGGAGACGCAGAAAGCCTGCAGCAAGCCATCGAGCTGTTGCTGGCAAAACCGGATATGCGGGAACAGATGGGCAAAGCCGCCGAACTCCGCAGTAAAGAATTTTTAGCTGGTCTGGTCATACCACGCATTGAACTGATTTATGATTCAATTATCAATGGAAGGCAGCCTTGATAAAAACAATCTCAAAGCCACAACATAGAGGTTTTTGAAGTGCAGAGCTCGATAAAAGCAAGGAACAGGTGATGAAAGTTCTTGGGATCGAGGACGCTCGCTCGGGTGGGCAGATCTCTGCAGTCCACGTGCATAGGACACCCACCCTGGGACGGCTTCCAGGTGTCGTATTATTGAGCTCATTCGGGCTTCTTTCAATCGCCCTGGTTTTCGTCAATGGTTTGGTTGGAACAACCTGGGCGGATTTGTTTTATTGGCTGGGTTTGCTGCTCATCATTCTGCCAGTTGCCTTCCGTTTGTTCTCTTTATCAGTTTCGCGACTGGAGAGGATTGGCCTGGTTACATATACGGGATTAAGCCTGTATCTGGTCAAGGTGATGCATAACCCGTTCATGTTCACATTTTCTGATGAATTGCTCCATTACCGCAATGCTGACAATATTCTAGGATCCAGGTTTCTATTTGGAGAAAACTCAATCCTGCCTGTAAGTGCATTTTACCCAGGTCTCGAAACAGTCACCACGGCAATTGCTTCTCTAAGTGGCTTGAGTCTCTTTACGTCGGGTTTGCTGGTCATCGGGGTTGCCCGTCTGGTGATTATGCTTGCTTTGTACTTGTTATTCGAGCAGGTTAGTCGTTCCAGCCGTGTTGCTGGATTGGCAGTCTTGCTCTATATGGCAAACTCGAACTTCCTTTATTGGAGCGCTCAATTCTCCTACGAATCCTTGTCTCTGCCACTTGGAATACTGGTCCTTTATGCCCTGGTAAAGCAAACGAGTACAAAAGACCGGCAGATGAAGGGTGGTTTAACCCTTGTGATGCTGCTCTTGATCTCAGCAATTATTATTACCCATCATGTGACTTCGTATGCGCTGTTCACTTTCCTGGTCATACTCTCTATTGCTTACAGCTTCCTGCAGATCCGAACCAAAAGGAAACAACCCAATACCTGGGGGCTGGCGTTGGTGACTGGAGGGTTAACCCTGATTTGGCTGTTCCTGGTTGCTAACTCTACAACAGATTACCTGTCTCAGATTTTCAAACAGGCTTTTGCCTCAGTTTTGCTATTATTTACTGGGGAAGAAAGCGGACGGGCGCTGTTTACTTCATCGGTTGGGATTATCGCACCGTTGTGGGAACGCATGGTTGGAATTGGCTCCGTGTTGTTGATTTTTATTGGGATTCTATCAGGTCTGTTTGTGCTCTGGAGACGCAGGAGGTTAGCTCCATTCACGATTGTGCTGGCGATGGCAGCCCAACTATATTTTGTTGCCCTAGGTCTGCGCTTCACAGGAGCAGGTTGGGAAGTCGCAAACCGGACGTCCGAATTTCTTTTCGTAGGAATTGCATACTTGATTGCCTTCGGTTTTGGCGCCCTCCGATTGAGATATCCGAAAAACCATTCTATAGCATTCGTTTTCACGGGTTATATGGCAATCCTCATCGTTGGGGGTGTTATTGCCGGATGGCCGCCTGATCTACGTATATCAAAACCTACATTGGTCTCAGTCAATGGCACTACCTTACAGCCCCAGGGATTGGTAGCCTCCTCCTGGATACTGGCTAATCATGGATCGGACAATCAAATGATCGCCCCGACATCCGATGCACTAATGATGCTGGCTTACGGAAGGCAGCATGCCAAGACCGGGAAGATTTACGCCATTCAAGAGCTGCTGACAAAAAAACACGATCTGAAATGGCAAACCGAAATCTTGCAAACGGTGCAAACCCGGTTCGTAGTCACGGATCGCCGTCGGGTCAGCTGGGATGGCATGCTGGGACCATATTTTTCTCCCACCGGTGTTACACTGACGAACGAAGTGTTTTTTTTCCCAGCTGAGATATTCAACTTGTTCGATGAGCAGGCACAAATACCGCGGATTTTTGACAGTGGTGATATCGTTATTTACGATGTAGGAGGGTTGAGCAGTGTTACGCAGACAAAGTGACCTCCTTTTAGGCATCTTGCTCACCCTGATTTTAATTGGACTGGCAGTTTCCAGCATCCTTCCACCATTTTTGCAGGGTCTTGTCGCGTTCCCAATCGTGTTGTTTGTGCCAGGGAATGCTCTCATTCGTGCCATCTTCCCCGAGGCAAATCTTACCCGGTTGGATCGATTTCTCTTTACTGTTGGATTAAGCCTGGGTGTAGTTGTACTCAGCGGACTGGCGCTGAATATTACTCCCTGGGGTTTACAGACCAAATCGTGGTTATGGATATTGTCTTTAGTTATCCTGGTTACCAGTGTGATTGCGCTATGGCGGCGATGGCAAATTTCAGACATGGAACTGACGCCTGTGGAGTTTTATATACCGCTTCGCCAAATTTTGTTATTAGGTTTGGCAATCGTGGTGATCGGTCTGGCATTAAAACTAACCCTTACCCCTCACCTCCCTGACAATATCCAGGGGTATACTTCCCTGTGGATTTTGCCCGAACTGGGGACACAATCCGATGTTCTTCTCATCGGCATTCACAGTCAGGAATTAGAAACGACGAATTACAGTCTCCAATTTACTTATAACGGGGAGGCTATACAGAAATTTCCCGATATCAGCCTGGAATCTGGTAGCCAGTGGCAATATAATATCAGCGTACCATCCGGACAAGGTCTGGTAGAAGCCGTGTTGTACCGTGTGGACAGCCCAGGTATTATCTACCGCCATGTCTCTTTCACTCTAAACAAATAGGACAGTCCAGCGTGCCAGGTCTTTTCTCCAGCGACCACATCCGGCTATTCACTGACGGACCCTATCTGCAAACCAATATTCCCGGTGCTGAGCATCATCTTCACAGGCACGCGGTTAGCGGTGTTATAGAGCTACCTCCAGGATCACTATTACCTGGTCGAACCTGCATCTTGGGTATAAGAGGGTTGAAGCAACAAAAAACCGAAAAATTGATCGGAAATAATCGCATCGTCAACTTCGATTTTATTGCTGGTATTCCTGAGGTCTGTTCTGGGAACTGTCGTAATACCGGCTCCAAGGTGCGTCCATGCTGAGAAAACTCATCCAGTTAATCCTGGCTATTTCGATCCCGGCTGGCACAATGTTCCTGGGTTCTATAAAAGCATTGGCTTCCAATGATGGCTGCAAATTCCAGCCTTCCTTTAGCGATAATTTCAAAGGGACCCACCTCGACACTACGAAATGGAATACCCAATATCCATCCGGTAATAGTGGTGAGCAGCAGTATTACGCCCCGGATAGCTTTATACTTGAGAACGGTATTCTAAAAATCACAGCTGATAAGCGCAGCATGCAGGGTTATCCATACACATCGGGTATCCTCACCACCCAAAGTACTTTTTCACAGCAATACGGATATTTTAGCATCCGGGCAAAACTGCCTAAAGGTCAAGGTTTTTGGCCTGCTTTCTGGATGCTGCCAGCACAACCTGCCTACCCTGCAGAGATTGATGTTTTCGAGATGTTGGGCGGAGACCCCAGCACAATCTACATGTCAAATCATTGGAGGAGCGCCAGCCAGGGACATCTAAAAAATATCATATCCTATCAGGGACCGGATTTTTCAACGGATTTCCACACATTCTCTTTGCTTTGGATCCCTTCCGTCCTTGTATGGTATGTAGACGGAGTGGAACAATACCGCACGAGCGATGGAATCCCCGATATGCCGATGTTTTTGCTGGCAAACTTAGCCATAGGTGGGAGTTGGCCTGGGAATCCAGATACGACAACTCCTTTCCCCAGCAGCATGGAGATTGATTATATTCATGCATACAAATATCAATGCAACTCCGGATTGGCGGCTGCAACCCATCGGATGAATTTTTACCAGAGAAGGAAATAATGGATCAACCACCCCTGGTAAGCATCATCATTAATAATTACAACTATGAGCGATTTATTGCAGAAGCAATCGAGAGTGCTCTGCAGCAAGCTTATTCGCAAGTTGAGGTCATCGTCGTGGATGATGGTTCAATCGACCATTCTAAGGAGATTATCCAGGGCTATAGCAGGCACATCAACCTGGTTTTAAAAGAAAACGGCGGTCAGGCTTCAGCTATCAATGCTGGATTTGCCATTAGCCGTGGGGAGATTGTCGTATTTCTCGATGCTGACGATTTGCTCCTACCATCCATGGTTAAAGATGTTGTTGATGTTTTCCTATCCAGGCCGGAAATTATCCGTGTGCAATACCGCATGGCAGTCATTGACGAGTATAGCCAGCGTACCGGTGTTGAAAAACCGGAAAGGCACATCCCCGTCCCAAGCGGGGATGTGCACGAACAAGCACTCAAATTTCCTTTTGACATGCCCTGGCTACCAACAAGCGGGAATGCATTTTCAGCTAAAGCGCTTCGTCGAATCATGCCGATCCCAGAAAATTCCTATGGGAGCGCGGGTGCTGATTGGTATATCGTTCACCTGTCTTGCCTGCTTGGACCAGTTTTCTTTCTAGACAACCTGGAGGCGTGTTACCGGGTGCACCAATCTAATACATATGAGCTGGCTAATACATCCCTGAACCTGGAGCATATCCGAAGAACGATTCAATATTGCCGGATGACAGCTAATTATCTACAACAGTACGCCAAGAAGTTTGGTTTGGCTGACCAGCCAGATGGAATACTTTCAGTCTCATATATTGCCAACCGTTTGGTTTCTTTGCGTTTAGATCCGCGAAATCACCCGATCCCCACCGATACGCGCTGGGGATTGTTAAAGAAGGGCACGGCTGCCGTTTTCCAGCGTTTTGATATATCCATCGGTCTAAAAATTCTATTCTTGAGTTGGTTTTTAATGATGTCAATTGCACCTAAACCCATTGGAATAAAAATGGCTACATTGTTCTTCTTCCCGCAGGTCCGAAAAAGACTGAACCGATTGCTGAGTAAATTGCATGTCCAACAGAAGGCGTTCTGAGTCCGTGCTTAAAAAGGACGAGAATCAATAATGAAAATTTTGATGGTGACCCCAATGCCCCCACAATCACACGCGCCGGGGGCGATCCCGCTTGTTCTGCATGCCGAGCTGGTGGGACTGATGTCGCTCCATCAAATAACCCTG
>Ga0154901_159_pt2 | contig 24015 bp, 23 predicted proteins | sample Rifle2008BG19ft_FD_105873 | JGI IMG/M metagenome (GOLD analysis project Ga0154901, IMG submission 105873) | Chloroflexi bacterium RBG_19FT_COMBO_49_13 | reverse complement strand
CCACCACCTGCCTGATCCTCACCGGTAACCTGCGTCCCAGCCCATTGGTGATCAAGCAGGCCGAGGAGTTTGGAATAGCGGTGTTACTGGTGCGTACCAATACGATGGAAACCATCGAACAGATCGAGAAATTCTTCGGTAAGACCCGGCTGGGACAAACAGCCAAGCTCAAACAATTCCAAACCCTGATGGATACCCATCTGGATATGGAAAGGCTGTACCAATCCCTTGGTTTAAAACGATACTAAGCAAATTAACCCAAATTTGATTGGATGCACGGCACCTGGGTAGCTTAATACCCGGGTGCTTTTTTTCTTGACTGACTAATCCCTAATGACTAATCACTTGTTCCTTCTTTTCCCCCATGGCTGCTGCTGTGTTATGCAGTGAATATTACCTCCTCCGAGCAGGATTTCACGTGCCGGCACGCCAACCACTTTTCGTTCCGGCATTAACCATTGCATAGTATCCAAAGCCACCAGATCGTGTGGATCATCGAAGGTTGGTAGGATCGCGCCCTGGTTGCACAGATAAAAATTGACATATGAAGCCGCCATCCGGTCACCGGCATTTCGAGCCTTGGTTCCCTCAACCAACTTCACGCTGCGTGCCTCTGCCTGGGTGATCGTCACCGGGTCTGGCTGGTGCAGCCTGTGGATCTCAAGTTTTCTTCCCCGAGCATCGATTGCACGCTCCAACCGGTGGTAAGCGTCATGCGAGATTTCATATTGTGGATCATTTTTGTCATCGGTCCAGGTCAAAGCCACAACGCCGGGTCTCAGGAAGCAGCACAGGTTGTCCACATGTCCGCTGGTCTCATCGTTGAATACGCCTGCTCCCAACCAGATAATTTTCGAGACATTCAGGTATCTCATTAACACATTCTCGATCTGATCCCTCGACAGCATTGGATTGCGATTTGGATTTAACAGGCATTCTTCAGTCGTGATCAGGGTTTCCTCACCATCCACGTGGATCGAGCCACCTTCAAGGACGATGGGTGCCTGGTAACGATCCAGTCCTTCCATCTCAAGCACCTTTTGTGGTACTGCGTTATCAAGATCCCAAGGGTTGTATAACCCACCCTCCAGGCCGCCCCAGGCATTAAAAATCCAGTCAATCCCGCGCACGTGACCAGATGTGTTGCTCACAAACGTTGGTCCGCAATCACGAATCCAGGCATCATTATTCGCAACCTTAACCACACTCACATAAGAAGGTAGCATGTCACGCGCTTGTTCAAGTTGGGTTGGGTTTGCCCCCATCGTGACTGGCTCGAATTGGGAGATGGCTTTAGCCACTTCGGCGAATGCTTTCTGTGCGGGGAAGGCTGCCTCACGCCAATTATCCGGACGTTCTGGCCATAACATCCATGTCTTGGCATGCGGCTCAAATTCAGCCGGCATCCTGTATCCATCCTCACGTGGAGATGATGTCAGGGGCGAGGTCATATCCTTTTAAGCTGGACTTACAGTTCAGTTTTTTCAATCCATGCCTTAATCTGTGCCTCATGGAAAGCTTTCAAGGCATCCGATGGTCTTCGTAACCTTGGGTAAATAAAATAGACCAGCAATCCCTTCTCAGTATGTAAACGGTTTTCAGATTGGTCAAATATGATCGAACGCGGGTGATCCATGACCTCATCTGTGGCTTCAACTCCGCGCGAAGCCGGCAGGCAATGCATGAACTTGCAATGCGCTGGAGCTTTTTCAAATAGCGTAAGGTTCACCTGGTAAGCCGGCATGAAGGCTGCCCTGCGTTCAGGGATCTGATCTTCCTGCCCCACCCACCACCACAGGTCGGTATAGATATAATCAGCATTTTTTACCGCTTCCACCGGGTCCTCGGTCAACCTGACCGAGCCACCCGATTCGATACAATTCTGTTGTGCCCATTCCACCCATTGGGCTGATGCCTGATATTTCTTCGGCGCGGCCTGGGTGAAGTGCATCCCAAGGTGCGTGGTGATCAGCATCAAGGAGCTGAGTACATTGGTCGCATCCCCGATAAATGTGACCCTTAAATCTTCCAGTTTCTTACCATCGGGCATGTGTTCGATCATGGTCAAGGCATCACACACAACCTGAGTAGGATGGTTATAATCCGTCAAGCCATTGATCACAGGCACAGTGGCATGCTTTGCCAGATTGGTGATGGTCTCATGTTTGAGCGTCCTCGCTATGATGCAGTCACACATGCGTGAGAGTACCATGGCTGTATCATAGAGCGATTCGCGCACACCAAGATGGATTTCACCAGATTTGAGATACAAGGCATGACCTCCGAGCTCAGTCATGGCAACTTCAAATGAGACCCTGGTTCGAGTGGATGGTTCTTCGAAGATCATCCCCAGCGAGGCATCCTGTAGCAACCTGGGTGTGCAGCCTTGCTTATCAGCTGCCTTGATCAGGCGTGTGAGCTCGATCATCTCCAATAATTCTGCTTTGGAAAAATCCTGTGTATCTATAAAATGCCTGGGTTTCATTGCTGGTGCCTCATGGGGTTATTGACCTCATTCTTGTATATCAAAATCAGACTTTGGCGGAAACCATTCATCGATATTCCGTAAAATACGTGGAACGAGCGCGTATCGGGTCACTTTTACACCTTGAATTTCAGGTAAGGTATGTTTTAAGAATTCACGCAGCTCACCATTGCTCTTGAACCTTGCTTGCAACGAAATCTCATATGATCCCTGACCATATGCTATATAAGTTATTTCGGGTATTCTCATCACCTGTTCCAGGATCTGTTTTTCATGGGTTGGAGCAACCTCCAGGAAGATGTCCGCTGCGGTCTGATACCCAAATACTTCCGGGTCAAGGATGGCAGTCAGTCGGAAGACCCTATCATTGATCAGGCGATCTAATCGCTTGCGAATAGTGCGCTCATTGGAGCCGGTCTTATGGGCAATCTGTGAGGCTGAAATACGTGCGTTTGCGTGTAGCTCTTGAATGATTTGATAATCCAGAGAGTCCAGGATATATTTTTTGGGTGGCATCGTAGTTCCCTATCGGTATGATTATATTCCGATTACTGTATAATTATATCAGAGGTAATTGCTGGATTATAATATCATGTGTTATAAATGCAGATAGGGGATATAAGGATTGCCTGGCACAGCATGGTTACCTTTGCCCCTCCGCCAGGGATCGTCCGGTTGCATCAATTGAAAAGATTACCCTACCCAATTGTAGATCACAACGCTGAGCGGTAGTGCGTACTGGAAATTTACCGACAAGGAGAAAAAGTATAAAATGAAAGATATCCTGAGACAACTTGCTGTGATCGTTTCCATCCTCGCCACTATTATAGTCAATGTGCTGGCGAATGCCCTGCCCATCAATGGATTAAATACCGGGCAGGTTTCTGACCGCTTCCACGTTTATTTCGTCCCAGCAGGGTATGTGTTTTCCATCTGGGGGGTGATCTACCTCGGTCTGATTGCTTTTGCCATCTTCCAGGCGCTTCCTGCCCAACGGATTAATCCCCGCCTGCGGGCTACGGGTTGGTGGATCACTGTGGGTGGTCTGGCAAATAGCGTCTGGATCTTCCTGTGGCACTATGAACGGTTTCCACTGACGATTGTCGCCATGCTGATTTTACTCGGTACGCTCATCCTCACTTACCTGCGCATGGGCATTGGCCGGACTTCCGTTACACCGGCTGAGAAGTGGGCGGCGCACGTGCCTTTCAGTATTTACCTGGGCTGGATCACGGTAGCGACTGTGGCAAATGTTTCAGATGTGCTTGACTATCTGAAATGGGATGGGTTCGGGATTGCCCCCGAAATCTGGATGAGCGTTTTGCTGGCAGCTGTGCTGGTGATAACCACACTTATGAATTTCTCCCGCCGTGATGTGGCTTTCACCGCGGTCATCCTGTGGGCTCTGGTTGGAATTTCGATCAAACACGCCTCGATACCGGCGGTGGCTATTCCCACCTGGATCACCTTCGGTCTGGTGGCGTTGACCCTGGTAGTGGCGTTGTTTAATTCCAGACCGGGGCAGAAAGCGGCAGTGTGAAGACACGGGCCAGGCGAATTGCATTGGTTAGCCTGGTTGTTGTTTCTCTGACCGTGCTCGTCGGACCATTTCTCGTCCCTGTACCACGGTTGGAAAACACCTTTTCCCCCCAGGCGCTGGCTGATGCCGACAGCCAGTTCATCGAGATCAACGGACTGAACTTACATGTCAAGACGATGGGTCAGGGAGAGCCGGCGTTCGTGCTGCTGCACGGCTTCGGCGCTAGCCTGTATTCCTGGCAGGCAGTGATGGAGCCGCTCAGCCAGCAAGGCTTGGTAATTGCTTACGACCGCCCGGCGTTTGGGCTTACCGAGCGACCACTCACCTGGGAAGGTCGGAATCCCTACGGACCTGAAGCGCAGGTGAGGTTGGTCATCGGTTTGTTGGATCACTTCCATGTTGAGAAGGCGATCCTGATCGGTAATTCTGCAGGTGGCAGGGTTGCCATGCAAACCGCATTGGCGTATCCTGACCGGGTGGCGGCGCTCGTGCTGGTAGACCCAGCAGTGTATAGCAGTGCTGGCGCGCCATCCTGGGTGCGTCCGTTGCTCAATACGCCTCAAATGCGCCACCTGGGACCTTTGTTTGCCCGCCAGGTTCAAACGCGTGGTCCAGAATTGATCGAGAAGGCATGGCATGACCCGTCGTTGATCCAACCTGAAACCCTCGAGCTGTATAAAAAGCCGCTCCAGGTTGAAAACTGGGATACGGCGCTGTGGGAATTAACCCTTGCCAGCCAACCATCGAACCTGGCTGAACGCCTGAGCGAATTCACCCTTCCGGTGCTAGTGATCACCGGCGATGATGACCGGATCATCCCATCCACCGACACCATCCGGCTGGCGGGTGAGCTGCCTGATGCCGAGCTGGTTGTCATCCCCGCTGCCGGTCATGTACCGCACGAGGAACGTACCGTAGCATTCATGGAAGCGGTCAATCTTTATTTGAGCAGGCTATATAAATAAGGGAGTAAGGATACCTCAAGATGCATCTAATTCTTCACATCTGAATTCCAGCTTACAAAATTTTCGAGGAACAGCATTCCAGGAATTTCAAAATTCTATTATTATTGGATCAATTAAATATAAAGAGAGGTCAACATGAGTATATTAATGGTATTGAAAATTCTTAGCGCTGTTGCGACCATTGTCACGGGATTGCTGGCTTTGGTTAAGCCGTCGGCGATATACGGGTTTATCGGGTTGAATGCCACGGATGTGCGCGGTGTATCGGAAATTCGAGCAATTTTCGGTGGTCTATTCATCGCTCTGGGAGCTGCACCATTGTTCCTGGGTTCAGTCGCTTATCAGGTGCTTGGTATCGGCTACCTGGCAATTGCCGTGGTGCGTGCGTTCTCGATCGTGTTCGACAAATCGTACGCCCGGTCGAATATTATCAGCCTGGGTACTGAAATTGTGCTGGGTGTTATCCTGGTGATTTAGGGTGAACCAGGACTATACGCATTGTCACCGACAGCACGTGCGATCTCCCCGCTGAGACGATTGCCCGTTACGGGATTCATGTTGTACCGCTCTACATCCATGTTGGCAAGTATAGCTATCTCGACGGCGTGGATATGACCCGCACAGAATTCTATGACCGGCTGCCTGAATTCCCAGACCACCCCACCACAGCCGTGCCATCTATCGAGCGATTTCACGCCGCCTATAACGCCCTCGCTGATGAGGGCGCCGGCGAAGTAATATCGATCCACATCTCCATCGCTTTGAGCGCTGTGGTGGATGTGGCACGCCTCGCCGCCAAAGACACCCTGACGGCACAAGTCACCGTGATCGATTCGGGACAATTGAGCCTGGTAACCGGTTTTCTGGTTGAAAAGGCCGCTAAAATGGCAGCAGCCGGCAGCCCGGCCACCGATATCCAGGCTACGCCCGAAGATCAGATGCAACGCAGCTTCGTATTCGCCTCACTGGATACACTGGAATACTTGAAGCGCAGCGGGAAGATGAACAGGTACCTGGCCATTTTTGCCTCGCTGTTGCAGGTTAAACCCATCCTGACGATGCACAATGGTAAACCTGGCACAGAACGGGTGCGCACACGCGATCGCTCCATGCACCGGTTGGTAGAGATGCTGGCTAAAGTGGGATCGCTGGAGCGGGTCGCCATCTTGCATACCCATGCTTTGCCTGAGCGCCTGGACGAACTACGCGCCCGGGCTGCCCATCTGCTCCCAAAAGGGGATATCCTGACACAGGATATTACCCCTGTTATCGGGGCACATATCGGTCCTGGCGCATTGGGGTTTGCAGTCGTTGGCGCCTCAAAATAATCGCTTATATCAGGAGAAATAAATGGATTACCTTTCACCTTATCTCACATTGGGTCTTGTCATCCTCGGACTGATGGTCTTGCTTTGGCTTCTCAGCCTGGCATTGAAGAATTCCAGCATTGTGGATATTTTTTGGGGTACAGGTTTCGTCATCACCACCTGGATCGCATACCTGCTCATCCCGGATGGATTTACCGCTCGCAAAATACTCCTTTGCAGCCTGGTGACCATTTGGGGGCTGCGTCTGTCGTTTTACATCCTGAGGCGCAATTGGGGCAAGCCCGAAGATTTCCGCTATCAGGTCTGGCGCAAGGAAAACGGTCCAGCCTGGTGGTGGCGCAGTTTCTTCAAAGTCTTCCTGCTGCAAGGCGTGTTGCTCTGGATTATCTCTGTTCCCCTGGTTGCCGCCCAATTCAGCCCTCTGCCAGATCATCTTACCTGGCTCGATTACCTGGCCATCCCTGCCTGGTTGATCGGTTTTTACTTCGAAGCTGCCGGTGATGGGCAGCTGGCGAGCTTCAAAGCCGACCCTGCCAACAAAGGGAAGGTTTTGAACACAGGCGTCTGGTGCTATACCCGCCATCCCAATTATTTTGGTGATGCACTGCAATGGTGGGCATACTACCTGGTCGCCCTGGCTGCCGGTGGCTGGTGGACGATTTTCAGCCCAATCATCATGACCACCCTGCTGATGCGCGTGTCTGGCGTCAGCCTGCTGGAGAAAATATTAAAGGAAGAGAAACCCGGATACAAAGAATATATTGAAACAACCAGCGAGTTTATCCCCTGGTTCCCCAAACAGAAGTAACCATTGCATGGAGGAAACGATTATGAATATCTCAGACGCCATCCGATTAAAGCGCGCCGTGCGCAATTTCACCAATCAACCCCTCCCCGAGCAAACCATCCTCACCATCCTGAACGCTGGTCGGAGGGCCCAAAGCTCAAAAAACACCCAACCCTGGCACTTCATCGCCATCACCGATCAAGCTACCCTCAAAGCCCTCGCCAAATGTGGAAATTTTGCCAGCCACCTGGCAGGTGCTGCCTTGGGTGTGGCAATTGTGCACCCGGATCCAGGTGAGAAGTTCCAAACCATGTTTGATATCGGTCAATCAGCTGCATATATGCAATTAGCTGCCTGGGAAATTGGGATTGGCTCCTGTCTGGCATCTATTTATGAGCCTGACAGGGCACGTGAACTATTGGGTTTCCCCCAGGAGCTATTCCTGCGTATTGCCATATCATTTGGCTATCCGCAAGACCCACAATCTTTGGTGCAGGTCCCCCAAAAAGGTGGGCGGAAAGCGCTCAGCGAGATCGTCCATTGGAATAAGTGGTAACTCTCATACCACGCAACTTTTTCTCCCTTAAAGCGTAAACTTAGATGAACGATGAGCTCACCAGGTATGATTTCGATGGAGGTTAACCATGTCCCCAAATGAACGTAGAATATTACGTCGGTCGAGAAATAACCGCATCTTTGCCGGTGTGTGTGGTGGGTTGGCAGGTTTTTTCGGTATCCGTGCTTTTTGGTTCAGGTTGGCATTCTTGATCGCACTGATCCCCGGCGGCGTGCCAGGATTCCTGCTTTACCTGATCCTGTGGATCATTATCCCCAATGAATGATCCTGCCAGCTTGCTATTACACAAAAGAGATGCCCAATGGGCGTCTCTTTTTTTATTTCCCTGCAGTAGTAAGCTCAGCTTCCCGCTCCGCCATGGCAATGCGTTTCCCCAGGGCTGGGTGCGAGTACAATAACCATTCCACCCAGGCTTCTGGGTCAGCATCCGATAGGTTTTGGTTGGCTAATCTCTTTAATGCAGACGCGTAAGCCATCCCATTGTGGGTTAGCCGCAAAGCATATTCATCAGCCCGCTTCTCCCTCCACCGAGAAAATCCGTTTTCCAGAGGCATGGTTACCAAACCATATAATCCCATGACGAACACAAACAGCGGAAAAGCTGCAATGTCTGCGCTTCTATTGAAATTGAAGTATTTCACTCCCCAGCTCAATCCAAGCGCTGCCAGATACAAACCCACCAGGGTTGTGAGACTCCCAAGCAGGATGCCTGTTGGGATATCCTTATTCACCTGGTGACCCAGCTCATGCGCCATGACAGTTTCAATCTCATCCGGTGTGAACTCATCCAATAATGTATCCCCGATAATGATGCGTCTCGAATTCCCCAAACCTGTCAATCCAGCATTTGCTTGTTTGGTTCGTTTGCTCATATCGAACTTAAACACTCCCCTGACGAAAGTGCCTGACCGTTTGGCAAGTGCCAGCAACCTTTCGGCAAGTTCTGCATGCTCATCTCCTAAGGGGATAAACTTATTGAACAAGGGCATAAGCAGGGTTGGAGCAATGTTTGCCAGGAGCACATTAAATACCAGCAAAATCAATGCCGCCCATAACCACCACAAGGTTGGGTACGCTCGCAAGACAGCATAGATGATTTCAAGCACAATCATCCCCAATATTCCACCCAATAACAATCCTTTGATCTGATCCGTGATCCAACCGGATATTTTTTGTGTGGAAAGTTCAAATCGGTGTGGTAAGGTAAATCCCTGGTAAAAAGAAAGGGGCAAATTGATGAAATAAAATATTCCTCCAATGACAATTACGTACAGGAGGACGAGCAGCCAATCATGGGTCGTGAAGTGAGTTATCCATCCCTTCAGGGCTTTAGACCATCCGAAAAACAACCATGCCAGGATATATAAACCACTCATGAACAAATCTACCAGCATCAATCGCCGGTTAATCCGCGCATATTGCTTGGCTCTTTTTTGCCGTTCTGAGTCCAGCTCGGTCGTTTGGGTTATTGTCCCTTGGTCCATTCCATCACCATCCTTCTCTGTTCATCGGTCTCTGGAGATTGTTCATCCTTTTCTGGTATTTCTCTGCGGAATTCCTGGATCATTTCCAGGGCTCTGTCCCCGGGTGTCCCGTGCCTGACCAGGTAACACCCAACCAGCGTCCCTGTGCGTCCTTTCCCTCCATAACAATGTAAATAGATATTCCTCCCTTCAGCAAGTGCTAAGTCGATCGCATCCAGGATCTCTATAACCTTTTCTTGAGAAGGAGCTGACCAGTCCGGGATAGGGAACCTCTTATAGGTTACCCGCACATTGGGAGGAGAGGCATCTGAAAGCAAAGCAGTGGGATAGTTAATATCCGCTTCGCCAGATTCTGTCAGGTCTACGATGTAATTTAACCCAAGATCGACCAGCCAGTGTAATTTCAAACGGGTTCCACCGGCAAAACCTCTCCCCGGATGTTCTCCCGCCCGAAAACGACCGGGAATGACCCAGTAAGAATTTTGAACAGGAAATGAATTCAATTCCATGTTAATTTTGTCACCATAATCCATTGTTTATGTATTGCCACGCCTAAAGGTCGGTATATATTGCCACTCTCTGGCATTCAAGTAAATGCGTTTGTTATTACGACCGTTTCTGATAGATCACATGCAATCATGGTTTTCATATCCATGGTTTTTATCATTCCGAAAATGCATACGCTCAATTCTACTCCATCGATCAACTGATTTCATCAATTTAACGAATGCTTAACTTGTAGGAAGGAACCAATGCTATACTACTCGTCAATCTGATCGAATGACTGGGGTATCCTTTAATTCCATGGCATCATCTCAATTATCCTCTCACCGCATATTTCACACCTGGTGGCCTTTGGCAGCCAGCTGGCTATTGATGAGTGCGGAGTTGCCCGCCATCAGTGCAGTGGTGGCTCGCCTCGCTCACCCGGAAATCAACCTGGCTGCCTATGGCGGGATCATCTTCCCACTTGCATTACTCATTGAGTCCCCCATCATCATGCTGCTGGCTGCCTCCACCGCCTTGAGCAAGGATTGGGCATCCTTCGTCAAGATTCGCCGTTTCATGATGATCGCAAGTGCAAGTCTGACCATCCTGCACATCCTGATCGCATTTACACCTCTCTACTATGTAATTGTCGGGCATTTCATGGGTATGCCATCGGAAATTGTCGAGCCAGCCCGGGTTGGTTTAATGATCATGACCCCCTGGACATGGTCCATTGCATACCGTCGGTTTCACCAGGGCGTGTTGATCCGCTTTGGTCATTCCAAAGCAGTCAGCACTGGCACCTTGATTCGCTTGAGTGCCGATTTGTTGGTTTTAGGGATTGGGTATGCGATCCACACTATTCCAGGAATTATTGTGGCCACCAGCGCGGTCGCAGCCGGTGTGATTAGCGAAGCGGTATTTGCGGGGATTATCGCCCATCCGGTGATCCAGAATGAATTAAAACCATCTCCATCCATCGAGCATCCGCTTACCTGGCGTGGATTTTTTGCTTTTTATTTTCCCCTGGTCATGACGGCGCTCATTTCTTTACTCGTCCAACCCATTGGTTCTGCTGCCTTGAGCCGAATGCCCGATCCCATTGATACATTGGCAACCTGGTCGGTTGTGACCGGGTTGATTTTCATGTTCCGCAGTTTTGGGATTGCATATAATGAAGTAGTAGTGGCGCTTTTGGATGAATCTCAATCCGCGAAAAAGTTATGGTCATTTGCCGTTAACCTGATCCTGATCACTTCCGGGATCTGGCTGTTGATCATCGCCACACCCCTCTCAAGGTTTTGGTTCCAGACTGTCACAGCATTACCCAAGGACCTTGTATTGCTGGCTCGATTGGGAATCTGGCTCACTTTACCCATGCCGGCTTTAGCTGTTTTACAGTCGTGGTACCAGGGTGCAATCCTTCATAGCCATAAAACCAGGGGCATCACCGAAGCCGTGGTGGTGTATCTGGTCGTAAATATTGTTACCTTATCCATTGGGGTTTTGTGGGGGAAGGTGACCGGCCTATATATTGGGTTGGCGTCATTCGTTTTGAGTACTTTTATCCAGACTGTTTGGTTGAGGTATCGCAGTCAACGGGTGATCTTTACAGTTCATCAGCGGGATGAGAATGAGATTTCCATACCACCGGTCGAGACTGTCTTATAATTTTTGATCAGATAGCCAATCAACTTTTTCCATCCAAAGGATTGTTTATGGCAGAAAATTATCCCAATTGGCTTGAGGTGGCACATAAGGTACTTCTATCCAGGAAAATGGATCTTCTGGAGGTGGAAAGCCTCACCCCACAGGGAAGAATAAAATATCAGTTTTCAGCAGCTGGGCACGAATTAACCCAGGTTTTACTCGCCCAGGCGCTTACACACCCACATGATGCAGCCACAGTTTATTATCGCTCAAGACCTTTTTTGCTTGCCCGGGGTCTACGTGCTTCGGACGCATTTGCTGCAGGGATGGCACGTGCTGCTGGTCCATCCTTTGGACGGGATACAGGGGTAATGTATAATCTTCCAGGGAATGAGAAGCTCACCATCCTGCCCACCTCTGGTAACGTGGGTGCCCAATATTCACCTGCAGCCGGTTGGGCGCAATCCATCCGCTACCACACGCAGGTGCTTGAAGATCCGGGGTGGAACGGAGCGATCGCCGTTGCCATGGGGGGTGAAGGCTCTGTGGCGGCAAATGGTTTCTGGGCTGCCCTGAACATCGTCACCACATTATGGTACCCTTTCCTGTTCTTGATCGAGGATAACCAGTATGGTCTTTCAGTGCCATCCCTCTGCCAGACGCCTGGAGGCAATATCGCAGCTAATTTATCCTGTTATGAAAATTTGAGATCCATGGATGCAGACGGGGCAGACCCTGTAATGGCGTGGAATACCATCCAGGAGGCGGTCGAATTCATCCGCACACAAGGCGGACCATACTTGCTGCGAATGCGTGTCCCTCGATTATTGGGACACACTTTTGTGGATACCCAGAGCTACAAGTCGGATGAACAGCGTAACGAGGAAGCCGCACGGGACCCCATACCCAGGTTAAAAGCCTTCCTCGATAAGCAGGGGATCCTGGATGATTCCGGCTGGCAGGCACTGGAAAAACAGGTGGATAAAGAGCTTCAACAATCCGTGGAGATTGCTGAGGCGACCCCCGAACCTGATCCTGAGACTGTTCTACAGCATGTCTATTTTGGCGGAGAGGTTCAGCTCCAGGGTGGATTACGCCCCTTAAATACCAACCTGCCGCTTGGTTCAGCTGCTCCACACCCGCAGGGTGCGCGCATCAACCTGATTGAGGCAATCCGTCGCACCCTCGAGATCGAGATGGAGCTCAACCCGCGTGTTCTGGTTTTTGGTGAAGATGTTGGGGTTAAAGGTGGCGTACATTCAGCCACACTGGGTATGCAAACCCGCTTTGGAGAAGATCGTGTTTTTGATACCTCTCTGAATGAAGATGGCATCATTGGGCGCTCAACCGGGATGGCGTTGGCAGGTCTGCTACCAGTCCCGGAAATCCAGTTCCGCAAATATGCCGACCCTGCTCACGAGCAGCTGAACGACCTGGGGACAGTACGCTGGCGGACTGCCAACCATTTTGCAGCCCCAGTCATCGTCAGGATGCCGGTCGGTTTTGCTAAAAAGACGGGTGATCCGTGGCATAGCGTTTCTGCGGAGGCTGTTTACGCCCACTTCATTGGATGGCACATTGCTTACCCTTCCAATGCTGAAGATGCAGTGGGTCTATTGCGCACAGCACTGCGTGGTGATGACCCCACTTTCTTCTTTGAGCATCGTGCCCTGTATGACAGCCCTGAAGCCCGCCGTCCATATCCCGGGGATGAGTATTGCCTGCCATTTGGCCTGGCGGCTCAGCTTACCCAGGGAGATGAGATAACCCTGGTCACGTGGGGGGCTATGGTGCATCGATGCCTGGAGGCTGCCGAAGGATTCAGAGGTCGTGTGTCGTTGATAGATCTCCGCACCATCCTACCCTGGGATAAGAATCGTGTCCTGGAGAGTGTTCACCACACGGGCAAGCTCCTGGTGGTACATGAAGATAATGTCACCAATGGTTTCGGGGCGGAGATTATCACCACGATCAATGAACAGGCATTTTCAGATCTGGATGCGCCTATTTCCCGTCTAGCAACCCCCGATGTGCCCATCCCCTATAATATTGGCTTAATGGAATCGGTTCTGCCAGGCTTGGAACGCATTCACAAAGCGATTCAAGATTTATTAAATTACTGATCCCAGATGCATAAACGAAAGAACACCCGGTTAAAATTAATTATTCCGTTTTATCAGCAGTACAATCTGTAAACTTTCGAACAAAAGGCAGATACCCATGTTTGACTATAAGCTGATTAGCTCGCAAGTCCTGTTTGACAACCCTTATGCCAGGGTCATCCTCGACACACTGGAATATGCAGGTGTGCAGCGTCCCTATTTCTACCTGACCAGCCCCGTGGATGCGGTTGCCACGGTCAGTCTGACCCATGAGGGTTGCATCATCCTCACCCGCCAATATCGTCACCCTATCCGCCAGATCATCTACGATCTGCCCGCCGGTCATCTCGAACCCGGTGAGGAACCGATCCAGGGGGCAAGGAGAGAGTTTGAAGAGGAGACGGGCTATTTTCCCCGCCATATTGAGAAGCTGGGATATTACAACCAGTTCCCCGGTGTATTGCGTGCCGCTACGAACCTGTTCTTTGCCACCGATCTTGTGCAAACCAGCCAGCATCTAGAACCAGGCGAGGTGCTTGAAACGGTTCATAAACCGGTGAATGAAGTCATTGAGATGATTATTAATGGAAATATCATTGATGGTTCACTTCAATTGGGTGTATTATTAGCACTTCAAAAAGGCTTATTGGTTGTCTTAGACCCATAAAGCTCGCTACCTGATAAGTGAAAGTCGTATTGGGAGGTAGATATGGAATATAAATCACTTGGACGCACCGGACTAAAAGTTTCAGAGCTGTGCCTTGGGACAATGCAGTTTGGTTGGACCGCTGATGAATCCCTGTCACTTAATATCATGAGCACCGCATTTGATGCTGGGATCAATTTTATCGATACGGCAGATGTATATTCCCGCTGGGTGGAAGGCAATCCCGGAGGGGTCGCTGAGACCATCATTGGAAAATGGATCAAGCAAGCTGACATCCCACGGGATCAGTTGGTACTGGCAACGAAAGTGCGCGGCAAAATGGGGACGGGTCCAAACGATGAAGGTCTTTCCCGTAAGCACATCCTGCAGGCAGTGGATGCCTCCCTGCGCCGCCTGGGAGTTGATTACATTGACCTGTACCAGACACACTCATACGATGATAAAACACCTATTGAAGAAACCCTGCGAGCCATGGATAACCTGGTGCATCAGGGAAAAGTCCGCTATATTGGCTGTTCCAATTATCCTGCCTGGCGTCTCACTGAAGCCCTCTGGACTTCGCAGGTGAACCACCTGACGCGCTTTGATTCCCTCCAACCGCATTTCAATCTGGTCCGCAGGGCGGAATTTGAGCGTGAGCTGTCTGATGTCTGTCAAGCTTATGGATTGGGTGTCATTCCATATTCACCCCTCGCAGCTGGATTCTTAACCGAAAAATATAACCGCAGCCAGGCAGAACCAGACTCTGCCCGTATCGGCGGTGTGAGACGTCGCTACTTTAATGAAATAAGCTGGGCGATCCATGAAGTCGTTGCCAATCTCGCCACTCAAAAGGGAAAATCGATATCGCAAGTCTCCCTGGCGTGGTTGCTAAGCAATCCAGTGATCACCAGTCCAATCATTGGACCGCGCGATCTGGATCAACTGCAGGACAATCTTGGCTCAGTCGAGTTTAAATTGACTGCAGAGGAAAAGAAGACCCTGGATGAAATTTCTACCTGGCAGGAACCGTAACTTCATCAAATTCTCATTCCCACACCATTGACGCCAATCCCTAACCTGATAAAATCATTACCTTAGCTGCTAAAACTTGCATTGGAGATAATTATGACCTTTCCTGAAGAAACGATCACAAATACAGTGACTTTTACACAACCAGCTGCAGAAGCAGTCCGGGATGTAATGACCAAACAGAATTTACAAGGGTATTCTCTGCGTTTGTATATCTCCGGAGGTGGTTGTTCCGGGTATCAGTATGGTCTGGCATTGGACAGTAACATCCGCACTGATGACAGGATCATCGAAACAGATGGGATAAAGCTGCTAATTGATGAAGTATCCATCAAATACTTGCAGGGAGCCACGGTTGATTATGTCGATGGGATGACAAGCAGCGGGTTCAAGATCGCTAACCCGAATGCTGCCTCGACGTGCGGTTGTGGTCAAAGTTTTAATTCTGATGAAGATGATTCATCCGGTGGTTGTTCTGGATGTGGATGAACAGATAAAATTTTATGGAATACAATGTCATGAAGGAATGCTTCATGACCTTTTTTTTATCTTCCCCGGAATACCGAGATCACCAAACCGAACAAACCCAGCGTGGCTAATCCAATGATGATGAACCCCATCGGTAGGCCGGTTGATACATTGCTGCTTCGCACGACATTATAAGTCGGAATTAAAAGTGGCGGAGGCTGGGTGAAAGTTGGTAATCGCGTTGGACCTACCACGATGATAAACTGGGCTGCCAGTGTAGGATCGATGGTAGGAGTTACTCGCGGAGTTGATGTGGGGGGTGGTTCAACAATGGGCAGCTCACCTCCTGATACAGTCACCAGGAATGCATACACCCAGGCCACACCTCCATCGACCGTTGGATAGGCAATTTTTATCCAATCTCCTCCCGGCGAGCGACCCAACGCAGGTACCCTCTCTCCTTGTTGTAATACACCCACGGTGGGATATTCTCCTCCAGCGCTGGGTCCAGCTCTTACATTGATTTGCTCATAATCCTGATTAACGGTCACCATGGGTCCGTATGGGCTGCTTGTCACAGTAGGGATTGAAACCGTTGGTTGCTGGGCAGCCACATTTCGATGAACTGTAGATGTAAACCCGAACCAGAACCCCCCACCGACCAGAAGTATCAATAACAATAACCTGACTTTAAAGTGACGCATTATTACTCCGGTTTAATGGAAATACCTGATGGAATATGAGGTATTGTTCCGTATGGCGATTATAATCTAAACTATTACGAATGGACTTTTCTAACCGACCAGGACGGCTGCAACTCTGATGTCGAAGTCACGTATAAGAAGCAGGAGCGAATCATGGAACAACGCATTTATCATGGAAATTTAACCCCAATGGATTTGGGTGAGTCTTTGATAGCACGCTTCAATCGCGGTAATTTACGCTCTCAGCAATTAGGAGACGATGACCGACTGATTGTACAGATCGGCACTCGACCAGGTGCAATGTCTGGCGGGGATACAACCATCTCTGTGATCCTCCAAAAAGTCGAAGATGGAGTTGCAGTCCAATTAGGTCAACAAGCCTGGATGGGTATTGCTGCCAGCCTGGGCACAACCGCATTGGCTGCCTTGCGGAGCCCGTTCAACCTTTTAGGCCGGTTGGACGATCTGGCACAGGATATTCAAAACCTGCAGATCGATCAGCAAGTCTGGAACGCCATTGATGAAGTAGCCCGGTCAGCAGGTGCTTCGCAGGAGCTATCTGAGAGGTTACGGCGAATGATGTGCCCTTATTGTCAAACCGCCAATCCTGTTGGAGAACCAAATTGCATAGCCTGTGGAGCGCCTTTGGGTCAGGTTCAACCCCGCACCTGCCCGAAATGCGGGTTTGTGGTTAAACGATCTGAGGCGATTTGCCCGAATTGCAAGCGCCTCTTACCCGTCTAACGCGCACTCAGCTGTTTAATGGCTACACGCAAGGACGACAATAGTTCATCATCTGATTTGATCGATGGTGGTGCGAACGCCATTACATATTGACCGTTTTTCCGGGCTTCCAGGCGATTGAATAATCGCTCCAGTACAGGTAGCGCATCCATATATCCAACTAATCCAATGAAATAGATCGCTTTTTGTCTGATGGGTAATGGGTTCTTCCATTCGGTAAGGATATCTCCCAGGTATTTCCCAACATATGGACACGCGTTGAAGATGTGGTAGATGGATTTTTCAGCCTGCTGGTCAGCGATAGCCACCTCAATCAGACCAAAGACCGTCGCTTCGCGCATTTGATGCAGGTAATTATTAACCACTGATCTCACTTCTTCGGGAGGTCGTCTCCCATTCGAGTCACTGGTGATCAAATCAGCCAGGATGAACGCGACTCTCCTGCGGATGTAGATATCCGGGTCGCTCAGACAGATGGCAATCATGTATGCGATCAGGGGTGATACTCTCTGCGCACCCAGCTCTAATAAAGCATCAATCCCCCGTTGCCTGGTGATGGTTTCTGGAGAGGTCAGGGATTCCGTGGCTTTCCAGAGAGCCGGGAACAGCTCGACGATATTCGTGACTGATTCCCCGTATACAAATAATGGCAGCTGCAAGATGGGGATATTTTCTGTTTCCATGGATGTCTCTGTTATCAGGTGAAGCCAAGTATATCTTAATTCATGCCAGCCATACACCCTCCCATGCAGGCAGGGTTACTTCAATTGTATGGTTTGTGATAATGGTATGCATCGAAGGATGGATGAGGTCTGTTAACCTCCTCCCCTCCTCCCAACCAATTTCATATGTAATGATATGGACAGTCTGTTCTGTCGCGCTGGCATTCATAATCACCAGCACTTGATCTTCAAACGTTTTACGTATAAAAGCATAACAGGTTGGATTGGATATATTTTCCACCCTCACGTAATCACCCCTGCGCAAAGCAGGGTGCTGTTTGCGCAAACTGACCAGCGATTTAATATAATCTCGTAATTCTGAATTCCAATTTAATTCCTCCCACGGGAAAGCCCCTCTACATCCAGGATCCTTGCCACCTGTTAACCCAATCTCATCCCCGTAATAGATTGCCGGTGCCCCTGGATAGGCAAATTGGAAAAGGAACGCCAGTCTGGTCTTATCCAGATTGTTTCCCAATCGGGTCAGGAGGCGTTCGGTATCATGCGAGCCAAGCGGGACATACATTGCAAAAGCATTTTCATGGGGATAATAAGACAACAACCTTTCAACTTTTTCTGCAAAAAGAGCCACTTCGTGGGTATTCGAAGCAAACAATCCGACCAGGGCTTTCATAACGGGGTAATCCATCAAGCCATCAAAGTGACCTTGCCCCACCCAACGCGAATCTGCCTCCCAGATCTCACCGACGATATATGCTTCTGGGTTGTCAGCCTTGACCACCTGGCGGAAGTCTGCCCAAAAACTGTCATCGTTGATTTCATTGGGCACATCCAATCGCCAGCCATCCACACCCTGCTCGATCCAATATCTGGCTACATCCATCAGGTACTTCCTGACCTTTGGATTTTGTGTATTGAATTTAGGCAGGCTTTTCATTCCCCACCAACCGGTGTAATCGGTCGTCTCACCCCATGAGTACGCATTCACAGGAAAGTGCTTGATGTGGAACCACTCACGGTAAGGAGAATGCTCCTGGTTTTCAAGGATGTCATTGAAGGCAAAAAAACCTCTCCCGCAGTGATTGAACACCCCATCCAGGATGATCCTCACTTGATTACGGTGGGCATGTTCCAATAGTGCGTTAAAATCATCCTTCGATCCTAATTTCGGGTCGATCTTGTAGTAATCCGTGGTGTTATACCGGTGGGTTGAGGTTGCCTGGAAAATGGGGTTCAGGTAAATTGCATTGATCCCCAGATCGAGGAGATAATCAAACTTATACAGGATACCGCGTAAATCCCCCCCCTGAAATCCCCAGCTTGTCGGAGGGGATCCCCATGGCTGCACATTGGGCGGGTCATTATCAGGGTCACCATTATAAAAACGGTCAGGAAAAATATGATAAAAGATGGCATCTTGGACCCAACCCGGAACGCTCATGTTATCCTTTAAGGTTCAGTGCGCAATTCTCGAAAGATTTGTGTGATATTACGATCGGCGGTACTTAATGCCATCTCAGGGTCAACACCCGCTTCGAATACATTTTTGATCGCCCAATCGAGCTCATTCCAATAGATATTGAGCACATACGGATCGATGGAATTCGGATAGGGAACGCCATCTGAAAATGCCACCATCGCCTGCTGGATAAACAGATCGCGAGGTTGGGTGGTTGTAACCGAAGGGATATGCCCGACTTCTGCCAATCGCATCTGCACATTGGGGTCAAGCAAGTAACCAATAAATGACAGGGCAGCAAACTGGTCATTGCCCGTTGTGTTTGCATTCAGGAATATGCTATCTGTTTCTACCCAGCCAGACATATGACCCGTTCCAAAGGTCAGCCATGGGTCGATTGCCAGGTTGTCTGCACCGATGGCTTGCGCCAGGATCGATGCATTCCAGCTCCCATCAATGATGATCCCCACTCGACCTCGCTTGAACATGTCCAGGTCGCGATTCGTGTTGAAGGTCACCGCACCGGCTTCATCGAAGGCTTTCAATAAATCCAGCCATTCCTGACCATACAGATCGTTGAAAGCCGGGTTTTCATTATTATCCATCAATCTACCTCCCAGCCCGAGGATGTCTGGGGAGGAGAAGGTTGCCCCTCTCTCGAGATAAGAGCCGACCACTCCCCCATGCGTAACCTGTTGCGATAAAGCTATCAGCTCATTGAAACTGTATGGAGCGGTGGATAGGATGGATGTATTTCGGTACATGACCAGCCCATGCAAGGAGAGCGGAAGGCTGATGAGTGCATCATTGTATTTTCCTGACGCCAGTGCAGCGGGATTGATATTCGTCAGGTATTCTCCTGGGACATATTGCTGAATATCGCTGATCAATGCTTCATTATATAGCTTATAACCCCACTCGGATGGTCCCAACAATAAACCTGGTCCCCGCCCATGGTAAGAAGCCTCCCGATATTTATTGAACAGGTCGTCCGACGGTATGTAAAGTAAGCTGAACGTCACATCTGAGTATAAGCGTTTAAAAGCATCGATGATTGATTGGAGCATGTCGACCTCAACTCCTGACCAAGAATGCCAGATCACGATCGAGCTTCCTGCTGGAGGGGGTGATAAAGGCAGGTTTGGAGGTAGCTCTGTGGGTGCCAGTGCTGGTGTTCCCGTATCTTGGGTCGGAGTTGTGGTTTTGGAGAGTGTGCCATCCGGGGTTACGCTGGCAGTTCCTGATCTTGAAGGTGTCCGAGAGGGCTGCGGAGTAGTAGTCGCAGGACCAGGATAGGGAAAGGAAGTAGGCGTATAGTTAGGTCCAGGGTAAGGCAATGTTACTGCAGCGGTGGGGTTTGGACTGGCTCCCGGGTAGGGTGGAACCACTGTGTCGGTTGGTGTTGGCGTTGGCGATGATGTAGGTTGGATTTGACTCGCCTGGGATTGTATCGTTGGAGGTTGGGTCTTGGTGGGCAAGGGTGGCGGATATACTGTCGGAGGTGTTATTACTGTGGACGGGACTACGGCTTCACTGGATGGTCCCGGGTAAGCTGCCTCAGTTTCCGGCTGGGTAATCGGAAGGGATGGCAGCGGGTAAGGTTGCTCAGTAACTGGCTCACTTAGTGTACTGGTGACTTCTACAGCAGGTTGAGAAGGGAACTCAACCGGGGTCTGAACTCCTGATTCTTGCGTGGCTGTAGGTGTGGGGATGCTTCTGCACGCTCCAATGATTATTATAAAGGAGAATAGCAGACCTGTAAGAATAAGTGTGGTGAAATTATGCCGCATGATCAATCATATATACCACAATCTTCCCGGAAGCTCTCAATCTCTCGGGAAGATTGAACGAATGATGGGTCTATTATACTATTGACCCTTACCCATCATCTCCACGCGTGCAAAGTCTGTGACGGTTAGATCTGTCTGTGCGCCATGGCTCGGAGTGTAGCTGCTCAGCCAGCTTTCCTGGATACCAGCCTCTGCCCAGACGAGATCGATCACACGTGTGTGGTTTGTATCTACCGGGGCTCCACCAAAACGCCACTGCTCCGCATTCTGGTTCACATCCCGCACCCGCAGAACTCCGCCACTGGGATATCCCTCCTGGCTGAGCACCATGGCTGAGAATTTCCATTGTTCAGGATCATCCCCCAGGATGGCTTTCGGGATGCGTATGGTAACACGTTGCTGGACTGGATCAATGAGGATTTGGAAATCACTGCTGGTGGCCATTTTCTCCGGGGCAGTCTCACCTGGAATGTAAATCCCAGGTTCCCAGCCTTCCACGGTGATGGCGTAATCCCAGGTGAACCCGTCCTGCATTGCCAGGTTTCGTCCAGGCAGGAAATTCACCCCACCCTGTCCATCCCCATTGGTATCAATATAGATATCAAATGTCTGCACGGATAATCCATTGGGAGAGCCCCATGCATTATCCACTGCCCCCCTCATGATGAATTTGAAGACAATATTTTCTCCATCTGACCCCACCTGGAAGTTCAGGATGTCATAACAACCTGCAGGGAAGACACCATCTGAAGGGTATGTATACAGCCCAGGACCATAATCATCGCGTTCGGGGTCGGTGATATCCAGCACAAGTTCCATCGTGCCCAGGTCTGGTACGACAAGGGCAGCAGGTCCACTGCCGGGGAGAATGTCCGTATCCATCATGGACACTATACCAGCCAGATCAACTTGTTCCGAATGTATGGCGCGCATGCTGATGGAGTCACCTGTCTCGGTATTCCCCAGGTCAGCTAAGGGGATCGCAATCTCGAGGAGGTTACCGCTCCCAGCCACGTTCTCAATCTGGGTTGGTTCTCCCCACGACTCATCCCCATTCGCTGGATAAAGCGCGGCGGAGGCAAGCTTGCCATCCAGGAACTGAACTTCCACAAGCCGGTTGGCAGGAAATCCCAACAATGTCCCATTGTCACTGAAATTATTCGTCGGACCACTCGCAGGCACCTGCAGGTAAAGCTCAATATTATAAGTACCCTCCGGGACCTGATAATCAGGTGTGGAGGTGACTTTTAAATACAGATCGGTTTTCGAAAATCCATAAGCAATATCCAGGAAATAGGTCTGACCAGAGGCCATCGCCCCGCCGGAGGCAAGATAAACCCCGGCTGGGTCCCATTCACTACCACTCGTCTCACCATCGATAGTCACTGAGATCAACCCCGTGGAGGCGATATCAGCGCCGATCGGGCTGAGGGAGATGATTGGGACGTCCAGGAAAGTGGGCGCTTCCTCACCCAACGACGCATAAACCAGTTTAAGCGTGCTGCGGAACTGCTGGTCGAAGGCTTCATCGTTATCAGAGTTTTGATCTGTGCCGAACCACCAGAACCAGTCTGAGCCTTCGGCGATATACATATAATCTTGCGCCTGTTCCAGAGCTTCAGCGGATGTCTGACGAACGCCGGACATGTATTTTTGTAATAACTCCCGCGTTGTAGCCAGGTAATCCCAGCCGCGGTTTTCTTCATCTTCACCGATCCAGGTGGAAAAGTCCTTATTGATCCACGAACCAGCCCACAGGTTCTCGATCTTGGGTTGGTCTGGTGCAATGGTAAGGAATTCGCTGGGGGTGACTGTCCGGATGAGTGGATCTTCGCTTAGCCCGGCATATAAGCTGGTCAGGAATTCCTTACCATCGTTCGCATAATATTCCCAGGCATTCTCTCCATCCAGGATGACAGACACAAGATGCGGTCCGCTGGCACCACTGGCGACCAGCGAGTCACGGATGGCGTGGATGCGGTTGATGAAATCCTTGGCAGCCGCTGTGCCACTCACCCCGGAGTAGGTAAAGCCAACTTTATCGGAGATCATCAAATCCCTGAAAACCATCGCCACCGGTGCGCCTTGCTTGCTTTGCACATAATAAGGTCGGTATAGGGTATCCGGTTCAGTGACCACCTCTTTGCTGTCACGCGTGAAGCTTTCCATCCCCAGGCTGGCTGCCAGTACACCTTCATCTGATGCCATCCATTGGATGCCTGCTGCGGAGACCATGTTCACGATTTCCTGTGCTACTGAGCCTTCCGCAGGCCACATGCCGCGCGGTGCCCGGCCGAAATGATCCTGGTAGAACTGGACCCCCAATTGAACCTGGGCAATCGCGTCCTGCCCGTAGGTAAAGTCCTTGCTTGGCAACTCCATGGTTGGGTTGGCGACCAATGTCATGTTCGTACTGACCAGCAACGGCAGGATCGGATGAGCGTAGGGTGTCATGGTAACTTCGATTTGACCCGCATCCTGCAATTCCTTATGCACGGGAATGACTTCTGAGATCAGGCGTAATTGCTCTGCAAACACAACGGCCTTATCAGATTCATGGTAATTGGAACCTTTGGTTACCAGGCTGGCAAGAGGTTCCTGAGCCAGCCAGTCCGGGTCGGTCCACGCCAGGTTGAAGAGTACCTGCAAATCAAGGAAGTCCTGAGGGGTGTATTCAGCCCCAGCATCCCGCTTTTCCAGCAGCTCCTGGTACCGTGGGAAACGGCTGATGATCTTGCGGTTAGTATCGAAGAAACGCTCCAGCAGGAATTGCTTCTGATCTTCGGTCAGCTGGTTTGCGAGTACCTCTGCAGTTACCCAATACAGGTCCTTGGCCCCTGCCTGGTAATCATCCAGCTGTCGAATCAGGCTGGGGGTCAGGTTGAAGGTGGCATGGATATTTGGGTAATCTTTGAGCATGGCCGCCATATCCACATAATCCTTGGCTGCATGCACTCGCACCCAGGGTTTTTCATAGATGCCCGTCTCGGGATCCTTGTAATATACCGGTTGATGTTGGTGCCAGATGAGCGCTAAATAGATCGGCTCCTCAGCCGACGACGTTAAGGTGGCAGTGGGAGTG
>Ga0154901_110_pt1 | contig 24897 bp, 21 predicted proteins | sample Rifle2008BG19ft_FD_105873 | JGI IMG/M metagenome (GOLD analysis project Ga0154901, IMG submission 105873) | Chloroflexi bacterium RBG_19FT_COMBO_49_13 | reverse complement strand
ACCTGTCTGCCGGGACCATATGGGATTGGTGATATCGGATCAACCGCCCATCGTTGGGTTGATTTTTTGTCTGCTGCCGGTTGTGGACTTTGGCAAATCCTCCCTCTTGGTCCCACGGGTTATGCAGACTCTCCATATCAATGTTTTTCTTCCTTCGCCGGTAATCCTTACCTGATCAGCCCTGATGCGCTCCTGAAGGATGATTTGCTTCATCCGGATGATCTGATTGACCGTCCTTCCTTTCCCGATGACCATGTTGATTTTGGTGAATTCATTCCCTGGAAGGTGGGTCTGCTCGATCGCTCCTTCATTCGTTTTCAACACACCCGTTCTAGCCGGCTGAAAACAGAGATGGAAGAATTTCGTGCCAAACAATCCGCCTGGTTGGAAGATTTCGCTTTGTTTATGGCGCTCAAAGAAATCCATGGCGGTGAGCCCTGGCATACCTGGGAGAAACCCCTGAGAATGCGAAAACCAGAGGCATTATCCAGCGCCCGGCAACAATACGATGTCGCCATCCAACGGCAAATATATCGTCAGTTTATCTTTTTCCGTCAATGGTCAAAGTTGCTCACCCATGCCCATCAGAATCATATCCAAATCATTGGTGACATCCCCATTTTCGTCGCCCATGATAGTGCGGATGTGTGGGCAAACCCACATTTGTTTTATTTGGATGAACTCGGAAAACCAACCGTAGTCGCTGGCGTTCCTCCCGATTACTTCGCTCGTACCGGTCAATTATGGGGCAACCCGCTATATCGATGGGAGGTCCACGCCAGGGATGGTTACACCTGGTGGTTGGAGCGCATAAAAGCCTCCCTGGGTTTGGTGGATGTTATTCGCATCGATCATTTCCGTGGTTTTGCGGGCTATTGGGAAGTACCTGGGACTGCAAAGACAGCTGAGACCGGCTGTTGGATGCCTGGTCCGGGTAAGGACTTCTTTCAAAGCATTCGCCTGTCGTTGGGTGACCTGCCCATCATTGCCGAAGATTTGGGGGTGATCACTCCGGATGTAGAAGATATGCGCGATTCCTTTGAATTGCCCGGGATGAGAATACTGCAGTTCGGGTTTGATAGCACGCCCCAAGACCCTTTCTTGCCTCACAATTATCCGGTAAATTGTGTCGTCTACACCGGTACCCACGATAATGATACCGTGCTTGGTTGGTACAAACGCGTCCCTGAAAAAGATAAGGCATTCTACCGAAAATACATGGACCGGGATGGCAGAAATGTCAGTTGGGATCTCATCCGCGGTGTTTGGTCCTCCGTGGCGATATTCTCACTGGCGCCTATGCAGGATTTTTTAAACCTTGGGAATGAAGCCCGCATGAACTACCCCGGAAATCCCAGCGGGAATTGGAACTGGAGAATGTCAAAGGAGGCCCAAAGCCCGGAGCTGTTGGGTAAGATCAAGGAATTGAATTATTTGTACAGTCGTATGAGTACACCCTCATAAGGAATATCTCAATTCATCGTCTAATTTGAGGCAATCATAAAGCATGTCATTACCGCCCCCAACATCACCCACTAATCGCCTGCATCCCAATATTTGGTTCCTGACCATCGGGTCATTTCTTACCGATGTGTCGTCTGAAATGCTGACCAACCTGATACCCCTATTTCTCTACAACGTGTTGGGGATTCAAACCAGCATCATCGGTCTCATCGACGGGATTGCTGAGACTACCGCCAGTCTGATCAAGATTTACTCAGGCGCTTTGTCCGATCGGCTGGGTAAACGCAAGATATTAACCGTCATCGGCTATGCTTTATCTACAATAGCCAAGCCATTTTTATATTTTGCCACCACCTGGGGATGGGTTTTGGGGGTACGGTTTACCGACCGGGTTGGCAAGGGGATTCGCACTGCCCCACGCGACGCTTTGTTGGCAGGCAGTGCCAAATCTGATCAGCGTGGTTTTGCCTTCGGTTTACATCGTGCCGGAGATACCGCCGGCGCGTTTGTTGGATTAGGTATTGCTGCCCTGATCATCTGGTTGACTCAATCAGGCTCCGCTCAGCTCACGCGTCATACATTTCAACTGGTTGTCCTGGCGAGCATAATTCCTGCCATTTCAGCTGTCTTGGTCCTGGCGCTCGGAGTGAAAGAAATAGAGGTTACCAGGAAAGGTGCCAATGGTCTCCCCTCGCTCAGTTGGAAAGCTCTCGATAAACGTTTTCGGGCGTTCCTGGTTGTTGTAGTCATATTTACCCTGGGTAATTCATCTGATTCATTCATCATCTTACGCGCTCAAGACCGTGGACTGAGCGTGCTGCAAATTATGGGCATGTTGATGACATTCAATGCCATCTACTCACTGCTTGCCGGACCCTTGGGCTCTCTCTCTGACCGTTTTGGGAGGCGCAGGCTGATGCTTATCGGGTGGACAATTTATGGACTCGTCTACCTGGGTTTGGCGCTTTCTCATACTGGAGCTCAGATTTGGGCATTATTTGGCATCTATGGGATCTATTATGCCCTCACTGAGGGGGTAGCAAAAGCATTGGTGGCAGATCTTGTGCCGCAGGAACAGCGTGGGACTGCTTATGGGTTGTTCAATGCAGCCATTGGCTTAACTGCCCTACCGGCTTCATTGATTGCCGGTATCTTATGGCAGACGGTCAGCCCGGCAGCACCGTTCATCTTTGGAGCATCGCTCTCCCTGATTGCGGGATTTCTATTAATGACTTGGGTGAAATAAATAATTAATGCAATACAGGCATGCATAAATGCCTGCCTGTATTGTGTCGAACCGTTTAAACGAACCCCACCGTGTCGTGTGCTGCGAAGTTCTGAACCTGCCTTCGCAGGTTGGGGTCCTTCCGGAAGGATCCGCCTTGGCTCTAGCCTATCGCGTCACCTTCGTGAGATCGGACCCCCATGTATAAGTGTTGGCTCAGAACGCTAAAGCAACAACACGTGCACAGTAGGGTAACTATCTTATACCACAAAAAAAGTCGCATGAGTAGATGACTAAGATTAGAGCAGTTTACAGATTCCTCAGGCATTCCTATTCCAAAGGCAGCTTAATTCTTATGGATAGACCCGTTTGATCGTGCGCGGGAATGGAATGGCCTCACGGATATGCTCAATCCCGCACAGCCATGCCACCGTCCGCTCAACCCCCATGCCAAACCCGGAATGTGGAACGCTTCCATAGCGACGTAACTCGAGATACCATTTGAAAGCCACTTCGGGAAGATCATGTTGTCTCAACCGTTCCAGCAACATATCGTGATCGGAAATCCGCTCACTCCCTCCGATGATCTCGCCATACCCTTCGGGTGCCAGGAGGTCCACACTTTTACATACTTCCGGTCGCCCAGGCCATGGTTCCATATAGAATGCCTTGACTTCTGTTGGATAACCATAGACAAAGACTGGTTTTTCATACAAATTGGTCAAGGCTGTCTCGTGGGGTGCGCCAAAATCCATACCCCATTCAATTTTCAACAACTCCTTTTTCTCAACATCATCGGTTTCAGCACGCAATTTGTCAATCATCTTGATAGCATCATCATAGGAGATGCGTGGGAAGGGGGCTGAAATTTTCTCGAGTTTGGACATATCCCGCTTTAAAGACTTTAATTCTGGCGCGCATTGCTCAAGTATGCGCTTGACAATATGAGACACGAATTGCTCTTCGATCTCCATGAGCTGGTCGAGATCGCAGAAAGCCACTTCCGGCTCAACCATCCAAAATTCAGTCAGATGGCGGCGTGTCTTGGATTTCTCAGCCCTGAAGGTCGGTCCGAAGCAATACACCTTTTTGAATGCAAAAATATCCGCTTCATTGTATAGCTGACCGCTCTGAGCTAGATATGCAACTCCTTCATCAAAGTAAGCGGTCTCAAATAGTGTGGTTGTACCTTCACAGGCTGCTGGAGTAAGGATGGGAGTATCCATTCCGACATAACCGTTTGTGTCTAGCCATTCGCGTATGGCTCGAATGACTGCCGCGCGGACTCTCAGGATTGCCCATTGACTGGGCATACGCAGCCATAAGTGACGGTTATCTAGAGCAAAATCCACCCCATGCTCCTTAAGCGTCATGGGATAGTCCTCAGCAGCCACTTGCATGATTTCAACACTCTTCACGCCCACTTCATATCCACCGGGGATGCCCGGTGCACGCGCATCCGCTCGCACAACCCCGGTGATGATCACCGATGATTCCTGAGGCAGGCGTAATAGGCGGTCAAACAGATCTGGGTCCAGGTCTCCCTTAAAAGCCACGCATTGAACAAAACCGTATCCATCCCGGACAAGTAAAAAGACGAGTTTTCCTTTATCTGTGCGGTTATATACCCAACCCTGAAGGGTGACTTCCTGGTCAATATAATCCGCGATCTTATCTGCTCGTATGATGGGTGCCATAATCCTACCTCCCTGCCTAATTATAGATCCAGCTTGATATGTAAATCCCTGAGCTGGCTCGGTTCCGCGGGTGATGGCGCATCCGCCATCAGATCACGTGCGGTTTGACTCTTGGGGAATGCAATCACCTCGCGGATGTTTGGTTCATCAGCCAGGACCATGCAGAAGCGGTCAATGCCTGATGCAATTCCACCGTGCGGTGGTGTGCCATATTCAAATGCTTCCAACAAATGCCCGAAGCGTTCGCGTGCCACATCAGGGTCCAGACCGATCAGCTTGAATACCCTCTCCTGCAAGTGACGTTCGTGAATTCGGATCGAACCGCCACCCACCTCATAATTATTCAACACCAGGTCATACTGCTGGCCGTGTGCTTTACTGGGATCAATATCCAACAGCGGGATATCCTCCACCATCGGTGCAGTGAACAAATGGTGACTCGGGTCCCAGCGCTTTTCTTCTTCATTCCAAACAACAAATGGAAAATCAATCACCCAGCAAAATGCCAGGATGTTATTGTCCACCATTCCCATTCTTTCAGCCAGGAGTACCCGTAGTCTTCCCAATACATCAAATACAACCGCTGGTTTATCCGCTACGAACAGCAACAAATCTCCCGGTTTGGCATTCATCGCTTCCAGAATGGACCCGAGAACATCTGGTTTAATGAATTTTGCAAAAGATGAGCGTTGCTCACCGTTAGGGGTGATCGCTACATAAGCTAATCCTTTTGCACCAAACTTCTTCGCAATTTCGGAAAGTTCATCCAGCTGTTTCCGGCTATAATCTCCAAGCCCGGGGGCATTGATACCCCGCACATGCCCACCTGTAGCTACAGTGCTTTCGAATACCTGGAAGCCGGATGCGCCGGCAAACTCTGTGATATCCTGCAATTCCATCCCAAAACGAAGGTCAAATTTATCATTACCAAAGCGTCTCATTGCTTCCTGATAGGTGAGCACTGGCCAGGGGCTGGCGTAGAGTCGTTTACCCGGTAATACCTCCGCCACAAGTTTGGTGTACATTGCTTCAATCAGCTGCATGATATCTTCCCGCTGCACAAATGACATTTCAAGGTCCAGCTGCGTAAACTCCGGCTGGCGGTCTCCACGTTGGTCTTCATCCCGGAAGCAGCGTGCAATCTGAAAGTAGCGTTCCATCCCCGCTACCATGAGCAGCTGTTTCAGCTGTTGCGGTGATTGAGGCAAGGCATAAAATTCACCTGGATAAACTCGCGATGGCACCAGATAGTCACGCGCTCCCTCAGGAGTAGTTTTGAACAGAATGGGAGTCTCAATTTCAAGGAAGCCTTTACTATCCAGGAAATCGCGTATGAATTTGACCACTCGGTGACGCAGGATGAGGTTCTTGCGCATTCTTTCCCGGCGCAAGTCCAGGTAGCGATAGCGCAAACGGATTTCCTCATTTTCATCCTCTTCTTTGCTGATCGTAATGGGGGTTGTCTTCGCCTGGTTGAGTACCTTCACCTTTTTAGCGAGAATTTCAACATCTCCGGTCGGCATATTGGGGTTGGCCAATCCCTCCGGGCGTAGCCGCACCGTTCCCTCCACCTGTATCACCCATTCCGGGCGCACTTCTTCAAGCGCCCGATGAATATCAGGGTAATCAGCTGGATCGGTGACCACCTGCACCATTCCGAATCGGTCTCTCAAATCAACAAAGTTGATCCCACCATGGACTCGTCGACGATTTACCCAACCCGCCAGGGTGACATCCGTCCCTGCATGGCTGCCACGCAGCTCACCGCATGTATGTGTCTTGTACATAAATTACCTCCATCAGATATTCGTTGAAATACCGATTGACAAAATAAATCGCCCTTCGCAAGCTGCGTCGGGCGACGGGTAGTCCGTATTAAGGCTTAGCGATGTTGCAGCCTGAAGCCTCTCGCCCAACGCAAGATGGGATTATCATTAACATTATCATTCAGTCCAGTAAATGCCCAGGTAAACATGATTATTACTTGCCTATAGATTTTCAGCATTATACACGAGAAAAGGTTAGCATGGAAGGAAAAGTAGTGTAAAATAACACCCGCAGATTAATATATCGTTAGTAGGAGTATGTGTATGGTGCGGAAATGGGTTGTTTTTATCGGTGGATTTCTCATTCTGACTTCCCTGTTGGCAGCCTGTACAGGTCCACAAGGTGATCAAGGATCTGTCGGGCCAGCAGGTCCTGCAGGTCCTGAAGGACCAGCTGGTCCGGTGGGTGGATCAGGTCTTGTGGGCGAAGCTACTCCGACTGTGGCTGAATATGTGGGAGACCAATTATGTTCAGGGTGCCACTTTGATTTATCCCTGTCTTATATGAAATCAGGCCATCCCTGGAGTCTCTCAACAGTCACAGATGGCAACCTGCCAGACTACCCATTTACACAGCTTACCTCCCTGCCTCAGGGTTATACCTTGCAGGATATCAGTTATATTATCGGGGGTTATTTTTGGAAGGCGATCTTTGTCAATTCACAAGGCTATATCATCACGGATGCGCCCGGTTCAACTGAAGACCCAACCTATTTGAACCAGTTCAACATTGGAAATTCAAGCCTCGGGACCAGTTCAGGCTGGGTCTCATTCCACGCTGGTGAGCCTGATTTGTCTTTCAATTGCGGATCATGCCATACCACCGGATACGACAATGGTGGCAATCAGGATAATCTTCCTGGAATTGTTGGCACCTGGGCAGAGCCTGGTGTACGCTGTGAGCGTTGTCATGGTCCTGGTAGTCTCCATGCGAATGACCCAAAGGGCGTCAGCATGCTGGTTGAACGTGATTCCGCCTTATGCCGGGAATGTCATATTTACGTCCCCACCGCCTCCCTCGAGGTTACCAATGGCTTTATCCAGCACAGTGACCAATTAGGAGACTTGTCACAGAGCAAGCATCAGATCTTGGATTGCCTCACCTGCCATGATCCTCATTCAGGGGTAGTGCAATTACGTCTTGAGGATCAACAGACCTCTCGTCTTCTCTGCCAGGATTGCCATTTCAAACAGGCACAGGTCCAGAATAATCCCAGACATACTGCCATTAACGTAAGCTGCACCGATTGCCACATGCCTCGCCTGATCCAGAGTGGCGCGGTTAATCCCCAGGCATTTACTGGTGATATCCGTACGCATGTGGTCGCAATTGATCCACGCCTGGTCAGCCAGTTTAATGAAGATGGCTCATTGGCGTCTGGTCAAATCAGCCTGGATTATGCCTGTCGCCATTGTCATGGATCGACCAAGTCAGATGAAGAATTGCTGGCAGCCGCCAGCGGTTATCACGAAATACCAACCTCTCAGCCAATTCCATAAAACAATTGGATAATTGTCAGTCCTTGAAAAATTGCGGGCGAACATCACCCGTAATTTTTATTTTCTTTAGTTAATAACCCGATTACATTTGTCAAGGATTAAAAATGACTTTATTAACTGAATATTTCATTAGTTTCGATTATCATCATAATAGGGTAAAATAGCCATATTCTCATCTTATATTAATAGGGTAAACAGCCTATATGGAGAAGAATGCGATGAAAAAAATCAAGGCGATCCAGAAACACCGTGGCTTGCTGGTATTTGGCTTTGTGTTTAGCATTTGTATGCTTATCGCGACGTTATTAACAGTTGCTAAACCTGTCACAGCAGCCCCTGCTGCACAGCCTGTCTACCAGGTACCAGGATTTGCAGGTTCCCAATCCTGTGCTCAATGTCACGAAAATATCCACACCGCGTGGATAGGAACGCGTCACGCACAGGCTTTTTCTGCCCCCATTTTTCAACGCGATTGGACAGAATTAGGTAGCCAGGTTTCATGTCTGGAATGCCATACTACAGGTTATGATGCACAAACTGGCAAATATGCTGAAACCGGCGTGACCTGCGAAGCCTGCCATGGTCCCTTCCAACCTGACCATCCTGAGGCTCCCATGCCAATTACTCCCAATGCGGATTTATGCGACTCCTGTCACACGACTACCACAAACGAATGGCGTGCCTCTGTCCATGGTCAACAGGGGATCCAATGCCAGGCTTGTCATAACCCGCACTCGCAAACCCCAAAAGCAGATTCAGTCACTGGTTTATGTACTACCTGCCATCAGGAACGCGGTGGATCCTTCACCCACAGCACCCATGCCAATGCTGGTCTGGAATGCAGTAACTGTCATATGTTCACCAACCCCCGTACTACCGACCCAATCCAGGGTCTCGTTCCAACAGGTCACACCTTCAGTGTCGGCTCAGATGCTTGTATCGCCTGCCATCAAGACACAGTCCATACCCGGGATGAGATCGTCAAACTATCAGGTGAAGTTGCTCTGCTTGAGACCATCGATACTGCCACCCTCGAGCAAACGGTTCAGACACAGGAACAACAGATCAATGACTTAAAAGCTCAAAGTACGAATCGCCTTTATATCGGGCTGGCTCAAGGGGCAATTGTCGGTCTGTTAACAGGTGGGGCAGCTGCCTGGGTTGTCAGCCGCGGCATTCGTGTCGTGGAGGTTAAAGAAGATGAGTAAAAAGAAAACCAAGGTCAAGCTCGAGCTTAACCGGCGCGACTTTTTGATTGTTGGTGGCACCGCGGCTGGCTCAGTTGTGGCTGCTCAGCTCCTGACCACAGGTCCACTTTCACCATTTGCCTCTTTTAAACAAGCGCAAGTCGAAGGCGGTGAAGAAACAAGTACCCAAAATGCGAGGCATCACTGGGGGATGGTGATTAATCTGGATAAGTGTATTGGTTGTGAATACTGCCAGAGGGCTTGTTCAGCCACCAATGATGTTCGGGTTGATGAAACAGGAGAAGACCAAGACCAGGGTAATAATCGTCCAGAGAAACCCTGGAATATAGTCGTGCAAGATAGGACCTCCACGGGAACACCTTTCTTTTTCAGTCGCCCTTGCCTTCATTGTGGTGATGCACCCTGTGTGGAGGTATGCCCGGTGCAAGCCACCTATCATCGGGAGGATGGTCTGGTAATAATGAATTATGACCGCTGCATCGGGTGTCGATATTGCGAAATAGCCTGCCCATATGATGCTCGTAAATTTAACTGGCAGGCACGCACGGATGTTAATCCATTCATCCCAACCTGGGGTATTGCTGAAGTTGAACGCCGTCCGCGTGGGGTCGTAGAAAAATGCACATTTTGCATTCACCGGATAGACGCAGGATTAAAAACAGGTTTGATGCCAGGCGAAGACCGCGAAGCTACACCCGCGTGTGTGAATATTTGTCCTGTGGGTGCACGCATTTTCGGTGATCTGAATGACCCGGATAGCAAAGTTTCTATAGCCATTGCAACCGAAGCTACCATACGCTTGCGTGAAGAGTTGGGCACTGAACCAAGTGTTTACTATGTGATTCCCAAGGAGGGCTTGTAAACATGGCCACCCGCCTTTTAAATGGACGTAAACTTTTCTACCTCAGTCCGGCATTATTAGCCTGGATCGGTCTGCTCGGACTGTGCATCATTATAGGTCTTGTTTCAGCCTATCAGGTATTCAAGAATGGTTTATATATCACCAACATGTCTGATTCTGTCCCATGGGGTCTTTGGATCACCATTGATCTCTCGTCCATTGCACTGGGTGCCGGGGCTTTTACACTTTCAGCCGTGGTCTATCTTTTTGGGTTAAAGCGTTTCCAATCCATAATCAGGTTGGCGGTATTTGTAGGCTTCATCGGTTATACCATTGCATTATTAACTTTAATTATGGATATTGGTCGCCCGGATCGTTTTTGGCACCCTTGGGTCTATTGGAACATCCATTCAGTGCTGTGGGAAATTACCTGGTGCATCACCATTTATCTGGCGATTATGTTGGTGGAATTTGCCCCTGTCATCGCTGAAGCACGATTTTTCAATCGTTACCCCTGGATTCGGAAGGCGACAAAATATCTACATCGCCTGGCGCCCTTACTTGCCCTGCTGGGTCTCGGTATCTCGTTGTTACATCAATCTTCCCTGGGTGCCACCTATGGCATCGTCAAGTCACGCCCGATTTGGTTTAAACCCAGCATGCCCATCATGTTTATTCTTTCAGCAGTCGCAGTAGGGCCTTCAATGACCATGGCAATTGCTTATGTTGCCGAGTGGGTCACAGGCAAGAAAAATATCCCCACGGATGTCCTACGTACCATCGCAAGATTCAGTGGTTTCGCAATCATGATCTACGGATACATCCGCTTTTGGGACCTTGCTGCCGTCACCTATTATGGTCGCACACCTTCTGTGAGCGAGTCGTTCAACTTGCTCAGCCAACAAACTCCCTACAATTTTTCATTTTGGGTGTTTGAGATCATTCTGGGTGTGGTACTGCCCGCGGTTCTGTTCCTGACCCCCCGCTTCAATCGCAACCCAGGATATTTAGTCATTGGAGCAATCTTTGCCGTGATTGGTGTGGTCATCAATCGCTGGAATGTGACCGTTGGTGGCTTGTTTGTACCGCTTAGCTATTCCCCAGGTACGCTCTACCAGCTTGAACCCGGTAAATACTTCCCCGGTCTGCCTGAATGGGGTATTGCAATTGGAATAATTGGTTACGGTCTTTCCATGCTTACCCTGGGTATTCGATATTTACCTTTGTTTTCAAAAGAAGAGCATGCCTGATACGTCTACTCTCTTATAGGTTATACTTAATAGTGAAAAATTTCTTTTATGGAATTCTCGTCCCTGCAAATGATCATCCAGGTTTGCCTGGGTGGGTTTGCAAGGATTTGTGTCGCACGTGGAGGGTATGAAAATGGGTGACGCTACCGCTAATCCTATCTTTGTCGCATTACTCTGTATCGCGCGTTGCCTGATACCCTTGCTGGTACTTTTCGGGATTTCCTATCTGCTGCGTCGCTTTGGGGTTATTGCAAAACCTGCTCCACCACCGAACGAATACCAAAACACCGAAGATAATGGTTATTAAGGAGGACCGGCAAATGTCAAAGCTAATTCCCATACCTAAATTGCCGGGGCTTTCGCTGGTTGTCGGTTTCGTCGTCCTGGCGAGCTTGCTGTGGTTTACACCCGCCTCTGCAAGTGAGCTTGCGCAGGAAACTGAAGAGTATTGTTTGAGTTGCCACTCGAACGCAGATTTACAGACTACCCTCCCAAGTGGTGAATCGCTTTCACTCTATATCTCCTCTGAAGAATTACAATCCTCCGTCCATAGTCCCATTGGGATTGAATGCGAAGCTTGCCATACCAATATCACCACTTATCCTCATCCATCCATTGACTATCAGACCGTCCGTGACTTATCCCGTTCATATTATTCAGCCTGCCAGAAATGTCACCCGGATAATTACTCCAGGACCATGGATAGCATGCATGCCCAGGCGGCAGAAGCAGGTAATCTTGATGCCCCCATTTGCACAGATTGTCATGGATCTCACTATATTCATCCCCCAGACCAACCCCGTACATTGATCCCTGCGACCTGTGGCAACTGTCACATCCAGGAATTTTCGATCTATCAGTCCAGCGTTCACGGTAACGCTTTGAAACAGGAAGCCAATCCGGATGTGCCAGTCTGCACGACCTGCCATGGAGTGCATAACATTCAAGACCCGCGCACTCAACAATTCCGGGTGAATGAGCCAGATTTGTGTGCCGGTTGCCATGCCAATCAGGAAATGATGAGTAAATATGGCCTCTCGGCGGATGTTTACAGTTTATATAGTCTTTCCTGGCACGGAGTGGATGTATCAGTCTACCAGGCGCGCTGGCCAACGATTCAACACAACTCCGCCATCTGCACGGATTGCCATGGTATCCATGATATTTTAAAGCCTGGCGATCCAAACTCTTCGGTCAATCCTAAAAACCTCCTGGTGACCTGCCAAAAATGTCACCCGGGTGCCAGTTCGAAATGGACGGGCGCGTGGACAGGGCACTATAAAGTCAGTTTACAACGCACTCCTTTCCTGTTTTATGTGGATTTGTTCTACTCTAGCTTTACACCGTTGATATTGTGGATATGTGGGATCTACGTCGCGCTGCAATTGATAAGGTTAACCGTGGACCGGGCGAGGAGGAGCTTGCGATGAGCCAATCTAAATCTGACCCTTCCTCATCGACCAGTCGCGTCAAACTTTTGCGGACCTTCCCACGCTTCAGTGTCAGTCAACGCTGGGAGCACGCCATCCTATTGCTTAGTATCGCAACATTATTGCTCACCGGGTTACCTCAGAAATATCGTACCGCTGTCTGGAGCCAAACGATTATTTCTTCACTCGATAGATTGGCTACAATCCAGTTAATCCATCGTGTGGCAGCTTTGGTTCTGACTGGATTGGTTTTATATCATTTAGGTAAAGCCATTTTTCTAATGGCTCGTCGGAAATTACCTGGCGACATGCTTCCTACACTCCAAGATGTAAAAGATGCCTGGAACATGTTGCTTTATCTGATTTATTTCAAAAAGCAAAAACCTGCTTTCGGAAAATATAACTTCGAACAAAAGGTGACCTATTGGTTCTTGTTCTTCGCAATTGGAATAATGCTGATCTCTGGATATATCATGTGGTTCCCTGAGGTCATCACCCGCATACTCCCCGGCGGGGCTATTCCAGCTGCCATTATGGCCCATAGTACCGAAGCGATTGTTACCACAATTTTTATCGTGTTATGGCATTTCTATCATGTGCATTTCGAAAGACTGAACCTGAGTATCTTTTCTGGCTGGCTTAACGAAGAGGATATGCGTACTTATCACGACCTGGAATATAACCAATTGGTCCGCGAGCCTCGTTCCAATGAAAGCTCAGGAGATATGAAGTTATGAGGCGTGATAGAAAGCTGCGGCTGACTTATCTGTTCTGCATGATCATCATCTGCAGTCTATTCATTGTAATTTTTGGAACCTCGGTTGTCTATGCTGCCACAAGGGAGCATGAGAACCAAAACCTTTCACAGGTTGCACCAGACTTGAGCAACGCCGCACCGATCGTCAGCAATGAGGCTTGCCTTGAATGCCATGGAAAGCCTGAGCTTTCACTCACCCTTTCGAATGGGGATATTCTGGATTTGTATGTCAACCCGGATAATTATGAAGCTTCAATACACGGCAAGGATGGATATGCTTGCGTCCAGTGCCATACAGACTTGGGTAATTATCCTCATCCGGCTTTTCCTGCCTCAGACCTGCGTGATGTGACTCTTCAGTTAACCAAAGTATGCGACCGCTGCCATTCTGGCGAGTACAACCGGACCATGGATAGCGTTCACGCAGCTGCTCAGACTGCCGGTATGCGTGAAGCTGCGGTGTGCACCGATTGCCATGGGTCCCATTATGTTCGCCAATTGACCGACCCAGGTACAAATCTCCTTCTACCCAATGCACGCCTGGATATCCCGATCACGTGTTCCAGATGTCACTTCGCAATCTATCAAAAGTATCGTAGTAGCGTGCATGGAGCAGCCCTTACAGAAGAATCGAATACAGATGTCCCCACCTGCATTGATTGCCACGGGGTTCATAATATTGAAAACCCAACCACGAATGCTTTTCTCTTGAACTCACCCTTGTTATGTGCCAGCTGCCACACTGACCCGGAACTAATGGATAAATATGGAATTTCGACCAATGTCCTGAATACCTATGTGGCAGATTTTCACGGCACTACGGTAACCTTGTTTGAGAAACAATCCCCCGACTCTCAGACGAACAAACCTGTTTGTTATGATTGTCATGGTGTGCATGCTATCTCTCGTGTTACAGATCCAAAGAGTGGGATTGAGATGCAGCAGAACCTCCTCGTTCGCTGTAAAGCATGTCATCCGGATGCGACGACTAACTTTCCGGGTGCCTGGATGTCGCATTACATCCCATCTCCTGAACACTATTCTATGGTGTACTATGTAAATCTTTTTTATAAATTCTTCATCCCGGTTGTTCTTGGTGGAATGGTTGCCCTGGTTGGTCTCGATGTTGGTCACTCAGTCTATGTGAAAACTCGTCGGGGTAAGCGCCCTCCCAAACCACCACCGCAAGCAGAAACAACTTCACCGCCTGAATCACCCATGCCATTTCCTCCCTCGGAAAGTCTTTCACCTTCAGTCTCCGAGGCTCCCAGTAAACCCCCTCCATCGGAAATCCTTTCACCCCCACCCACTGAGGTTCCTATACAACCCCCACCGTCAGTGGAAGATAGCGCCGAGGAGCCTCATGAATGACACACCCATGAACGCTCCCGCTAAAGTCACCCAGTCAGATGATGTGATCACCTATACTCGTTTTAATATTCCCCAGCGAATAGAGCACTTTCTTTTCTTGTTGTCGTTTTCAATCTTGGGTTTCACTGGTTTGATTCAAAAATTCTCGACCAACCAGCTGAGCGATTCCTTCATCCTCATCTTGGGCGGGATTGAACCAGTACGTATCATTCACCATTACAGCGCGATAGTCATGATGATCGTGAGCGGTTATCACGTTTTAGTTCTCGCCTATAAAATTTTCGTCCTGCGCGTCCGGTGGACAATGCTGCCCGTCATTGAGGATATTCAGCATCTCATCCAGGATGTTTTATTTTTCCTCGGCTTTCGAAAACATCGTGGGTTTTACGGTCGCTACAATTATGCCGAGAAAGTCGAATACCTGGCTGTTGTCTGGGGAACTGTGATTATGGGTCTGACTGGTTTTATGATGTGGAATCCCCTCTCAACCACCCAGTTATTACCAGGTGATTTCATCCCGGCTGCCAAGGCAGCTCATGGTGCTGAAGCCATCCTTGCTGTTTTAGCGATCATTGTTTGGCATTTCTACCATGTTCATGTAAAACACTTTAATAAGAGTATGTTCACTGGCAAGCTTACGCGTACTGAGATGATGCATGAGCATCCTGCCGAGCTTGCCCGGATAGAAACGGGGCAAGCGGAGAGACGACCACCATTGAAAGTCCTCCGGCGCCGTCAACAGGTGTTTTTTCCAGCCGCCTTGGTTTTTACGATTGCATTCAGCTTTGGGATCTATAAATTCGCCAATTTTGAAATGACAGCCATCACCACTGTTCCCCGGGGTGAAACTGCACAGGTCTATGTACCTGTCACTCCCACACCAAGACCCTCCCCCACTCCTCCTCCAACCCTTGCCCCAGGCGCCGAAGTGGGTGCAATGACCTGGGATGGTTATTTCTCTGGTTTATTCAGGAACCGTTGCAGCACGTGTCACGGATTGACGAGTGTTGGTGGGTTAAGTCTTTCCACCTATCAGGATGCACTTAAAGGTGGCATTTCCGGTCCTGCCATCCTTCCTGGCGATCCCGATAATAGTGTGCTTGTCCAAAAGCAATCTGCTGGAAATCACCCAGGACAGCTCACCATCGATGAGTTGGATCAAGTCATTGCGTGGATCATGGCTGGTGCAACTGAGAAGTAATGGAGTAGATATATGAGAAATTTCTTCAGCCGCATAGGTAAAGCACTACGTAATTTCTTCTTCCCATCCCCTGATTCAAAAATTTGGGTACGTGTGTTACCTTACGCCATATTAGGTGTCCTGACACTCGTCGTCCTCATTGCAGCTGCATATGGGTGGCAATACACCAACAGCCCAGAATTCTGTGGCACCAGCTGCCACACCATGCCCCCTGAATATTCTGCCTATCTCGACTCACCGCATGCTCGTGTTGACTGTGTTGAATGTCACATCGGTCGAGGTTTCATTGCCACGCAAATCACCCGCAAGGCAGGCGATCTTCGCCATGTCATCGCGACAATATTTGAAAACTATGAATATCCAATATATGCCACCAGAATGCAACCCGCGCGCGAAACCTGCGAGAAATGCCACAACCCCGATAAATTTTCCAATGATAGCCTGGTTGAGGACAAGCGTTATCAAGACAACATGGAGAATACCGCTTACAGTATCTTCCTGAGCTTAAAAACCGGTGGTGGTACTACACGTCAGGGACTTGGTAAGGGTATCCATTGGCATGTGGAAAATCGAGTGCTGTATTATGCAACCGATCCATTGCAGGAAATTATCCCCTATATCCGTGTCTACAGTAGTGATGGTTCATACACCGAATACACGGATATCGCTTCGAGTTTTAACCCGGCAGACCTGAAGGAATCTGATCTGCGGGAGATGGATTGCATGACCTGCCATAATCGGGTTACCCACCTGGTGCCAATGCCGGCAGATCAGATCGATACCGCCATTACCCGTGGTTTCATCGAGAAAACCATCCCGGATATCCGCCTGAAAGCGATTGAGGTCCTTAGCGTAGATTACCCATCCCAACAAGCTGGGCTCAATGGCATTGCTGGATTGGATAATTATTACCAGGCATATTACCCGGATTTCTATGCCGCCAACAACGCTGCGATCCAATCTGCCATCACCTATATCCAAAGTATTTATGCATCTTCAGTAAATCTTGATCAAGAGTCAGATTGGAATACCCACCCCAATAATATCGGGCACATGGCTTTCGCAGGCTGTTTTCGCTGCCATGATGGTAAACATATGGATGCTAAACAGCAGGCCATCCGCTTGGAATGTAATCTCTGCCACACCATTCCTATTGTGGCAGGACCATCTAAGTTTGTCGCCAATATTGAGATATCTCGAGGTCCTGAACCTCAAACCCACCTCAACGCCAATTGGATTGCAATGCATAACCAGGTATTCAACCCGACCTGTAGTGATTGTCACACGACTGGCAATCCAGGCGGTACTGATAACTCCTCCTTCTGTTCGAATAGCGCTTGCCACGGCATCGCCTGGGAGTTTGCAGGTTTTGATGCCCCTGCTTTGCGCCAGACGATCCTCCAATCACTCCCTCCTATCCCTACACCCTCTCCCTTGGACCTGACGGGTGCATTGACCTTTGATGCCACAATCGGACCACTATTACAGGCACGCTGCGGAACCTGTCACGGTGAGAATGGCATCCAAAGCTTGAATTTGACCACTTACCAGGGTGCAATGCAGAGTGGGACGAATGGATTAGCGATCATCCCTGGGGATGCCATCGCAAGCACGTTGGTTCAAAAGCAAACTGGTGCCACCCCTCATTTCAGTCAATTAACCCCTGAAGAATTAACGCTCGTAATTGATTGGATTAATGCTGGAGCACCAGAAAAATAAACTCTCACACCCCTAAGCCAAAGGAGGTGGATCATGGGTGAAACGAAAAAACTCAGCCGGCGCAATTTTATCCAAGCTGCCATCTGGGGAATTGGGGGATTAATCGGGATTGGATTCGGAGTGCCTGCAGTCGCGTATGTTGTCGGACCATCATTAAAAAATCAACAAACCCAAACCTGGATGCGCCTTGGCCCAACCTCCAAGGTGGAGTTGGGCACTCCCACTCTTTTCACATTTACCGTACAAACCCAAACTGGCTGGATAGTTAACATAGAAGAGAAATCTGTCTATATCCTTTCCACAGATGGTCGCTCATATATCGCCATGTCGAATATCTGTACCCATTTAGCCTGCCACATCCGGTGGATTGCTGAGCAAAGCCAATTCTTCTGCCCATGCCATAATGGCGTATTCGACATCTCCGGCAATGTTGTTGCCGGTCCCCCTCCCCGCCCTCTCAACCGTTATGACGTCAAGGTTGAGGAAGATCAATTGTTCGTCCTGGTCGGAGGTTGATATGTTATCGAAGCTCAATCATTGGCTTGATGAACGCACCTCCTGGCGGCAAGTCTGGGAGACGATCTTTCTTCGCAAAATTCCTAAAGTCAATTGGTTTTATACCTTGGGGAGTGCCTCGTTATTTGTTGCTGTCAATCAGGCGATCACGGGTATCCTCCTCACGCTCTATTACGTCCCCACCCCAGACCACGCCTATGACAGTGTTCAATATATTACCACCCAGGTCCCTTTGGGTTGGCTGATCCGCGGTCTTCATCATTGGGGCGCTAGTCTGATGATCGTCCTGGTGGTGCTGCATATGCTGAGAGTGATTCTCTTTGGAGCATACAAATTTCCGCGTGAAGTAACCTGGTTTACCGGTGTCATATTACTTTTAGTGGTGATTGGTTTTGGCTTTACTGGTTATCTCTTGCCTTGGGATCAAAAAGCTTACTGGGCTACGACTGTCGGCACCCAGATAGCAGGCGCCCCTCCATTGATCGGAGTTTACTTGCTCCGCATTATCCGGGGCGGCACTGAAATCTCAGCAGTCACCCTGGTGCGTTTCTTTGGTACGCATGTTTGGGTGCTTCCTGCATTGTTATTCCTCCTCATTGGGTTTCATCTTTACCTGGTCATTCGCAATGGCATCAGTGCTATGCCAAAGAGAGGCAAGTGAGCCATGAATGAGAAAGAAAAGCAGGAATATCTGGAAAAATATCATCAGGACAAGGAGTACGGTGTCCCATTCTTCCCCGACATCATCTTTAAAGACGTCGTTATATCTTTCATCTTGTTCCTCCTACTCATCGGGTTGGCATATTTTATAGGCGCCCCGCTTGAAGCGCGGGCCAATCCTGCTGATGCTTCCTATACACCACGACCGGAATGGTACTTCCTATTTCTGTTCCAACTATTAAAGTACTTTCCCGGTAATCTTGAAGTGGTGGGTGTGGTACTGATTCCCGCCCTGGCCATCCTCGTGCTCTTTCTTTTACCGGTCCTGGACCGAAGCACCAAACGCCACTTCCTCGATCGGCCAATCGTCACTGGTATCACCCTTTTGGGGCTGGTCAGTGTCGTCACGCTCACTATCTTGGCAATTCGTGAAGCCCCTCCTCCTGCTCAAGCCACACAGGGAGATCCAGTTGCCCTGCTGTACACCCAAAATTGTGCTCCCTGCCATGGGGCTTCAATTAGTGTGCCGGCTGGGACCAATCTCCATAATTTAGTTGCCCAGGGTTCCCATACCGGGATGCCTGCCTGGAGTGGAGACTTATCTTCCGATCAAATCGATGAGCTTGCCGGTTTTATCCTCTCCCCGGGTGGGAGCCAGCTCTTCACTACGAATTGTGGCTCCTGTCATAAAGTGGAAGACCTGGTGGGTGGCAACCCGCTTGACCTAAGAGATTCCATTGACCAGGCACTCAATTTTTCTCCGCATGCTGGTTTGGAAGCCGCAGGATGGTCAACCAGTTTGACTCCTGCTGATAAAACAACCCTGTTGAATTTTCTGATTGCCCCTGATGGTCAAAGGTTATTTTCCATTTACTGTTCCCCTTGCCATGGTCAGGCGCTTGCTTATTCAGGGGATGAGGCTCAATTACAGCAGACCATCATTCAAGGCGGGCAGCATCTCACCATGCCTCCTTGGCAGGACACCCTTTCCACGACACAGATAGACACTCTGGCTAATTTTGTCGTAAATCCGGCCTCAATGCCCGATGGACAGCCGTTGTTCGACCAGTATTGCTCAACTTGTCATGGCGCCCATATCCCTGTTGCAACCAACTTTGATCAAGCACGGCAGACAATTGCCACCGGTGGCGCACATCAAACCATGCCGGTTTGGGGGGATGTGTTAACCCAGGATCAAATCGCTGCGCTGGTTAACTTCATTATCGCCTCTGCCCAGGGGACGTCCACCCAGCGTGGACAAACCCTCTACGAACAGAACTGCGCAGCTTGTCATGGGGATTTTGGTGAGGGAGGCCCGTACCCCGCCAATCCCAATCAGATCATTGCTCCCATAGGTACAGCCGAATTCCTGAACACCCGCGACGATATCACCCTGTTCCAGATCATCTCCCAGGGGCAACCCGATCAGGGCATGTCACCTTTTGGTTCTGCCAATGGTGGCAACTTGGACGACGATCAGCTCAATTCAATCGTTGCTTATCTGCGTTCCTGGGAAGCTAATCCTCCTGTAACAACACCTCCCCAATTTACCATCCCAACCGTATCCTTATCTGCCGCGGAGGTTTATACCCGGATATGCGCCCAATGCCATGGAACGAATGGAGAAGGGTCCACCGTCGGACCAGCTATAAATGACTTGTCGGCAGATTCTGATCAAGATATTTTTGATGTGACCAGTCAGGGGACAAAAAATACCACCATGCTTGCTTTTGGTCCCATTTTGTCAGAGGACCAGCTCCATGGTTTGGTGGCAATAATTCGCCAGTTCCCCCCTCCCCAAACATCACCTCAACCGTCACCAACCGGTCAACCAACTCCCTCGATCCCGACCTTCACTGCGGATATCTTACCCATATTTCAACAGAGTTGTACCATGTGCCATGGTACCCTTGGTGGCTGGGACGGTACGAGTTACCAGTCAACGATGACGTCCGGCGACCACGCACCTGTGGTGGTTGCTGGGGATCCAGCCAACAGCTTGCTGGCTCAAAAACTTCTTGGCACTTCTACGTTTGGAGATATTATGCCCCCTGCTGGGAAATTGCCCGACGCCACCATTCAAATCATCCTGGATTGGATTGCAGCAGGTGCGCCTGAGAAATAGTATCAATGGCTGAGTTATTTACCCGCAATATCATTATTGTTTACTTTTTCTATGGTCTGTCCTTCTTTGTCATGGGGTTGGCAATCCTCCTTGAATTTGGGCATTCCTCAAAGCTTGATTTTGCGCGTGCCCTTCGTCCATTAATCGGGTTTGGGCTAATCCATGGTTGCCATGAGTGGTTTGAAATGTTTTTGATCATTCACGATCGAATTTCGGGACCCTTTACCGCTTTTTGGGTTTTGCCTGTTCGCTTAATTGCTTTGGCGACCTCTTTCCTGTTTTTAATCGCATTCGGAGCACGTCTCATTACCGGGGTTGAAAAACGCAGGTTATATTTTGGGATGTTATCCACCATCACTGCTATTTGGGTGATTGGCTTGCTTGGGGTCATATTTAATCAGTCCACTGGCCAAACACGCGCCATCGCCGCCGATGTCTATACCCGTTATGCCCTGGCTATACCAGGAGCTGTTCTGACGGTTTGGGGTCTAATCCTTCAACGGCGCAGATTCATCCATATCGGTATGCCCAGTATCGGCCGCGATGTATTGCTGGCTGCTGTCGCATTTGGCTTGTATGGCGGGATTGGGCAATTATTCGCCAGCCCGAGTATTATCTTTCCATCAATTTATTTAAACTCTGAAGTTTTCCTGCGTATGTTCGATTTTCCAGTTCAAGTCTTTCGAGCCGGTACTGCCACAATGGCTGCGGTTTTCATCACTCGTTCTCTTCGTGCATTTGAGGTTGAGAGCAATCAGCGCATTCTAGAACTTCGCCAGGCCCAGCTTGCTGAGCAACAACGTTTGGATGAATTAAGAGCAGAGTTGTTGCACCGAACCGTCATTGCCCAAGAGTCTGAAAGGCAACGCATCGCTCGTGAATTGCATGACGAAACAGGTCAGACCCTGACTGCCTTGGGAATGGGTTTACGCGGCATGTCTGAGATGATCTCAACCAATCGTAACCGGGCAATCGAGCAGGCGAACCAACTTGAAAAGCTTGCCATGGATGGCGTTGAAGAGCTTCAACGGATGGTTTCCGGTTTACACCCGCCTCAGTTGGATGATTTGGGTTTGCTTGCTGCGCTTAGATGGTACGCCAACGATATCAGCAGTCGCTTTGGAATAACTGTTAATATCGTCAATCACGGCAACAAACCGAAGATATCCTCCGATGTGAGGGCAGTCGTATTCAGGATTGCCCAGGAAGCCATAACCAATGTCGTCCGTCATGCCAATGCCGGTAAAATCGATATACAGCTTGATTATTCAGTTGATAATGTTTATCTCCGAGTTGAGGATAATGGTCAGGGTTTTAATACCGATGTGGTGATGAAGAAGAAACCTGGAAAACCGACTGCTTGGGGATTATTGGGAATTGTGGAACGTGCATCGCTGGTTGGTGGGACCTGCAACATCTTATCCCATCCAGGAAAAGGCACCCTCATCGAGGTGAATGTACCTATTGCGGAGAGATAAAAAATGACTGATATTAACCTTTTACTTGTAGATGATCATCAAGTGGTACGGACCGGGTTACGCATGTTGCTGGAAGGTCAACCGGATATGAAAATTGTCGGCGAAGCCGATAGCGGTCTCCAGGCACTGGAGAAGGCCAAAGAGCTCTCCCCGAATGTGATTGTCATGGATATTACCCTGCCTGATATATCAGGCATCGAAGCCACAAAACTGATCAAAGAAGCGTTTCCAGATATCGCAGTGGTGGCATTGACCATCCATGAAGATGAGCAATACTTTTTCGAAATGCTGCAGGCAGGCGCTTCCGGATACGTCCCTAAACGGGCTGCCCCTGAGGATCTGATCACCTCCATCCGCGCCGCATTTGCTGGTGAAATTTATATTTACCCCTCGCTGGCAAAAGCGCTGGTTGCAGATTTCCTGGGTCGCCCGGCTCAGGGAAATGAAAAAGCGTCCTTGGATGGGCTGACCTCCCGAGAACAGGAAGTTCTAAGTCTCCTGGCAGAGGGACTAAGCAACGATAAAATCGGTGAATCTTTACAGATCAGTAAACATACTGTCGCCCGTCATCGCGAAAATTTAATGCGTAAACTTGAGCTCCACTCACGCAGTGAATTGGTGAAATATGCCATACGCAAGGGATTGATATCACCCTAAAGATAGGGCTATTTCCCTACCCATAAATCCCATGCTGTCCCTATTGACGCCAGGTCGTTATATATTTATTATATATGTGTAATTATCAAAGAGGAGTTTTGATCGACCGGAGGGTAATATGCGTAAAGTACAATTTTTCGCTAGTATTTGGACGATTGTAATCGCCATTCCATTCACAATCCTGGCACTCATTGGGGCGGCTTACCTCACCGAGAATTTGACTCAAATCATCAAAATAATCTCTGGCTTTAGCAGGGAAATATCTGTAGGCGGGCGTGGGCTGGTTTTGGAATTCTCTGCGCGCTGGCCAGAGGTTGCCGGAATGGTTATTGGTATGATCGTCATTCTTACCATCTATCTTTTTGCCCAAAATGCAAATAAAGCCGAGGACCATAGAAATTAAAATAATTTCTTATACTTCCCCGTTTCTCCGCTAACCTTGCGCTTAGGTGAATATCAGCCACTCACTGCGCAAGGTTTTGATTTAATCGGTCGGTATCAGATTTTTCTAAAACATTATTTTATATTGTAATTTTTCCTACAAACTACTCATCTCACCCTAATTTTGTGGTAGAATTACATAGGGTGTTTAGCCTATGATTAATGGTGTTTTCAACTATTAGGCCGGCTAAATGCCTTGACCAATCAGAAATTGCCGGATCACCTTTTGCTACAAGGAGGATGTATATCCTAAATAATCCATATACCAACCCTTTTTTTGCTGTAGTTATATCTATACCTTCATGAGGAGAAATCTATGAATTACAAGAAATATATTTTTGTCGGTCTGCTGCTAATTGGCTTGGCTCTCGCAGTGGCAGCTTGTTCCTCACCCCCAACTCCTTGCGCTGAGTGCCCAACTGCACCAGAATGCCCAACCTGTCCGGCCGCACCAGCCTGCCCCGAAGCCCCAGCCTGCCCGACCCCCGTAGTCGCTGATGTACCATTTGAGCAAGCCTGGGTTGGCTCCGGTCATGCCGATGCGACTGCCGAAGCTTTCCGCCATTGGGATGAGGAAGACCCGCAAGAAGTCCCCACCAGTTGTGCTCAATGCCACGCCCCCACAGGTTACATGGATTACCTGGGTTACGATGGTTCTGCTGCGGGCGTTGTGGATGTAGCCCAACCAGTCAGCAACGGTATCAACTGCATCGCCTGCCATAATGATGCTGCTGTAGCTTTGGACACTGTCACGTTCCCCTCCGGTGCGGTCGTCGAGAATCTTGGGCCAGAAGCTCGTTGTATGGTCTGCCACCAGGGTCGTGCCTCAGGTGCCACCATCGATAATGCTATAGCCACCAATGTCCTGACTGACACCCTGGATACAGTCAGCCCTGAGCTGCGCTTCTCCAATATTCACTACTACGCCGCTGCGGCAACTTTGTATGGTAGTGTTACACGTGGTGGTTACCAATATGCCGGGAATGACTATGATGGTAAGTTCCTGCATGCTGGTGGTATTAATACCTGCATCGGCTGCCATAATCAGCATACCCTGGAAATCAGGCTTGAGACCTGCCAGGAGTGCCATACTAATGTCGCTTCTGTAGAAGACCTGAAAAACATCCGCATGAATGGCTCCCTGGAAGACTACGACGGCGACGGTGACGTCACCGAAGGCATCTCCGCTGAGATTTCCAGTCTCCAGGCCATGCTCCTGCAAGCCATCCAGGCTTACGGTAAAGAAGTTGCTGGCTCTTCGACTGCCTACGATGCAAGCAGCTATCCTTACTTCTTCATTGATACCAACGATAATGGCACTGCAGATACAGATGAGCTCAACTCAGATAATGCCTACGCTTCCTGGACCGGTCGTCTGGTGAAGGCTGCTTACAATTACCAGCTTTCCGTCAAGGATCCCGGTGCCTTTGCGCATAACGCCAAGTACATCATTGAGCTGCTCTACGATTCAATCTTCGACCTTAACTCTAAACTCAGCACCCCGGTTGACCTTGCCAACGCACATCGCGAG
>Ga0154901_130_pt4 | contig 24965 bp, 30 predicted proteins | sample Rifle2008BG19ft_FD_105873 | JGI IMG/M metagenome (GOLD analysis project Ga0154901, IMG submission 105873) | Chloroflexi bacterium RBG_19FT_COMBO_49_13 | reverse complement strand
TGCCGCCGATGATTTTGCCACGCGGCTCATAAATTTGGCGACCATTCAAGCCCGCTTGGGGCACAGTGGTGTAGCCCCAATCAATTGCCGAGCCTAACAAGGTGAACCACACGGAAGGATTTTCGACATTCGGACCAATCTCGGTCCCACCGGCTTCCAACACAAATACCTTAGCCTCAGGCTGCTCGCTGAGGCGGTTGGCAACTACAGATCCCGCAGAACCAGCGCCAACGACAATAAAATCATAATCACTCATGCTTAACCTCCCGAGATTTGGCGCAGGAATGGCGCGAACGGCTTCGAATCGTGCACATTGCGCATGTAGGCGATCTTCCCATCACGGAAACGGAAGAAATTCATCACATCCGCTTCGATCGGCTCATCCGGATATTTGGCAGCCAGGGCGGAGATGTGAGAAACGACTGCACCTGCATCCCCTTCGACTACCATGGACTTGAGCACATTTTGGAACCTGGCATAAGCCTGTCCCATCCCGGCCATCATCGGACGTAGCGTTGCCAAGCCAACAATATGCCCAGCCAGCTGCTCATCCATTTCCATATCTTCCGTAAAAAGATCACACCAGGCATCCCATTTGCCGGCGTTCGCAGTTTCATAGTATTTTCGAATCGTTTCGTGATTATCCATGTCCCTTTTCCTTTTTCTGACAAGTCACATGGCAGGCGCGCTTAGCTCCATCGAGCACAAGGCATCCGGCCTTTTGCCACTAGGCTTTATTTCACAAGTTTTCTTACCATCATCCCAGCAGAAAGATTACGCTCCTGAAGAAACGCTTCCGCCCACACCAATCTGCTGCATCATACCAAGCACATCTTCCTTGCTCCAACTCTCCACGATTTGACCACCGAAAAAACGGTTGATGATGATCTGACCCCAGGGGTTACTTCACCATTCCAAATCTGCCTTGTGAGGCTTCCTTTTTTCCTGCGACGGCGCTCATATTGTTTTTCCTGCGTCAGTAATTTTTTATGACTGACCAGGCATTGGGATTGCACCGAGCTGCATCATCAAGCCAAACATATCCAGGTCGATCCAACCGTCGGTTACTTTTTGATTCACAACCCGGAAGATGCGTGTGCCGGTCCAACGAACTATTTTATTGGAAGCGGGAATACCCATAAAAGCCCCGGTGTGCTTCCCCTGGATCACGCCCCGTCCCACCACCTTATCTCCCTCTGCAATCAAGTCTTCGAAGGTGTACCAAAGATCAGAAAATGCAGCCGAGAACATCCGGTAGGCGTCTTTCAACCCATCGACACCAGGTCGTTGGCCTGGCAGGGCATTATGATCTACGAAGCCTGGGTCTACGTATTCGTCGAAGCGATCCAACTCGCCGATGTTGGTGGCATAGACATAGCGGGAAACAATAAAGCGATTATGATCGAGGCTACCCGGCTCAATTTTTCGGGTGAGCTGATTCTGCAAGGCACCCAAATCAGGCTGTCCATGGTGCTCGACAATTCGCCCATTGGCGACCCGAAAGAAACCCATTGACGACCAGCTTGCCCGCAGTCCGGTTGGCTCGATGCCCATAAACGGCTTCCCGAGATGGGTAGCTTTACCGGAAACACGCGTAGCAACCCAACCATCCTGGTTGATCATATCTTCGATGACAAAATGCACATCGGGGAAGGCACCTCGAAACATTATCGGCACTGCCCGAATGGCATCGAAGCCGCCCGCCGGCGCACCGGGAGGGGCATTGTGATCCAGATAATCCTCAGAAAAAATCTCAGGGATCAGGTCATAATTTGCCTTGTTAATCACTTCTTCAACAAAGTTTCGATAAAGAGTTTTGGCGATATCAGACATATTGATTTATCCTTTAGCTTGTAGTTGTTGTATCACTCGTGGGATATCAGAAATACCCCAACGTTCTGCAATTCTGCCATTCTTGATACGAATGAAAGTCATGCTTCCAAGTGAGACCTGTTTCCCGGTCGGTGATATGCCCAGAAAGTCTCCTTTATGTGTTCCAAGTCCCGTCAGGCGAATGGCAACGTGATCGTCTTCAGCGAGAATCTGATCGAGTGAAAAATTAAAATCAGGAAACGCAGTTCGGATCATGATTACACCGGCCCGATAGCCTTCACGACCATCGGGTGCGCCTGGAGGGCGGTTATAGTCCACAAAGTCTTGTGCCAGAATTTCATCCACCAGGCTCAAGTTGCCCTTGTTCCATACCTCTTCAAATAATCGTTTCACAAGTGAAATGTTCTTATCAGAGTCATCCGAACCGGGATTAATTTCGCCAGCCCAGATTTTCTCCGCCTGTACTGATCGTTCAATAAGATTACCCATAGTTTTTTCCCATTATCCTTCCATCCGAGCATTACTCACTGTTTTGTACCGTTCAACTGTTGGATCATGCTCAGCATGTCAACTTCGTACCAGCTTTCGACGATTTTGCTGTCCTTAATTTTCAGAATGCCAATCTCTGTCCACGTAGCCTTACGACCCGAAGCCTTCATTCCCATTAAATCGCCGCCGGTGTGGGTTCCGCTCTGAGTAAAGCGGGCAGTCACCTGAGCATCATCGGCAACCATCAGGTCAATATCCATGTGGTAATCGGGCATAGCCTCGCGGAACATCTTGACCAGGAACTTTACGCCCTCCGCCCCGGGAGGGAGTTGAGGAGCGCTCGGGCTGGTATGATCGGGGGTAAATAGCTCATCCGCAGTAGCCAGGTTGCCCTGATTCCAGATTTCCTCGATCATCCGGTGCATAATCTTTTTATTTTGCTCGCTTAAGTTTCCATTCGAAGATTGAGCAGGCGGATGATTGGCTTGAGATTCGATATATTTCCGCATGAGCTCATTCGAAGTCTTGTGCATGGAGGCGTATTCAGGACCATACAAAAAAGGCAAGTCAGGCAACGGCGTCCCGGCTATAGACCATTCCATGACCGGTGTCTCCTGAATAATACAGTAGGTATAAGGTCGGGCTACATCTCCAACCACACTGATGAAAGTATCGGTCATTTTTTTGAGCAGCTCGCGTTTCTGTTCCGGGCTGGTCAAAACGACCCCTTCTATTACCTGGATCGTAATAATAGGCATAATATTCTCCTTCGGCGTAGAATTGCGCCGATCAACTTAGGTATAAAAGCTCCCCTTATATCCTTAGTGGCTGGGGGGCGTAACCACTGGTGAGCGTGACCAGAACTGGTCATACTCAGTCGTGCCATCGCCAAAGATGGCGCCTTTGCCCGCGATCACCTTACCATCGCGCCAGCGCAGGACGTGTGCCACCTCGATATCCATGGTCTTATCCTCAGCACCTTTACGGTAGCCGCGGTTGCGTGTGAGGTCGACAGAATAATCACCGGAAACCAGAACGCGTCCGGCAACCATATCCATGCGGAAGCTGTGATCTGATAGATCACCCACCTTGCCCATGAATGCCAGGAACTCATCCCGGTTGTAATACCAGCCCGAAAGCTCGTTGTGACCCGGGACCTGCCAGACCATATCTTCAGCCCAGTACTGGCGAATGCGGTTCATATCACCAGAGGACAGCGCAGCATACGCTTCCCCGACATGCTCAGGTGTGATGGAGGCTTCAATATCGTGCATTTGGGAACCCTGGTCCGGAGAGGGGATTGCGCCCATCTGCTGCATCATACCCAGCATGTTAAGCTCGCCCCAACCCTCATGGATCCTGCCACCCACAACCCGATCAATGCCGATCGAGGTTACTTCAACCTTCTTGTTGCTGGCTGGAATGCCGTAAAACTCACCGGTTTGCGTACCACGGAAAGTCATGCGGATCACAGACATTTCACCTTCGGTGATAATGTCATCCATGGTCATCCGGCCATCTGGAAAAGCCTGATGCCAGACTTTAACCATACCTGCCACACCATCCGGGCCTTGTTTGATATCCTGCCCACCGGCGCCATGTGCCGTAAACTCATCAGCGACGAGCTCATGGGTAATCGAATAGTTCTTCTTGTTCCATAGTTCTTCAAACCAACGGCTAAAAAGCGCCCGATGTTCTGCAGCATGCGCATTAATACTAGCAGCGTCATCTGTGTCGGAACCGACTTGATTGAATTCCATAAGGACCTCCGTACCAAAGCCAATTTGATCACCATTCTGCAAAGACTTGGCTGCGGTCAGGCGACTACCATTGACAGTTGTACCATTGGCAGGTCCGAGAGTTTCCAGGGTATAGCCAGTCGCGGTCCTGACCAAACGGGCAATGACAGGAGATAAGCTCTCGTCATTGATGGAAAAGTCATTGGTTTTAGCCCGACCTAAAGTAATTTCATCCTTCGTCAGGTCCAATGCCTGTCCAGGATTTGGACCTTTTTTGATTACAATTCGAAATTTATCTGACATGTTTATCTCTCCTGCTTATCATTTAGCTCATTACTCTTGTTGACACCATTAAAAATTAGCCACCTTCCCAAACAGCCTGAGCACGTTTTCGGGAATCGCTGCTCGCAGCAGAACCCCCATTCGAGGAAGGAGTAGGTGATGGATTGGCTTGAGATTCGATGTATTTACGCATGAGCTCATTCGAAGTCTTGTGCATGACAGCGTATTCAGGACCATACAAAAAAGGCAAATCAGGCAATGGCGTTCCGGCAATCGACCATTCCATGACCGGTGTCTCCTGAATAATGCAATAGGTGTAAGGTCGAGCGACATCACCTACCACGCTGATGAATGTATCAGTCATTTTTTTGAGCAGCTCACGTTTCTGTTCCGGGCTGGTCAAAACGACCCCTTTGATTACTTGAATAGTGATAACTGGCATAATATTCTCCTTCGGCGTAGAATTGCGCCGATCAGCTTAGGTATAAAAGCTCTGCGCGTATCCTTAGTGGCTAGGGGGTGTGACCACGGGTGAGCGTGACCAGAACTGGTCATACTCAGCTGCGCCATCGCCAAAGATGGCGCCCTTGCCCGCAATCACCTTTCCATCACGCCAACGCAGCACATGAACGACTTCAATATCCATGGTTTTATCAGCCTCATTGGAACGATTACCGCGGTTGCGGGTTAAATCAGCGGAGTACTCACCCGTCACGATCACCTGACCAGCAATACTATCCATGTGGAAGCTGTTGCCAGAAAGTTGACCGACCCGACCCATAAAAGCCAGGAATTCATCCCGACCGTAATACCAACCGGATAGGGGGTTATGCCCCGGAACCTGCCAAACCATGTCGTCTGCCCAATATTGCTTGATCCGCTCCAAATCACCAGAAGCCAAAGCACCATAAGCTTCTGAAACATGTTGGGGGGTAATAATTGACTTGATCGTAGCCATTACAACACCTCGGTTTTTTTAAGTCTATTCAGCCAGGCGGGCAGGAATACCCTTAAGCTTGATGATGGACCAGAAGTAGCGGTCGACCGTGTGTTGGTCGCCGGTGTGAACGCGCACCTCAGAAATCTTGCCGTCTTTAATGCCATAGGAGGTGCAGGTGGGGAAGATAAATTCTTCTGCGCCAATCTTGCCGTGACCGGTGTGTTTCTCGATTACCGTGCCATCATCCAATGTGCCAAAATGCACATTGTCAACCATAATCCCTGCCTTAAACAGTGATCCGAAGAATGCGATCACGGCATCCACACCTTCAATGCGTCCAGAGAGCGGGTGATGTCCAGGCATTGTCCAGCTTATTCTGGGATCAAAGAGCTCACTCTTGATCGTTGCCATATCGCCTTTATTAAACAATTCGTACATTCGAAGTACCAGGTGTGTGTTGTCCATTTTATTTATCTCCTTTTTTATATTGATTGAATCTGTATATTTTTATGATTCCGTCTTCAACAATGAGATTGCCATTTTAGGTGTCATTGAATGATTATGTGGATATTTATCTCAGCCTGTGGTCGGAATTACACCGATTTGCTGCATAAGCCCCAATGAATCTTCCGAAACCCAATCTTCTACAACTTTACCATCTGAAAAGCGGAGCAGGCTAATCCCGGCAACGCTAACTGATTTGCCACTGGGTGGGATTCCAAACAGCACCGCAGTGTGCGTCCCACTCATCTGCCACCTGACTGCCACCATCTCTCCCTCGCCAAAAGTAAACTCGACTTTCATGTTCATATCCGGAAAACCTTCCCTGAAAGCGCCTAAAAAACCGACGACGTTCTTAACGCCTGCCACCGGTTGAGGGCTGCTGGGATGGTGCATGACGATATCAGGCGCCAGGATTTCGTTCGCCAGGTCCCACCTTGCCTTTCCAAGCATATCTTCAAAAAATCGTTGACCATTGGTCGTATTTTGATTGCTGGACATAAATACCTCGATTGAATATTCCTAAACCCTCGCCTCGCCTGACCGGGGTAGCGTGTATTTTTTACTGATCTTCGACCGAACAATTCCGCCCATGCTGTTAATTACCCTCTAAGGAAAATTATTTCACTCCGGAAAAGTGGTAAGCCACTTTCCCATCACGCAAGACAAAAGCATCGTACACTTTCGCAATGCCATAATTGGTGTCAACAGTCGCCTCAAAGAGGATGGTGTCGTCGGTTTCTACGAATAGATCAGTGGACATTACCTCTTTGATGGTTACCCGATTCAGGTAGTTGTGGAAATGCTCTTTGAGTGCCGGCTTACCGCAGACTGTGGAAGCTGCGGATGTCAGAACAGCATCATCATGGTAATTTTCATCTACAAGCCGGTCGACATCCTTGGTGATCAGGCATTCCACCTGTCGTTGATAGAATTTTTTGCCCGGTGAATCAAGGTTCGTTGTTATGGCTGGCTGCATTTGCATTTCCTATTCTGAACTAACCACACACTCAATAAGGGTGCCATCTCAAAAAGGGGTACTTTTTGAAATGTTCCGCCTCGTCTTATAAACGGGCAAAGCCGGGGGCGTATTGGAAAGGTTTTGCCATAGCGTTATAACTGATCACCTCAAGCCCATACGCGTTCTTGGAAGAAGCACGCACCACCCACCGTTGGGTGGCATCGAGTGAGACGCGCTTGCTTTTAGCTGCTGGCGCCTCGAATAAACTGGCCTGCCAAGCAACCACTACTTCCAACGTCGCCTGATTGCCAGAAATTTGCCCTTCCACGCTAACCACGTTGTGGTTTTCGTCGAAGAAGATGTTGATCACGCCGGGCGCCGTGGTTCCATCGGAATAGGATCCACCAGCGTACCAGGCCAGGAAATCGCTAACCCCATGCAGGGTCTTCTCGGGGAAGATCATCTCCAAATTATCCTCTGCCACCAGCCTGGCGCACTCGGCTGGAGGTACGTGCTGGTCGAGAGCCTTGTACCAAGCAGCTACAAATTCCTTGATCTCTTTCATAGATAACGATGCCATAATCCTTAATTCCTTCATAAATTATTCAATGAATATCCCACGCCTTTACATACTCCCATTATTGACCACAAGTGGCACCAACACGTTCTGGATGTGTGTCGCCTTCAAGAACAAGGTCAATTAGGAATGGACCGGGGTGAGCCAATGCCTGCTGGATTGCTGGAGCAATTTCCGAAGGCTTTTCCACCCGCAAACTTTGCACACTCATCGAACGCGCCATCTCATGAAATTGGAGAGGCGGGCTGGAGAGGTCAAAACTAAGCGGAAAGTCATGCCTGGGGATCGCGCGTTCTTTCCAATATGCATCAATATTCAACTGCAATAAGCGGTATGATAAATTGTTACACACCACGAATTTGACGTTGATATTATGCCGGGCGGCCGTCCAGAGCGCCTGGAACGTGTACATCGCGCCGCCATCACCGGTGAAGCCAATTACGGTCTTATCAGGATTAGCCAGCTTGGCCCCAATTGCCCCTGGAATGCCGACTCCCAATGAACCTCCCCGCGTAATAAAATACTGGCCCGTGCGGGTGGGAGCAAAGTAGCGTGATATTGGGGGTGAGTTGGTCAGAGCCTCATCAAATATGATTGCATCTTCAGGGAGCTGGTTCATCAGCTCTTCCATGAAACGGGACATTTTTAAAGGGACTGTCTCGCGCACGGCACGGTCTTGCTTGAAAGCCTGCTGCCTCTGGGCTTCTTTTGCGTCAGACAGGGTCGCTAATCGGGAGGCAGCCGATTCTTTCTGTCGAGCAGTCATCCGCTGTTGAAGCGCCTGCGCTACTTTAGCTAGCGTCAGCTTCGGATCTGCCGTGACTCCCAGGGTTACAGGATGGTTTTTGGCAATCTCATAGCTATTCAGGTCAATATGAATGACTTTAGCCTGGGGTGCAAAAATATTCCCCAGGATCGGAAATACCTCCGGGAGAACATAGGTACCGCAGATTAAGTTAACATCCCCTTTGAAGGTAATGGGCAAGCTAGCCGTGCCAAACATGTGCCCGGTCATCCCTTTGTAAGCCGGGTGCCGGTAACTGAGGTTGACTTCCCCGGCGTCTGCTTCCCACACTTCTGCCCCCAGTAATTCAGCCACTTGAGCAAGCTCCTCTTGTGCGCCTGAATAAGCCACACCATCTCCGGCAAATATCATCGGTCTTTCAGCTGCTGCCAGCATCAAGGCAATATCCTGGATCGTCTGATCGTCTGGCGCGACTCGCGTTGACGGGATAGTCGTCGGGAATACTTCCTCAACACTGGGAGCGTCGAGTACATCCATGGGCAGGCAAACATAAACAGGTCCCATTGGAGGTGTGGAAGCAATTTTGACTGCCTTGCGCAGGACCCTGAGCAGTGAGGAAGGGTCAACCACCACAGTGGACCACTTGGTAACCGGCTCAGCAAAAGCCACCAGATCCCCTGCCATCTGAGAATCCATAGCCAGGTATTGGGTCCCGGCATCTCCCCCAATCACGACCAGCGGTGAGTGGCCGCGCTTAGCCTGGTAAAGGGCACCAATCGCATTACCAACTCCTGGAGTGCTATGAAGCTGAACAAGGGTTGGTCTTTGCGTGGCACGCGCGTATCCATCGGCGGCTAAAACTGCCACTGACTCTTGTAATGTCAGGATGTACTTCATCTGGGGGTAATATGCCAGGGCATCCAAAAAGCCTTGTTCCACCGTACCCGGATTACCGAACATGACATGCATCCCGTCAGCCAGAAATTGCTCAAGGATGGCAAATCGCCCGGTTTTTTCTGCCATTGCGGGTGCAGGTGTTATCAAAGCTTCCTTCTGCAATTTACCAGCCATAGCGCTGCAGTCCGTTTTCCAGGATTTGAACGATCAACTCACCCACCAGGTGCGAATCCTGGGTTGACCGCCCAGTCAGGAATGGGTAATCCAAAATAGTCGATAAAGTACGTCCGACGCCACCATGATATTGACCGTTTGGCCCAACTGCATCGCGCAGGATCAGCTCAAGTGGGTAAGGTGGAGGTCCGATGTTGATATCGGTATTGAGGAAGCCAGTGCCGTCTTTATAGTCATATTCCAGGGCATGGCCGGTGACATGTTTTCCCAAAATGATGCTCTTTCGATCTACCCAATCGCGAGCAAACGCCAGGCATGCCACACCGTAACATTCCGCGGCAATCAGCTTACCGGTATTATAGAAACCTAAAATAACATCATGCAAACGTTGGTTGTTGACCATGTCCAGGATAGGACCGCTTCCTCCTACCAGGAGTAACGCATCATACTTTTCCAGGTCCTTCCAACATTGGTCACGCGCAGTGTAATAACTTTCAATATCCTTGCCAAAATTGGGGGCATTGAAAAAAGGTCGTTCCGGGAACCATTTTGACAAGTTAATTGGATTGTCGAGCCGGGTAGACTCGTCGACTGTACGGGTCAGGTTGGCGTAATATTCATCGGTTACCACTTTATGCAATGGAGGATCAAAGTAACCCACCTGCATACTCGGAGGCAGGGCATGCGGACGTTTACCTTTATTGCTCATAAAATCAACGCTATAACCTTTTTGATCAAGCACTTCGAGCGGTCCTACAAGCTCTTCGCCCCAATAACCCCATTCGGAAAGAACAGTTAATACTTTTTTCATTATGATTATTCCCATCCACTTAAAGATTAAATAAAACAGCCACCCTTATATAGAAAACCATATATTGGTATCTCTGGTAGGCTGCTGGACTCTCAACCAACCCCAGTCCAGCTTATTATGGATAAACTATATCATAATTGTCCGAGTTTATCATAATAAGATGATTAGAATTTTCTAACAATATAGTTTTTGTTGGTTAGCACAGCTGTCAATTTAGTCAAAATAGACCGCGTTGAGATGCAAAGACTGGTTAATGGCATTTCCGGTGTTTCCAACCGAGATCGAAAGGAGCAAAAATCAGCAGCAGGTGGAAGTGACGTTCTTGCCTGTTGGAGAAGGGGAAGTGGAGGCACACCTGGACCACTCCCTGCTGAAGACGGAAAAAGACATGGAGGATATGCAGACGGACTGGAGCTGGGCTCTGGCATCCTTCAAAGCGTACCTGGAGCCAGGGAAACCGGTGCCTTGTGAGGAAAGGTTGAAGGAAGAGGGTTGATGTCTATATAGTCCACGATAGGTTTGGACGCGTCCGGCTGAAATTTTAACCACGTATCCGATGATGCCGTTGTCATTGACATAAATGAAGGTACCTAAGGTAACTGAGGATTGGGATAACCGGCGGTGGAAAAACCACCCGCCTGATGGGTCACACAGACCCAATATCTGCGAACTAGCCATTCCACTCACCTGAAGCAGGTTTTTTTTAGCAAAACATGGGTATTAAAGCTAAAAACCTGCCTGGTGGCAGGTTTCTAAGCCAGCTGTGAGTGCTGACTGCTACATTAGTGAGCGTGGAGCGGCTCGAACGCGAGAACCTTTGGCTTAAAAGGACGATTACGAAAAACGCTTCTCCCATCCAGTATCCTGCCATTTTTGCCCCAGTCCATTGGACACAAAACAAGCAAGTACATTGGATATGATTATTAAAGGCCAGTCAACACTTCGGTTTTTGACGAAGACGTCCAGTGGATTTTCTTTACAATGACCTAGAAAAATCCATTTCACCAGAAAAAATTTACCACTTAGCGGATAGAGTTATGAGTAAAGTTGTGGCTAATATTATTGTTGAAAAACGTCAAGGTTTTCGTTCACTACACAATATTGCATCAATATTAATCCGACCAGGGTGCAACCTTTCGATCCCAGCGGTGGGCGCGCAAGCCAGCGATCAATTCAGCTGCCAGACCCAGACCATCACTCACCCTCGCATCCTCGTGCGCATGCTCCACCGTCCGCATGCCGACGATGGTGGTGCTGACGGTTTTGTTCGAAAGGATGAACCGAAGCGCCATTTCAGGGAGATCCATATTCTCGGGCAGCAATTTCTTCAGTGCATTGGCGCGAACGACCGTTGGGTGAAGATTCTCCGGTCCAAAATAGTCAGCGCGCCAGTCATTATTGGGGAAGCGCGTCTCATCGGTCAGCTTGCCGGTAAGACCGCCTTCGTCCAACGGCACACGGGCGATGACTCCGATATCCATTTCGTCGCACAAGGGGAATAACTCATCCTCCGGCGCCTGATCAAAAATATTATAGATCACCTGGATCGCATCGATCAGCCCCGTGCGGATGGCTTTCAGCCCGTTCCACGGTTCCCAGCGGTTGATGCTCAAGCCGAAGAAACGGATCAGCTTTTTGGCTTTTAGGTCGGTGATTGCCTTCTTCCACTCATCGTCATCCGTCCAGGAGTCATCCCACACATGGAACTGGAGTAAATCCAAACTGCCGGTACCCACGCCCTCGAGAATTTTTTCGGTGTAATCGAGAATATGCTGATATGGGAATACCAGGCTCAACCTGTCGTCTGGGGAGGCAGGCCATTTACGGTTCTTGGGGGGTATCTTGCTGGCCGCGATGATGTTGGCATTGGGGTTGTTTTTGATCAGCTTACCCAGCAATCTATCGCTGTTCCCGTTCCCATAGGCCCAGGCGCTATCGAAGAAATTACACCCCATCTCGAGGGATGTCTGAAGGGTTTCAAGCGACTTTCTGTCATCTGAACCCGTCCAACCAGTCATCCCCCACAAGCCATGACCAATATCACTCACCATGAGATTCGTTCTCCCAAATTTTCGATATATCACAGTCGCGCCCTTTCCAGGTCAGTGATTGACCCTGATTTAATTTCCCAAATTCTATCACAGCTGATCATCCTACCTGTTTAGTCGGCACACAGGAATGGTTGACCCAGATTTAATAGCTAAGACCTGCCCAAATCCTCAGAGGCAGGTCTTTGAAATACATATATTAAAAGCTTCCTATGTATGCATTTCCTTCAGGCTGCCCATTTCCTTGCGGGTGTTTACTAAAACTTTCGTATAATATTTATTGTAGGTGCAGCATCCGATCGGGCGCTGGCGGATGAGCAACTCCAGGCAGTTATCACAGGTGGTGCAGAAATTGATCTCCTTCTCGCGGTCTTCGCGCAGTTTGAGCGGCAGAAGCGGATCGGCCAATGACTGCCTGCCGAGGGCCACCATGTCTGTATAGCCTTTGGCGATGTTCTGAGCGCCATAAGCCAGCAGGGCACTGTCTTTATGGCTGACTGCTGCCAGTTTACTCCTGCCTTTGCCGAACACCGAATAATTCGAACCGATCACCACGGTTTCCTTCTTCAGGTTATCTCGAAACACCTTGGCAAAGTACTGGTGCAGGTAGGCAAAATAAGGATGGTCTTTATCTGCCTGGGTGAGGCTGATGGTGATCGAGGGGCTACCGGCAGATTGGATGAAATACTGCGCCCCGCGTTCCTCCAGACCTTTCACAAGGTCGACCGGCTCGGTAAGGTCGATTACCGGCGTGTCGGGGCCGGCGGTGCCGAAACCACCGGGGAAGCCTTCCCAGACAGAGATCTTCGAGCCGATGAGGAAGTTTTTATCCGGCACAGCCTTCTGGATGCGCTCGTACAGGTCAAAGGCGAATTGACGCCGGTTCTCCCATTTGCCGCCGTATTTCCATTTGCGGGTATTGTATGGGCGCAGGATTTGCGACCCCAGATAGCCGTGGCAGAACTTCATGTCGATGCCGTCCGCGCCTGAGTCGTAGGTGATCTTGGCAGCCAGGACGAAATCATCCATGATCTTTTCGAATTCGTCCTCGGTGAAAACCTCGGCATCGAAACCCGGAAGGGGTTTCACCGAGAGACGTTTTGAAAATTCAGGGTTGCTCAGCTCACCGGAATGGGTCAGCTGGTAGATGAAGATGGTCTTGGGGTTCACTTCGCGCAGGCGGCTGACGAATTCAGTCAGGGCAGGCTGATTCTGGGGCATGATGAACAGCTGATTCAGGCGTCCACGGTTTTTGTCCGTGATGGTGATCGCTTCCAGGCTGACCATGCCGGCTTCACCCCTGAACAGGTTCTCGTAGCGCGCGTAGGTCAGATCGGAAGGATTGCCCTCAGCGTCAGCGTCGGTGCATTCCATGGCCTGGCTGAAAAAACGGTTCGCGCACGTGCGTGTGCCGATCTTGATGGGAGAAAGTAGGATGTCTCTCGGTTCCATTTGCAGTTACCTCCAGTAAAAAAGCGATTTTGGTTTGCAGTCTCCATTAAATACCAGTAATATCCGTCAGTTATAATTTTTCACAGAATTCGAGCGTTACACCGTTCGGATCGACGAACAGCAGCACCCGGGCGCCGAGGTTGGGCAGGTCACAGGTTGGCAGGGTGATCTCCACTCCGGCATCGCGCAGGAATTTTTCGTGCTCAGCGACGTCCTCTACCTGGAAGGCGATATGCCTGAGACCCACTTCGCTCTCCTCCCTGGGTGTGGTCTGGTTGTTGCCATGGTAGTCAAACAACTCCAGGCGTGCGCCATCAGGCAATGCAAAATAGGTGATGTCAAATTCGCCGCAGTCCACGGTCTGCAGCTGCTGCAGCCCCAGGATGCGGGAATAGAAATCGATGGATTTACGGATGTCGGTTACATTGATCGCGACGTGATCAATCTGACTGATCTTCAATGGGGTGTCTCCATTTATAGAATGCGATGCTGCGGCGACAACATGGCTACATGGCTTCCCTTTGGCTAATGTCAGGTGAAACGAAGATTTTGAAAAGGCTCGGGTCGCGACGTAACTCGTGCAGCGCCCAATCCAGGTCTTCCAGCGGGATCTTCATTGAGAACAATGGTTTGGGATCAATGCGAGCATTGGAGATGAGGGTCATCGCATCCGGCCAATCTGAGCCTACACCCGCGCACGAACCGGTGACTTTCTTTTCACCCAGCACAAACTCAAACGGGCGAATTTTCATCATATCCTGTTCGCCAACGATGCCAAATGCGGATAGCTTTCCGCCACGGCGAAGCATTGCAAAGGCCTGCTCGTAGGTCTTAACTGTACCGACCGCTTCGATGACGTAATCGGCACCCCGGCCTCCGGTGAGCCGCATAACCTCCGCTACCGGGTCATCCACATCGTCGATGTGGATGGCGTAATCTGCGCCCATATCCTTGGCAATCTTTAAGCGTTTGCGGTTATCGCCGAAGATGATCACCGGGGCGCAGGCACGCAGCACGGCCATGCGGGCGTGCAAGACGCCCAAACCGCAGCCGATGATGGCAACGCTGGTACCCAGGCGGGCATCCATGGCTTTGGCGGCGTGGATCACGCAGGAGACCGGCTCGATAAAGGCACCCTCTTCGAAGCTCAGGTTCTCGGGGAGTGTATGCACCTGGACGGCGGGGGCTTTAACATATTCAGCAAACGTACCATCCGTGTGGATACCGAGCTGAGTAAAACTGTCACAAAGCAGTTTTTCGCCGCGGATGCAGTAAAAGCAGGTGCCGCAACTCATATTTATATCCGCCGTGACGCGGTCGCCTTCTTTCAATCCCTTGGCATGCTTGCCAAGCCTGGCGATCACACCTGAAAATTCGTGCCCGGGGATCATGGGTAATTTATCGGCGGAATACCAGCCGTTGTAGATACTCCAATCTGTCCCGCAGATTCCGGTGTATTTCACTCTAATCAGCACATCATTATCACCGATCTCAGGCACAGGGACTTCTTTAACCTTGATCTGACCCACCTTTTCGAAGACTGCTGCTTTCATCATATTTGCCATAGCCTCTACTCCTTGTCCAGTTATAAGGGCTTATTGGAACAAAACATCGTTCCGACCTTCATAGGGTTTTTCGATCATCAGGGGTTTCAAATAAACAATCGTCTTGGTGATGCCGTCGTTACGACTCATGGTTACATCTTCATGCTCGTACGACATCACGTAATTGTAACCAATCAGGGAAAGCTCGGTGATGACTTTCTTCCATGGCACGGAACCCCAACCGGGGATGCGGAAGCGGAAACCGCGCCCGAGGCGCTGCCAGTCGCCCTGCGGGATCACACCCGACCGGCGAACGTTGTGGACCACTACTTCTCCGTCCTTGGCATGCACATGGAAAATTTTACCGGCGAGCGAGTCGATGAAGTTCTCCACATCGATGCCGAGATAGATGAGGTTGGCAGGGTCGAAGTTGAACCCAAACTCCTTGCGCCCACCCAACAGCTCGACCGCTCGAAGGGCAGTTTCAACATTATAAACAAGCTCATTCGGGTGCGGTTCGTGGGCAAATTTTACCCCATACTCACCAAATTTATCCAGGATTTTCCCCCAGCGTTCAACGAATTCAACTTCCATTTCAGCCCAACCTTTCGAATAAGGCCAGGGGAAGAAGCGGCCAAAGTTTTCACAGCCGATGAATCCGGTGACCACCGGGACTTCTAACGCATTAGCAGCCTGGGCGGTCTTGATCATACGCTCGGTGCCGAACTTGATCTTCTCTTCCTTGGTACCCTTGAAGATTGCGTCGGTGTCCTTGCCATAGGGTCCGAGCACAATCTGGCCTTCCGGGTGGTTGGCGAGGGCGGAAATAATCAACCCATATGATTTAACCAGCTTTTTCAACTCAGCAGCTTTATTGCCTTTAACGACCTCTTCGATGTCAAGGTGCGGGTTATTGGCAAAGGCAGGCATTTCCACCGCTTCGTAACCTAAACCCGAAGCCATCTTGAAAACTTCTTCAATCTGCATATCTAGAAATGTGGCTGTAAATAAACCGATTTTCATATGATTTTTTCCTTTCGAGAAGTAATTTAGATTGATTGCGATGAAAGTCTGATCGGATGGAAAAAGGTATTTGTCAGTATTCCTCCAGGGAGAAATTTCCGGATTTATTTTCTAATTCTATAATTCAATTTCCTGCAACGCATCACTAATTTTTGCCTGGTATTCGGCTGCACGAGCAAATACAGGCAGCAGCTTTTTATATTTGCGGTTGTTGTCCGCATCCGGCTCAACCACCTCTATGATTTTATGGATTTTGTCGATTTTTTCGAAATCCGGCCACAGCTCGCAGCCCACCGCGGCGATGGCAGCCGCACCCAGCGCTGCGGCATCCTGGTCAATGTTGGTTTTTAGAATGCGGGTGTTGAACACATCGGCGAAAATGCCTAAGTAGAAGCGGCTGCCGGCGCCACCACCCACGAACAGGATCTCATCCTCCAGGGGTGTATATTTGCGCAACAGGTCAAGGCGCAGGCGCAAGTTCATGGCGATGCCCTCCATCGCAGACCGGATGAGCTCAGGTTTGCCGTGTTTCAGGTCCAGCCCAATGAACGCCCCACGGATATGCACGCTGGCGTCCTGCGAGGTGCCTCCAGCCAGACTGGGGTTGAACAGTAGTTTATTCGAGCCAACCGGCGCCTTTTCAGCCACCCAGTTCATCAAGGCATCAACATCCTTATCCCCGGCATCGGCTTCGGCGGCCAGATCCCGGCAGATATTATCCTTCACCCAGGTGAAAGACGTCCCTGCGGAAAATATACTTACGGCAGAGGTGAACAGGTTCGGCACCACATGGGCGAAGACATAGGGTTTATATTGTCTGTCCAGCACCGGCTGCCCAGATGAGACCGCGATCCAGGCTGATGAGCCCAAAGAAGTGTATACCCGCCCATCCTGGATGTTCCTGGCGCCCAATGCCATGCACGAGTTATCCACGCCCCCGCAGACCACCTGGACCTGGTCGCCCAACCCCAGCAGGCTGGCGACACCTGGATAAAGTGTGCCGAGGAGTTGCGTCGACGGGACAATATCCGGCCATACCTCCGCCGGGATGCCACTGGCGGCGATGAACTTTGGAGAATATTTCCAACCGTTCAGGTCATAGATCCCGCTGCCGGAGGCATAGGAATGATCTGTAACGAATTTTCCGGTAAGCCGGTAGTTGATATAATCCTTGGTGCCCAGGATTTTATAGACATTCTTCCACATCTGGGGCTCATAGCGCCGGTACCACATCACTTTGAATACCGTGTAGCAAGCGGCGGGGAAGCCGTTGCCGGTGGTCAGGTACCATTCATCAGGGTCAACCCTGGTGAAGAATTCCGCGGCTTCCTTCTGGGCGCGGATATCAGACCAGATGGGGGTTTCCTCGCGCAACAGGCTGCCATTTTTATCCACTGGCACCGCACCCAGGCTGTGCCCGGAAATGCCGAGGCAGACAATGTCATTTTTATCCACCCGGCTGGTCTCCAACAAGGTGCGGGTGCTCTCCACCACCGCGTTCCACCAATCCAGTGGGTGCTGTTCGTGCCAACCCACCTGCGGATATTGTGTGGAGTAAGGGACGAATGCACTTGCCAGGCAATTGCCGTCTGCATCGTACAGGACGGCTTTATTACCGCCGGTGCCAAGGTCAAAGGAGATGATTTTCTGATTCATCGCATTCCCGTTATGACTAAGCGGAAGGTGCCTCCACGGTCGAGCCCTGCGCCAGGCACTCCTCTACGATTTGGATGCCGCTTTTTAAGGTCACGCCGAAGCGCCTCGCACCGGCAGCATACATTTTAAGCAGTGTATCAAGGCTGCGGATACCGCCGGAGGCCTTGATCTGGATGTGGTCACCCACCATGGATTTAACCAGGCGCACGTCCTGGACGGTGGTACCCCGTTCCGCCCAACCGGTGCCCGTTTTGACGAACGCAGCCCCGGCGCGCAGGCAGATTTCGCACGCCTGGGCGGTCTCATCGGCGGTCAAAACCATGATCTCGATGATCACCTTCACCGGGAGTGGTTTGACGGTTGTGATGACTGCCCGTACATCCTGCTCAACCTCAGCCAGATCACCCGAGCGCAGCTTGCCGATATTCATCACCATGTCGATCTCATCGCAGCCCGCAGCGACCAGCTCTTTGGCTTGAGCAATTTTGAGCGAGGTGGAATCGGAGCCGGTGGGGAAACTCACATTCCCCACCAGAAAGACACCCGGCGCTCCTTCCAACAGCTGCCTGGTGTAGGTAATGAAGCATTGCAAAACGGATACGTGACCGAAGCCATACTTGCAGGCTGCTTGCACCATGGTCTCAATATCCGCCTTCGAGGAGTACGTCCGCACGCATGAAAGATCGATCATCCGGGCAATATCGCCGGCGCTCAATCTCAGGTCAGATCCAGCTCGAATGGCGCTCAAAGAGTCGCCTCCAGGATTTCCACGGCATCCAGGATGAATTTCCTGCAAGTGGTCTTGAACAAGCCCAATTCGACCACCTTCGCCCGCTCCACAGGATCCATCAGGTCATGCCCGATCAATTCGCGGCAGTAGATCGAGCCATTCCTCTCATTAAATTTAGCGGCTACGTCAGTCACCAAATGGTAGGTCGTTTCAGTCTCGCTGCCGTAGCGGGTGCCGTCGGTGCTTTCCTTCCCATATATCAACCCAATGATCATGAAAGCACCGGTGAGCGCACCACAGACTTCACACATGCAGCCCATGCCTGAGCCGAATCCGGGAGCCATTTTCAATGCCAGCCGTTCGTCCAGCCCAAAATCACCGGCACAGGATGCCAGCACGGCCTGAGCGCAGCCGAAACCGCGTTCGTGGTATTGCACGGCCAGATCAGTCTTGTTCATCGAGTCCATTCCGGTTCACTTTCGAACTGAGGCTGCCGCCTGGTTCAATTGATCAAACAAGGTAGAGGTCAGGTCAAAATGCAGCACCTGGGCGACCACCTGGGTCCAGCCATGCACAAAATAGAGCCAGCCATCCTCCACTTTGACCTGGCGGCTTTCAACCTGCGCCAGGGATTGGTGCAGAAAATCCAATTCTCCCCGGTAGTTGAATTCCCAGGCGATGCTGTGCAGGGGGAATTTCCCCTGCCAGGTGACCGGTGAGCCGGGAGTATCCTTGCCCATCCCAGTGGCGTTGATAATGATGCTGTAGGGAGGAAAGGTCTCCATGATCCGGTCATTGACCAGGGGGTCAGAGTTGCAGGTGTATTCAATCTCGATTTCGGTGCACAACCCGCCTACCATTTCTCTGGCGTGATCCAACCGACCTTGAGACCGGTTGACGAAAGTGAATTTATCCGGCCGATCCGCCTTGTCTTTTTTATTGATCAGGTGAAGCAGGGTTGCGACGCCGGAACCTCCCGCCCCAAAACACAGCACATTCCCGTGCGTTTTAGCAAAATAGCCCGGATCGATGATCGCGTCCAGGCTAGCGCCTGAGGTGAGCGGGTCTTTGGCGTGCCCTTCCAACCTGCCATCCAGCTTGGAAATTGAGGAAACTTCACCGGTGATCACGGCGTAGGGATCGAGATAATTGAACATATCCCGGGCGGCGTTGAGCAGGTCGATTTTGTGCGTGGTCACCAGCGCGCCGAGCGAATTGGGGTCATACTTGATCTGGGCAACCGCCTGGCGGTAAACCTTGGGGTCGTCGTGGATTTTGCAATCCACACCCTCAAGGATGACCTCCTCCCGACCCAGGATCTTCATCCACAACGGAAAGACCTTCACGATCGAGGATTTGGTGGTGGTCACACCGATAAAATAAAAGGTGGGAACAGATTTTTTCACTACCGGATAATTTTGAATGGTCATTAAAGATTCCTTGTAAAGCCTGGCTAAGCTCGGGCGGATTTTACAACCTGGACGAACGCTGCGGCTCGTTTGGAGATTTCATCAAATTTGCCTTCCTCGGCCAGCTGAGGCGGGCACAGCTCACTGCCGGCACCCACCGCCACGACCCCCGCGGCGAACCATTCGGCAGCATTCCCGGCGCTCACTCCACCCGTGGGCATCATGGGGATGTAGGGGAAGGGCCCTTTGAGAGCCTTGATATAGGTTGGCCCACCCAATGACCCCGGGAAGACCTTGACTACATCCACCCCCATGCTGTATGCCTGGAAGACCTCGGTGGGGGTCAGTGCCCCCGCCATGCATAAAAGCCCGCTCGCGACCATGGCCTTTACCAACGTTGGCTCACAGATGGGGCTGACCAGGAATCTCGCCCCGGCCTGCCTGGCAGAAAGAGCCTGCTCTGGTTTGGTCAGGGTGCCCATCCCCAGAACGATAGTGTCGCCATATTTGCCAGCTAATGTGCGGACGACGCTTTCTGCATCCGGCGTGCTGTAGGTGATTTCGATGCCTGATACCCCACCGGCAACCAATGCATCCACCATTTTGACGGTCAATTCCGCCGACGGGCCGCGGATCACAGCCAGCAAACCCAGCTGTTTCACTTTTTCTAAAACTTCAGCTTTATTCATTACTCCTCCAGACAATATTTGATCGATAATACCTAGGCAACTCTATATTTTGGTTCTTCGTTTTTCAACACCGCCAGGCAATCGCACAGGGCAAACCAACCCATATTGCTGGTGGCTCCATCGGTTTGTGCACCCAGGTGAGGCGTGGCAATCACCTGCGGCAGGCTAAGCAGCGGGTGGTGTGGGTCGGGAGGCTCAACCGTGAACGCATCCAAACCGGCCCCCTTGAGATGACCGCTTTGCAATGCCTGCAACAAGGCGCTCTCGTCTACAACCTCGCCACGCGAGGTGTTAACCAGGAAGGAACCCAGCTTCATCTGGCTCAAGAAGGCCGCATTAACCAGGCCGTGGGTCTCGGGTAGCAGGGGCAAGTGCAGGCTGATAAAGTCGGACTGGCGGATCACATCTTCCATGCTGGTGAGCTCCACGTGGTTGTTGCTGGCGAAAGCTGCATCTGCATATGGATCATAGGCTAACAGCGTGCAGTCGAACCCCGCCAGGCGCCGGGCAAGCTGCTTTCCAATCGCACCCAACCCCAGGATCCCGATGGTCTTGCCCTCGAGGCTGATACCTGCATAACGAGGCCACTTGCCCTGATGCACTGCTTCCACGGCTTCAAGGATCTGGCGTGCCAATGCCAGGATCAGGCCCAGTGCAAGCTCTGCCACCGAGACAGAGTTTGCACCTGGTGTGTTGGTGACGATGATGCCTTTGCAGTGCGCCGCATCCAGGTCAACGTTATCGATACCCACCCCGTAGCGTGAAATGACTTTTAGCCGGTCGGCAGCTCTTAATGCATTGGCATCGATGCCATCCAGGCCGGCAATATATCCATCGATCCCAGGTAGTAGCCGCTCAACCTCGCCTGATGTGAGCGGCTTTCCGGTGGGGTTGTAGATCACCTCACCCACCTGTTCCTCTAGCTCTATCTTGAGGCGGAAATCATTTTTGCCATAGGATGTTGGCGTGACCAGCAATCGACATTCTTTAAGGTTCATTCTTCCTCCCAGTTACTGGCAACGCGGGTTATCCACGATTTCAGGACCATCCGCACCTTCAACAACCAATTTCCGAAAGCCCTGACGCTCGATGGTGCCGTAATCATGGCCGGCATTACCGGGGTAAGCGAAGAAAGTGACCAGGTCTTCCTGTCGTGCTGTGCATACCGACCGGTGCACCCAACGCGGCGGTACATATAAGACCGTGCCTGGGGACAGCGGTTCAACCGATGTGTCTCCCTCGGGGGTTTCCATCACCATGTAGCCTTCTCCACGCAGACAATAATAGACTTCAGCGGTATCCAGGATGGAATGGAAGTGCCCTTTAGTCATAAAGAATTCGTTTCCCACCTTTCCTGGGTGGACAATCGAGACACCCATCAACAATTCACCCTCCACTTCGGGTCGTTTAATCTCATAGACTTCATAGATCAATTTATCTTCCTCAGAAAGCATTTTGCTGTAGGTTTCCTGGTCCAAAAATTGGCCGCGCAGAGCGGAGAGGCGCCTTTCGATGTGATTATCCACCTTCGAGGGTACAACCTGTGGCATGGGGAGCGTGAACGTAAACGGTAAATCAGCCATCTCATTCTCCTGAACTAGATTAAATTATCCCGGCAAGTCGTCGGGCGATGTTCCCGCCCATCATTTGCATTCGATCGATCTCCGGGAATCCTTTTTCCTTTAATTTTTCCTGAATCTCACCAGGCAGGCTGGCCAACCCTGGACCACCGCCGATGTTGTGGTAAAGGGCCGTGTCCGCCATATCTGTCGCAAGGGCAACCCGGTCGGAAAGCCCGGCCTCAACCATCTGCTCGATCAGCGGCCAAAGCCTGTCAGTTGGGTGATATTTCGGTCGATAAAAAGTGTCATATTCAAGCAATACACCCAGGCTGGCAAGTGCTTTGTGCATACTGATATCCGGACGTTTATCCATATGACATAACACCAGCTGGTGGGGAAACACACCGTGGTCAGCAAAGTAAATGCAGGCTTTCTCAGCCAGTGCACCCTTTTCGGTGTGGATTTCGACCAACACTCCGGTTATACCCGCCGCTGAGGCTGCGCCTTCTAAGGCTGCATGAGGGCAGTCAGACCAGGTGGCTTCGAGGGCAATTTTGACAAACCCTGCTTTGACCGGGGAGGGTGTGTTAATAATTTCAGCTAGCCCATGTTCTAGGTCGGAGCACAGGTTGTCACACACCTTTTGGGCACTTGCAGACCAAAGCCAATAATCGATTGGGTAGTATTTCTTCCGGTGAAAACCGGTGCAGGCGATAATATTTACCAGGGCTGCTTTGGATAGCTCCAATAGCTTGCTGCTATCCCGTCCGCAGCCACCGGGCTGGCAATCCAGCAGGCTTTCGCCACCCAGTGCACGGTACTCGACCAATTCTTTCAGGATTAGGTCATATTGGTTCAGTACCGGGCAGTCCTCATTCGTACCAGGGGTAGGTGCTATCCATACGTGGTTATGAGCGTCAGTAATTCCCAACTGCTCGTAAGGAACAGGTCCTTGAACAGTCATTACCGGCCGCGGCGAAATGGGAGGGGAGGAGGTTGACATGTAACCTAGGGTTCCAATACTATTTTTAATGACTTCCCATCTTCGGCGGCAGCAAAGGCTTTCACAGCCTCACTCAATGGAAAACGCTCGCTCACAACGTCTGCCAGATCGACCACATTGGAATTTACGATTTGTGCCGCCTGCCAGCAATCTGCAGTACTGCATGCAGTGGTAGCCGTGATTACCAGCTCCTTATAATGCACCAGGTTGGAATTAAAACTGATCGTAGGCCGATCCTTGGGAAGCCCGCCAAAATAGTTGATTCTCCCACCAATGGCTGCCAGCTCGAGAGCGCTTTCCTGGGCGGTGTGGACTGGTGCAGCGACGATGATCACGTCTGCTCCCCGCCCAAAACTTTCTACATTCAGGATAGCTTTCAGATCCTGTGAAACCGGATCAACCACCTGGTCGGCACCCATACGTTTGGCTTGCATGGCCCGCTCGGGTATAGGCTCGCTCACGATGATGCGACCCGCCCCACGTGCTCTGGCAAGCTTTACATGCATCACGCCGATTGGACCGGCGCCAATTACTAATACGACCTCCCCAGGGTTCATGCGCAGTGCGTTCTGCCCCCTTAGCACACAGGCAAAAGGTTCTATCAAGGCTGCTATTGCGGGGTCTAACGAGTCATCGATCGGGATCAAGTTGCCCTGCTGAACCGATTTGACAGGGATGCGGACATATTCCGCAAAACCACCATCCGAGGTAACGCCGATGGCGTCATAATTTGCGCACAGGTTGTTGTTGCCGCGTACGCACTGCCAGCAGTGCCCGCAGCCGGTATTGGGGGCGCAAAACACACGCTGCCCAATTGAATAGTTTTCAACCTCTGCACCTACTTCAGAAATCGTCCCCACGACCTCGTGCCCAGGGATACGCACGGTGCCGGGCGGGAACATGCGGTGGTTCCCATGAACAATGCGCAGATCCGTGCCGCAAATACTGGCGCTGATGACCTTGACCAGGACCTCACCTTTCCCGATGGCCGGTACAGGCACATCTTCAACCCTCAAATCGTTCGGACCGTGATAAACAGCTGCCAGCATATCTCCACGCTCCCTTCGAATTTCAGGCATCGATAATTTCTCTGAGGTAGACGGGACGCTGCTCTAAAAAGGATTTCGTCCCCGCCAAGACACCCGCAACAGCCCAGCGACCATCCACCCCACTGGCGCGGGGAGGGGTTTCATCCTGGATGCAGGTGACAAAGTGCTCCAATTCATTGATATATGCCCATTTGAAGCGCTCAGGCCACGTCCTGAAGATGGGCGTAATCAAACCCTGGTCGCGATCGGTGCAGACGACCAGCGATTGGCCTTTGAGCTCGCTGATCTGCAGGATGCCCTTCTCACCGACGATCTCGACCCGGGCATCATACCCATACCCGCACGGGCAGACGCCGGAGATCATCCCCAAGCCGCCGTTCTTAAACTTGACATTGACCAGGGCGTTATCGTAGAAATTGGGAGTGTCCACATTGTTGGCCGGACCTTTGAAGTTAGCCACCTCAGTGTATACCCGTTCGAGGCTCGACCCCATCAGCCAGCGCAACGTATCCCAATCGTGGCTATTGACCTCCGCCAACATGCCGTTTGAGGTCTTCAAATCTCGCGCCCAGGGCGGCGGTAAACCCGGTCCGTGGGTGTTGGTTTTAATCATCATCGGCTGGCCAATTTCGCCCGCTTCGATGCGGTGCGCAGCGGTGACGAACTCGGGGTCGAAGCGGCGCATGAAGCCCAGCTGCAGCAGGACGGAATTCTGTTCAACCACCTTCATGATGGCATCACATTCGGCGATCGATAAGGCCATCGGCTTTTCGAGGAAAACGTGTTTCTTGTTTTGTGCTGCGAGCGTGGCGATTGGCAGGTGCGTGGGGGTGGGGGTCGTGATGACCACT
>Ga0154901_105_pt2 | contig 25253 bp, 25 predicted proteins | sample Rifle2008BG19ft_FD_105873 | JGI IMG/M metagenome (GOLD analysis project Ga0154901, IMG submission 105873) | Chloroflexi bacterium RBG_19FT_COMBO_49_13 | reverse complement strand
CCGTGGCGGCACCGATGCCACTTGAGGCACCGGTGATCACAGCAATTTTATCGAGCCATCTCGATGGCTTATTTTTTGACACGTTGAATGACCCAGTTAACAGGGTTTCCTTACTGAAGCGGATTTTTACTTAATTTTTTAAACTTTAAGAACCACATGACTGTATCGCGTAATGAATCCCGTAATGGGCGAGGAAAATAACCCAATTCCAGATGAGCCTTGGCATGGCTGATGAATGAGTTGGAGGTAATCGTCGCTAATGAATAAGAAGTGAAGCGAGGCCGGATGCGGGTTAGACGGTAATAAAGGGGAGTGAATTTTGCAGTGAGGTGAGCCAGCTGCAGGGGGATCTTCAGGCTGAACAAGCGCTTGCCCAGGATTTCCTGGACAATATTAATGATGTCGAAGACCGCAATGCGCTCTCCAGAGAGGATATAGCTCTCACCACAGCGTCCTTTTTCAGCAGCAAGGATAAGTCCCTGCGCAACATCACGCACATCTACAAAATCATAGGCACCATCCACGTAGAGCATGGGTTTGTGCTCGACACAATCGAGGATGAGCTGACCCATCTCGGAGCGACGGTAGTCGTAGGGACCGATCACCCCAGTGGGGCAGACAATCACTGCATCCATGCCATGTTGGACGGCATTCAAGACCTCGAGTGAAGCGCTGGCTTTAGACAGGTCGTAAGAACTGATAGCGTGCTCCGGATCGAAAGGAACGGATTCATCTATCAAAACCCCATGAGGCACACGCTTTAGGGCGTGGATGGAACTGGTGTAAACCAGGCGACGGACGTCTTTATTGCGAGCAGCTTGAATGACATTGCGGGTGCCAATAACATTTACAGCTTGCAGCATGTGGTCTTTACCGGGCAGGATGGAGATGATACCGGCAAGATGATAAACTACTTCAATGTGATCAAATGCCTTAAGCAATGACTGATAATCAAGCACATCTGCTTCAATGATCTCGACATCCAGACCCATTAATGGGGATGGGTCTTCGCCTGGGATGAGCATGGCGCGGACACTTTCACCCTGTGCGAGCAGAAGGCGGACCAGCACGTTACCGATGTGCCCTGTGGCACCGGTTACCAAATTCATTGGGTTCTCCTTGCGATACCGTGCATGAGTAATTCCATGTTTTGCCGGGCTTCGACTTGCCAATTGGTGATTTGGGGATCGAAGAGAGATTGCATGAGCATGCCAATGGCGAGTGAAACCAACACCCGGGAGGCGAGCTCGGCATCGACAGGTTCAAGCGAGCCTTCATCGATCCCTTCCTGGATCATCTCGGCGAAATAAGATTGGTAGCGGCGATAGGGGGCAATGGAAGCTTGCCAAACCTGCGGGTCATGATTAGCCTGGGTCCAAAATTCCAGGAAGATGGGTAAATGGATATCGGCAGTTTGGAATAGCGAGCCGACTATTTCAGCCATCTGGAGGATCACCTTGGGCACATTATGAGTCTCCTGGCGCATCAGGTTGAAACCAGACTCAATACCGTTCAGGTAATTAGTCAATAATTCCATGAAGACAGCCTGTTTGGTGGGGAAGTGATGGTAAAATGCGCCTTTGCTTACCCCCGCTGCCTGGCAAATCTCTGCCACACCGGTGGCGTCATAGCCAGTTTTGGAGAAGAGCTGAGTGGCAGCTTCAATGATTTTGTGGTGGGTTTCTTCACTGCGCAATTGCATGAAAGGTCCTTTATGGTCAGGTTAATACCGACCGGTCGGTATGATTTTAGCTTAGGTGAACGATAATGTCAATGGAAAGGAAAGAGGGAGACCATCCACGAACAGGAATCACGAATAGTGAAATCGCGAAGACACTACAGGTACACGAAAGAATACCCCCCATCCGGCTGAAGGGAACGCCGGACTCGCTCCGCCTCCCCCAATTACCAAAGAGCGGTAATTAGGGGAGGGGCAGAGGACCGCCCACGAATAAGGACACACGAATAGTGAAATCATGTAGACACTACAGGTACACGAATTTTGGCATGTGGTAATTCTTCCTGGGTGGCTGGGGTGAACTTGGATGAAAGTGCGCAGGAAAGAACAGCTGATTCTATAATCTGCTGGGAGATTTTTTAGCGAGGATTTGGTCGATGACATCCTGTAGATTTGAGGAATCACCCCATTTACGGGCGGCCTGGATGATTTCAGGCGGAAGTCTGGTTTCGAGCTCAACCCTAGAAACAATGACTCTTTTTTGGGTGTCGGATTCGATCTGGGGATGGTTTTCAATCAGATTACACAAACGTAAAGCCCATTCAGGATCGTCAACATTTGCATATAGATTGGCAAACCCATGTAAGGCATGCAAGACCAGAGGGATGCTATCCAATGTCATGGCAGTGATTAAGGACCGCAAACAATAATTCCGGGCTTCATCCAACAGACTAACCTGGAGATAAGCTTTACTTATGTCGTAATATGAATAGGTAACCCCGCGAAGGTCAGCGAGATCAGAAAATATCTCAATACTTTCGTGATACGTCCGGATTGCTTCAGAAGGATGGCGGAGATATCTCAGCTGATGATACGCCAGGTTGTTTAAGATGATGGCGATAAGACGTCGATCTCCCGTCTCTTTGCATATCTTTAAGGCTGTGAGTACATGGTGATAGGATTCTGTCGGGCAGGCCATGTTTTCATATACAGCACCAAGATTATTATGGATCAATGCCATACCACGTTGATCATATATTTTTGTAGCAGTTTCCAATGCCTGCTGGTAGAGGTCCCTGGACTGGATAAAATCTGCTTTGAGATAAGCAAGCTTGCCAAGCCCGTTCAAAGGAAGAATAGTCCCGTAATAAGTCCCAATTCTTCGGTGTGTCGCCAGGCTGGTTTGCAAGATTGAGCGTGCTTGTTCATAATCACCCAATTCAATCCAGATCGTCCCGAGGATGGATTGACAATTAGCCGTAAGGGCAACCAAATAATTGGATGCGGGAAAATCACTGTCCTGGATCAATTGAAGTGCTTCTTCGATGATTTTTTTCCCCTGATTAACGTTACCCAAAATACGATGAGCATCAGCCAGTAACATCAAGGACATGACGATATCCCAAGCTGAGTTGTAATGATGGAAAGCTTCAAGGCTTGCAGTGAGACCCAACAAGCCTTCATTGACAAAACCAATCCGAATGGTCATCCAGGCTTCGTGCTGCTGCATCGAGGCACGAATCAAGCCTAATGTGGGATCGTTTAAACTATTCAACCTGGTGAGGGCAAGGCGATAGAACTCTCTACCTTGGACGAAATATCCGAACATCACAAAAAATGTCAGTAAAGGCCGTTGAAATTTGTCGATCACATCCCAGCGATCGTACTCGACCATCCAATTCCAAGCTGTGCGGATATTCTCTATCTCGGAGATCATATCGTCCAATGCCTGGCGTTGGTGAGGGGTATATAACCCCTGGTCCTTTTGCCTGCAAAACTCGGCATAATAATCGATGAATTTTGCTTTCGTGGCACCATATTCTTCCACGAGCCCTTCCAGCTTACCCAATGCGTACTGGTGAAATGTTTCCAGCATTACATAGCGGTTATTTTCGAAGTGAAGCAAGGATTTATCGAGGAGTGCGGTAAGAATGTGGGGTGAGGCAGCACATATTTCTAGCGCAGCCTGGGTCGTAAAAGCAACCGGGAAAATGGAAAGCCGGCTGAGGATCAGACGCTCATCCGTAGATAATAATTCCCAAGAGGTATCGAATACTGCCCTCAAACTGCGATGACGAGGGGCAAGATCGGAGGCTGAATTTGCAAGGAAATCGAAATTCTTTTCAACCTCTTCCGCAATTTGCATACAACTATAGGCTCGCACCCAAGAGGAGGCCAGGATAATTCCCAATGGAAGACCATTCACCAGCTGGCAGATATGAATGATCGCAGAAGTATTGTCTTCAAGAATGAATCTGGGTGAAATTCTCTTGGCATTCTGTAGAAATAATCGGATGGAGCTATAGCTTTCGGCATTATCTGTTAATTCTGATGGAGGTACGGATAAACCGCGAACCTCCATGGTCATTTCAGCGAGCATATTCAAACGCTCACGGGTAGTGACAAGGATTTTAAGAGAATGGGTGCGGTCCAATAAAATCGCCAGAAATTTTGCGCCTTCCAGGCGTAAATGCTCAAAATTATCAAAGACGAGCAGGGCGTTCATGCGATGTAAATAATTACCCAATTGTTCGTTATGATCTCTTGGACCATAAAAGCTAAATTTTAGAATGTCTGCCAGAATGATAGGGATGAGATCTGGGTCTTGAATCGGGGCAAGAGAAATAAAAAAGATACCGTCTGGAAATTGCCCAGCAATTTGGGTAGCAAATTGGACCGCCAGACGCGTTTTACCTACCCCACCTGGTCCGACAAGGGAGATGAGTCTGCCAGCGGGTGATTCAATCAAACCAACAAGCTGTTTTAATTCTGCTTCGCGACCGATAAAAGCGGGGGTGAGGTTGGGGAAATTTATAGATTGTGGGTTGCCGGACTGTAATGGCTGGTGTTCGATGGCGGGAAGATGCGGGTGAATCAACTCATAGACATGAACTGGTCCTTTAATATCCATGAGGGTATGAAACCCCAAGTCCTTGATCTTGGACCCAGGCGGCTGATCGAGGACTCTGAGGGTTTGTTCTAAAAAGACGATCTGCCCGCCCCAGCTGATGGATAACAGGCTGGAGGCAGCGCGGGTGATCATGGAAAAGTTGTTGTGGCGGTCATCTTCGGTGGCTGTGGAATATAAAACCATGCGAATATTGGGTGGGCCGGTCTCTCCCCAATCCGTTTTCTTTATTTTAAGGTGTATTGTGACTGCGCAATGCAACGGTTGACCATTTTCAAACAGCATGGTGATACTATCTTCGGATCTTTGGAGAATTTGACCACCAAAGCGTTTCGAAGTATCTTTAAATATAGCGTGATAGAGTGAGAGAATGTTATCTTTATTATTGCCCGACTGTGCCCAATATACATCCGCTTTTTCTATATCTGCGATGAGGAAAATAGGCGTTTTTACCTTTTGAGCTGCTAACGGAGTGACCCGCCCACTCAGGATTTGTTTATAGAGAGTGTTTATTTCTTCTGAAGGCTGGATACCAAGCTCATGCGAAAGGAAATCCTTATACCGTTTATATTGGTTGATGGCAATAGCACGCTGACCGGTAATCAGGTATAGCTGAAGTAAAGCATACTGTGCAGTTTCATTATAGCGATCCTGTCTCAACCAGGTGCGGGCATATTGAATAGCCATGTTAAAATCACCGAAAGTCCGATGACCCCTTACCAGTTTTTCGAGAGCGTCAAGATAAAGGATTTGAAGAGCTTCACTTTCTTGCAAGCGCCAATCATCAAATGCCTGGGCTTTGGAAAGATTAAAACCAGACATAAATTCGCCATGGTAGAGCTCGATGGCTTCGGTGAGGGCTGGAATACAAAACAAACAGATCTGAGAAGGGGGATGACCGTGGCTTGTGCAATTATTGATCTTCGCCTTGAAGTCCAAGACGTCAATCTCAATGGTTTTTTGATAGTTTAAGGAAATCTCATTGTTTTCCAGCTTGATCCAGTCTTCCAACCCGGCTGATTTTAACCTCCAAAGGGTGGTTCGTAAGGAAGCCAGGGCATGGGTGAGACTGCTTTCTGACCATAGTAGACTGGCGAGAGTTTCACGCGTCTGGCTGGTTCCAGTGATTGCCAGATAGGCAATTAATGGAATGAGACGGTAGGTAGGAATCTTAATCGGAACACCGTCCTGGGCAATTTGGGGAGGTCCTAATAAAGAAATCGTAAGGTGTGGCATGATTTAATCTAAGGTTAATTTTAATTGTAAATGGTGAAAAAATCAAGAATTGTGACGCGTAATGTGACGGTACTGTAACGCGGGGCAGTTATAATGTGTATAGACAATATCCCGAGACCATTGCTTGAGGGGACTTGCTGGTCTGGATCACCTCTCTGCCTCTCCTATATAGGGCGGCTTTATGGGAGAGGCAGGGGTGGGGGTTTTTCCCCGATTAAACAACCTAGTGAGTGACATCGTTACGTCACTCACTAGGTCTTTAACTGCACCGAGATTATTCTTCTTTCGGTTCACCTTCTTGAAGTGTTCGAATGCCATTGCGGACTTGGTTGATGGCGCGTTCCATTTCCATCTCTAGGTTGCGCAATGTTTCCAGAACATATTCATCGGCTTCTCGACGGATGACTTCGCCATCCACATGAGCCTGGGCTTTGATTTGTTCGGCTTGAGTGTATGCAGCCTGAACGACTTGATCGCGTTCTACAAGCTCAGTGCTTCGATCGCGGGCAAGGTTAACTGTGCGATTAGCTTCTTCCTGGGCCTGGGCAATCAGCCTATCTCTTTGAGCCAACAGTTGCTGGGCTTTTTTCACTTCCTCTGGGATGGAGACGCGCATCTGGTCTATCAGATCCAACATACGGTCTTCATCAACTATGACGTTATGGGTGAAGGGAAGAGGACGGCTCTCGTTTAAGAGCTCCTCAAGCCGGTCGATCATTTGTAAGATATCCATTTGTTCCCTCCAGGTTACCCAAGTTTTGGTTAAATATCAAAAATTATAAATTATATTGTTGCAAGTTCCATGCACAAGATTACATCGAAATCCAAAATACGTCAACAATAATGGGCAACATTGGTGCTCTTTGACTTAATCACGCATGGAGGTGGGAGGCACAATTTGCTCACTTTCACCCAATTCCAACAGGCGGCGTTTGAGGGCTTTTTCAACATGGGGTGGAACCATGCTACTAATATCCCCGTTCAACGAAGCGATCTCCCGTACTGTGGAGGAGGATAGAAACGTGTGTTCCTCGTTGGTGATTAGCGATATGACTTCGATATCGGGTGCCAGGCGGTGATTGGCTAATGCCATACGGAACTCATATTCGAAGTCCGAGAAAACCCGTAAACCACGCACAATCACTTGAGCGCCGATCTTATGGCAGAAGTCAACGGTCAATCCACTGTACCCGACGACAGAAATCTTTGGGTCATCGGTGATAGTGCGACGTACCAACTCGATGCGCTCATCAGGCGGGAAGATGAGGGATTTCATCGGGCGGTCATATACTGCAATGACGACCTCGTCAAACAGCCGGGCAGCGCGTTGGGCGATATCCAGGTGTCCATAATGGATGGGATCGAAAGTACCAGGAAAGAGAGCTTTGACTGTCATCTGGGTTCTAAATTCTCCTCATTAGAATGATTTACCCACCTAGGTTAGCTAATATCTCCCTGACCGAGACTCCAGAAGCGCTTCAGGGATCCTGCAAGGAGCTGATGTTCAGGGGCTTTCAGGTCTGGATCGGTATCAAATAGAGCTTTTGCATGGTGTCTGGCTTTTTCGATCAGGTGGATGTCGGTCAGATTAGCCAGACGAAGCTCGGAGTAACCCGACTGGCGTGTGCCGAGGAATTCGCCGGGACCACGTTGTTCGAGGTCGCGTTGGGCAAGCACAAACCCATCATTTGTTTCGACCATGGCAGCCAGGCGCTCGTTTTCAGCAGCATCGGGTGTGTCAGGGATGAGAATACAATAGGACTGGTATTGGCTGCGACCGACACGACCGCGGAACTGGTGCAATTGTGATAATCCGAAGCGGTTGGCACCCTCAATCAGCATCACCGTGGCATTTGGGACGTCCACACCTACTTCTACAACCGATGTGGATACCAGGATTTGGACATCTCCCTTGCAAAAATCTGCCATGACGGCATCTTTTTCATCAGGTTTCATACGACCATGAAGCAAGCCGACCTTATAATTGGGGAAGACCTCTTTTTGCAAGCGTGAGTGCTCTTCAACGGCTGCCAATGACTCAATCGTTTCGCTTTCCTCGACCAACGGATAAATAATAAAACATTGATGATCCTGATCGATCTGGTTACGAACAAAGACATAGGCACGTTCGCGTTCGCGAGGATAGAATATCTGGGTGTGGGTGGGCTGGCGCCCGGGAGGCATCTCGTCCATCACAGAAAGGTCAAGGTCGCCATAAACGGTGAGAGCCAATGAACGGGGGATAGGTGTGGCAGTCATCACAAGCAGGTGGGGATTTTCGCCTTTGGAGCGTAATAAGGCGCGTTGGTCAACCCCAAAACGGTGTTGTTCGTCGATTACAGCCAGCTGCAGGTTATTAAAGGCGACTGGTTCTTCAAGAAGGGCGTGGGTACCCACCACCAGCTTGATCGAATCATTGGCAAGACCATCACGAATCTCCTGCTTTTCAGACTCTGGAGTAGCTCCGAGCAGCAAGCGGATCTGTTCGGTTTTTAGCGGGCTGTGGGTCTCATTATCAACCTCACTCGAATCATTTTCATCCCAAGCAAGCAAACTGAGCATGGTCTTATAGTGTTGTTCTGCCAGGATACTGGTTGGAGCAAGGAGAGCAGATTGGGCATTATGGCGGGTGAGCATGGCGATGGCGAGGGCTGCAACCACAGTCTTGCCTGAACCCACATCTCCTTGAAGTAAACGGTTCATTGGATGCCCTGAGGCAAGATCCGCTTTGATATCTTTCAAAGCGTTGTATTGGGCTGAGGTTAATGGGTAGGGGAGGTGTGAAACCTGAGATTCCAACCAATCATCTGGAGTTTCATACACGCGAGCAGGGCGATTCTGCCAATTCCGTTTTTGGCTCAGCACACCCAGCTGAAGCAACAGGATTTCATCAAATGCCAAGCGATAGCGGGCGGCTTTTAGCTGGTCGGCGGAAGAAGGGAAATGGGTCTGCAGAAGGGCAGTCGGCAGGTCCATCAGCTCGGCGGATTGGCGGAGGGCATCAGGCAAGGGTTCAGCAACGCGGGGAGACCAATAGGTGACAACTTCGTACATAAAACGACGCAACCAGCGTTGGGTAATATTGGAGGTGAGCGGATACACCGGTACGATGCGATTCGTGTGCAGGTTTTGTGTTTCCAGGGGCTCCCATTCAGGGCTGTTCATGATCAATCGACCAAGATATTGATCGATTTTCCCTGAGAGGACAATTTGGGCACCCTGCAGCAATCGCTTTCCAATCCAGGGTTGGTTGAACCAGGTGACCCTGAGGGAACCAGTTCCATCGGTGATTATCGCTTCGGTGATCTGATGGCGACCTCCACGGATTGGACGTGAGTTGATTGAATCGACAGTCCCGATCACAGTGACTTCCTCACCATACATCAGGCGCTGGATCGGCTTTAGCTGGGTGTAGTCATCATAACGACGAGGGAAGTTATAGAGCATGTCACCGAGGGTGTTTATTCCCAGACGGGCAAGTGTTTGGGCATGCCTGGCACCCACCCCTGGCAAGACTGTCGTAGGAGCAGATAAAGCTGCAGGTTGTGAGGCTGGCTTATCCGGAGTTACCTTATGTTCTGGGGGTGGATGGGCTGGATGAGGATAAACATCTTTCTTGGGCAAGGATGCAGGTTGTGATTTCCCCTCCTTTTCGATTGCATTGACTGGCTTATCGACGGGAAGCGGGAGGGGAGTGAAGGTCTCTTCTGTCTCACGCTGAAGGCGGTTCCACAGACCATTCAACGTCTCATAGCGAGATTTTTGAGAAAAATATACATAATCTCGTAAACGACCGAGGACAGCTTGAATCAAGTCGGGTGAGAGCGCATCAGCCTGCGCTTCCGCCAACCATGGCTCAACCATGCGCTCGAAGCCGCCGATGACAGCACGGTTAGCATAGTTTTGTTGGGCTTCCAATAGGATGAATTTTTTAAGCTTCTGAAGGGACGGTCTCATTGATGGTAATTTTACCATCAGCAGGAGTGGATGGACAACCGGCATCCAAGGAAATTCAGGACATAAGCGCGGTGAGGTCCGATCATTCAGTTACAGCGACAAAGCCCAACCCGTTGGGTCCGACATGGACACCAATAACCGAGGTCACATTGATGATGAGAGGGAGGTTTTTCACCAATGCTTTGAAATGTTCGACAAATTGAATGGCATCTGACTGGGCATTGGTATGCAATACCGCCAGATGTTGCAGTGGACCCAGATCGGTTAACATCTGATGCAAACGTTGAATGCCTTTTTGGCGGGTGCGGGTTTCACCCATACGGATCACCTTCCCGTCCTCCAATCCGAGGAACGGTTTTATCTGCAGCAGGTTGCCGAGGTTGGAGCGAGCCCACGAGACGCGTCCACTACGGCGAACATATTCGAGCGTATCGAGCATGGCAACCAAATGGATGCGCTTGCGAATATCCTCGATGACTTTGTGGATTTCTTGTATAGGTAGACCGGACCTAGCAGCTTCGGCGGCGGCAAGCACCTGATAACCCAAACCAAGCGTGACATGACATGAATCGATGACCTGGACGCGAGTGCCAAAGGCATTGGCAGCAACAACTGCAGCATTGTACATTCCGCTTAAGATGCTGGAAACATGAATGGAAATGATACAGTCAGCGCCTTTATTCAACAGGTCGGCATAGACATTCTGAAAAGTGCCTGTGGATGGTGCAGCTGTGGTGGGAGAAGTTTTCAGCGTCGGTAGCTGCTGATACAATTCTTCTCTGGAGATACCCCCGCCATCTTCCAGACTACGACCATCCATCACCAGGATTGCCGGCACGACATGGATATCATGTTTGGAAGCCAGCTCGGAGGAGATATCAGATGTGCTGTCAGTTACAATGGCGACTTTCACCTCAGGCCTCCGTGGGAGTGTTCTCCATGGCGACCAAACCAATACAATGCGGACCAAGAATAGTCGCCATAGCCAGACTCAGACTGTGTTCACATAAGGGGGTCGTACGAACATTTTGGCTTATGCGATCACGCAAGTTTTTGCTTTCCTGTTCAAAGGTAGTAATCCCCTGGAGCAACGCCAGATATTTCAGGTTTTCAAACTCTGCTACAAATTCATACATGATGTCTACGAGATGGCGGGGACTGCGGATCTTCTGGGTATGGACGAGTTTGCCGTTTTCGAGGGTAAAGAAGGGGATGACGCCCAGCATTTCTCCCACGATTGCCTGGGCAGGATCAATCAGACCGGCACGATATAAGTGGGATAAATCCGGTAAACAAAAAACTGAATAGATATGATTGACCATCCCACGGATCAAACGGTTAATATCAAGTCCGGAATACCCCCGATGGGCATATTCAGCAGCTGTCTGGACTAATAAACCCAGGCCGGTAGCAGTGCTCAGGGAGTCGATGATGAAGATATTGGCTGGGGTTTTACACGTTTGGATGGCTAATTGGGCGTTGGCGGTTGCCTGACTGAGGTGGGATGAGATCAGAATGACTACAACCTCCTTGTATTTCAGCGCCAAAGTAGCATATGCCTTTCGGAATGCATCGACAGAGGGTGGAAAGGCAAGCGGACGGCAGATATTTTGAGTTGAAGAGTTGTAGATGGATAAATCTTTACTATCGGGGAGAAAATGATCGTTCACCTGGATGGAATGTGGAAGGATGGTGACATGCTCCTGCCCGGTGAAGACTGATTTTGTGAAATAAGCAGTACTATCCGTTAATATACAGGTTCGGGGCATAGAATGGGTGGGGAGAGGAGCTCACTCGATCGAAATAATAAACTGATAGTGAGGCTGTCCCCCTTCCTGGACTTCAATTTCCAGCTTAGGATATTTTTTCCGAATTGAATCTACAATTGCATCCACATCCATGCGCGTCACCTGTAAACCATAAAACAGGGTGATCAGCTCAAAATGATCAGCATGAGCTATTTTTAAGAGACCAAGGGTGGCGGCTTTGAGGTTATTAGAAGCCAAGACTAATTTCCCATTTAGCAGGCTGATGACCTGACCTTCCTGGACGTTCACACCATCCATTTCGACGCTACGAGTGGCGGTTGTAATCTCACCCGTCTCAATATCGTTGAGTACAGAAATCATATCAGCAGCGACTTCTTGAGGCTCACCGGATGCGATCAGACGCATCAAGGCAGCCATCCCTTGGGGGACGGAACTGCTGGGAATGACGGTGACATGTTTGACAGTTAATTGAGCGGCTGCCTGAGCTGCCAGGATAATGTTTTTGTTATTGGGCAGGATGAATATCTGATCGGTGGGTAAGTTCTCAAAAGCATTCAGGATTTCCTGAGTGCTGGGATTCATGGTTTGCCCACCCTCGACAATGGCAGATACACCCAGGCTGGCAAATACGCGTGCAATCCCAGGACCAGGTGCCACCGCGACGGTAGCGATTTGACCGGGCTCGACAGGTGTCAATTGGAGTGAGCTGCTGCGTTCGTGCTCAATATTTTCTATCTGAGCGCGCAAATTCTCAATGGTTGCCTTATAAACTACACCAATTGATTTTATATATTGAATAGGGACATTCTCCGTATCGGCGGGGACGTGAATGTGCATCCGGTAGATGCTATCGCCTTCACCTAGCTGAATGGAAGTGCCGATTTGTTGCAGGTCTTCATAAAATTGGGGAATATTCAGCTCCTGGTTGGGGTGGAAATCCACGACCACCTCATAATCCTGTCCTGGTTCTATGTTCTCCAATGTGTTCTCCAGTTTCATAGCTGCCAGGGGTTGTACAGAAGCAGTTGTAACATCCAAGGGTAAACCCTTGGTATAGCGAAGCATGCCCTCCAGGATGATGTGCAAACCTTTCCCACCTGCATCCACCACACCTGCCTCCTTTAATACTGCCAGAAGCTCTGGTGTTCTGATGACTGACTCATCGGCAGCAATTACGATGCGCTCAAGGAGATCATAGGGGTCTTGTGTTTCGGTCAAAGCACGTTCAGCTTCAGCGGCGATATCTTTCGCCACAGTAAGGATGGTACCTTCAACCGGGCGTACCACGCCTTTATAAGCCGTATTGCGTCCCTGGTGAAGGGCATTGACCAATAACTGACCGTCTAAAACTTCATAATTATCCAATGCACGGGCAAAACCGCGCCATAACTGCGAAAGAATCACCCCTGAATTGCCGCGGGCACCCATCAATGCCCCATGAGCAACCATGTGGATCAACTTTCCGATGTTTCGTTCGGGCGAATTGGCAATTTCATCGCAGGCAGCCTGCATGGTTAATACCATATTCGTCCCAGTATCCCCATCAGGCACGGGAAACACATTCAGAATATTTATGGCTTGCTGGTTGGTCCTGAGCCAGGTGAGGCTGGATTCGACCAATGATTTGAACACCTGACCATCGATGGGATGTTTCCGCATGGGGTAAAGCTGGTCTGGTAATACTTTTTCTTGTTCTTCTATTTCCATAAGGAAAGCTCCGGGGAAAGATACCTATAAAGGCGTGATTACCATTAATCCGTGTCGCTGACACGAAGTCCACGGACGTGGACATTAACCTGCTCAACCGGCATCCCCAGGGCTTTTTCAACGTTGAATTTGACGGTATTGCTGACACTTGAGGCGACAGATTTGATGCGTGTGCCGTATTCAATAATTACATAGATATCAATGGAGATAGTTTTTCCATCATATTTAACTTCAATCCCATTGGTGGGGTCTTTAACGATAACCTGAGTGATCCCTTCCATAAGGTTCTTCGAAGTGAGACCGACAACGCCATAGGATTGCCGGGCGGCATTATACGCAATGGTGGCTATGGCACGGGGAGAGATTGTCACGCGGCCATGGGGGGAATTATCATTATTCATCGAAGGCCTCATACAAAGGTTTAGGATATACGGATTTTATACGGCTTGTAATCAAATCCATTATGTGGTAATATTGGCGGGCTTAATCGAACTGGCAGCCAGAGTAATTGAGACGTAATTATAGCTTGATTTTGAAAAAAATGACCTGTGGATTTTCTGGTCATGGTTGTAGCGCAGGATGTAAAGCAGGATTATTGGGAAAGGAAAAGGAATATGGCGAAGTGTGCAAATTGCGGTAAGACGACAAGTTTTGGGCGTAACCGTCCATGGTCAAATCATAGTACCCGGCGGACGTTCCGTCCAAACTTACAGGCAGTAACTGTCTTTGAGGATGGAAAGAAAATCCGTAAAGTCCTGTGTACCAAGTGCATGCGCACGATGGTAAAGACATCCTGAATAGTAAATAATTCGATATTAATCCAGTCACGGTGTGAGCCGTGACTTTTTATTTAATCGGGAAATTGAGCGCGTAATTGCTGGATGCCTGTGGTAATCCCCTGTGGGTGTTTGAAGATGGCACTGGCAGCGACAAACACATTGGCACCAGCCTGAATTGCCAGGGGTAATGTATCTGTGTTGATGCCTCCATCAATTTCAAGCCAGGCGGTATGATTAATTTTAACCAACTCATTTCGCAATGCCGATAATTTTGGCAGCACTTCGGGGATGAAAGATTGCCCAGAAAACCCCGGATTGACACTCATGACCAACACCAAGTCGATCATGGGCAGGATGGGTAGAACCAAATCCACTGGAGTGGCTGGATTGAGGACGACACCGGCTTTGCAACCGAGCTCGTGGATGTTTTGCACAGTACGGTGCAGGTGAGGGCAGGTCTCCACGTGAACGCTGAGGATGTTTGAGCCGGCATGAGCAAAGGCTGCCAGTAAATTCTCGGGTGATTCAACCATCAGGTGGACGTCCAAGGGTAGCTGGGTGACCTTCCGGCAAGCTTCGACAATGACAGGTCCAATGGTCAGATTGGGGACAAAATGACCGTCCATCACATCCAAGTGGATCCAATCCGCTCCAGCTCGTTCGGCGGTGCGGATCTGCTCACCCAGCTGGGAAAAATCGGATGACAAGATGGAGGCGGAAATTAAGTAAGCAGGCGGCATAAGAAATCACCTTCCGGGCGGATTATAGAGCAGGTAAATCCACACCCAGAATGGCACCAGTCCACCCAGGGTGATCACGGTTAAGAGCACCAGTCCCCAGGTAAGCCAATCAATGTCAAGGGCATTCTGAGAAGGGGCAACTTTATCTGCAGCCTGGATGGGAGGTTTGGACATGACTGGAGGGAGGGTCCTTCGATCGGATGGTTGAGAATATGTGGGTGGATGGGGACGTGTTTGGACCTGGGCAGGCACACCCTGTCCAGGCGATTGGGAACCTGCATGAGGCGAGGATTTCAACGGTGAGTTCGCCTGACTCGAGGATGCTTTGATGGAACGACTCAGTGAGATCAAGACTCGACCAAACTGGTCTGCAGTGCGGTAACGCGAGGATGGTTCCTTGGAAAGCACTTTCAGACAAGCCTGCTCCAATACCGGTGGAATGAGGGGGTTATATTGGGATGGTGGAGAAGGCATAACCGTGCGATGCATGTGAGAAAGCTCGGCGGCAGAGTTTGCTATAAAGGGTAGACGACCGGTCAGCATTTCGTAGAGGACCACCCCCAGACCATACACATCGGAGGCAGGTGAAGGAGAATGCCCGGCAGCCTGTTCCGGAGAGAAGTATTGCGGTGACCCCCAGACCACGTGATTAACTTCTTGTGAATGAATCGATGCCAAAGCGCGGGCGATCCCAAAATCCGTGACTTTGAGGCGCTGGTCGGGAGTTACGATCATATTATGAGGTTTTACGTCGCAATGGACCAAACCTGCCCGATGGGCGTAGCCTATCCCAGCACATGCCTGGATAATCAGAGGAAGAGCTTCATCCACACTCAGGCTTCCACGGCTCTCCAAAATCGTTTTGAGGTCTGTGCCTGGGATATATTCCATGACAATGAAAATTTGTTTATCATCAAACCCGAAGTCATGGATCGTGACAATATTCGGATGGGAGAGGTTGGCGGCAGCCTTCGCTTCCTGCCTGAACCGTTCACGGAACGCTGGATCGTCTGAGAAATCTTCGCGAAGGAGCTTGATTGCCACAGTGCGCTCGAGCATAAGGTCACGGGCGCGATAGACTTCGGCCATCCCTCCTGAACCAATGCGTCCGTCGATCTGATAGCGGTCATTTAGCAAGCTTGGGCTGTTCATCATGCTGACATATTCTAGCACGAATGTGGAAGGTTTGAAAAATTCGAGTAAAATCAGTAGGTGCATACCGCCGATATGATCTATAACCCAAATGCTGGCAGGTTTCCATCTGGGATCCTGGCAGAAAGAGCTGCCAACGTGCTCCGGGCAAGCGGCTGGAGCATACGCTTGATGAGGACACAAGACAGTGGGCATGTTACGCAATTAGCTCGTAGAGCAGCTGAGGAGGGTAAAGAGGCTTTATTTGTTGTGGGAGGAGATGGCACGGTTAACCTGGCAGTGCGTGGTCTGGCAGGCAGCTCAACGGCTCTGGGTGTGCTGCCGGGAGGGACAGCTAATGTCCTGGCACAAGAGCTCGGCTTACCTGGCCTGTCATGGACACGCTGGATGGCACTCGAGGAAAGTGCCCGCAGATTGGCTGAAGCATCAATCAGGGAGGTGGATATTGGAATGTGTGGAAGCATCCCCTTTTTGATGTGGGCTGGGGTGGGTTTAGATGCCTTCGCAATCCATCATATCGAACCCCGACCGAGGGGAGAGAAGCTGTTTGCGAACATGACGTATGCAGCTTCGACTGCCTGGCATGCAAGTTTTTGGCACGGCATCAACTTAAAGGTCACTGCGGATAAATCACAGATTAGCGGGCATTACTTATTAGCTGTGATGAGTAATATCCATCTATATGCGGGTGGGCTGGCACAGATATCCCCTTTAGCGCGGTTGGACGATGGTGCAATTGACCTGTGGTTATTTGAGGGCGATACATTAGGCGATACCATTGAGCGAACATGGGATTTATTTGCCGGCAGGCATGTGGATTCGGAAAAAGTGCATTGCATCTCGTTCCAGCAGCTAATGCTTGAATCAGATGAGCCTTTATATGTGCAGGTGGATGCAGAGCCGATACCTTATCACGAACGGTCAATCGAGATTAAAGTCATTCCGAAAGGTTTGCGGTTATTGGTTCCCAAGGAAATACCGAGGGAACTATTCAATCAGGAACAAATACATTAACGGGACGAAATCAGTGAAGAAAATAGCCTCTTTTGTGCGTGCTAACCCAATCAGTGTCCTTTTACTGGCCTTCCCATTTGCCATATTTGGGGAGGTATTGCAATGGTCTCCGATCGCCATCTTCATATTGGCAGCCGTAGCGATCATACCTTTTGCTGGATTCATTGGAGCAGCCACGGAGGTACTGGCGTTTTATACCAACCCGAGGATTGGAGGTCTGCTCAATGCGACGCTAGGGAATGCAGCAGAACTGATCATCACCATTGTAGCCATCCGAGCAGGTTATCTCGAGCTGGTAAAAGCTTCGATCACCGGATCGATATTAGGAAATTTATTGCTTGTGTTGGGGATGTCCATCCTGTTGGGTGGGTTGAGGCATGGGGTGCAGAAATTTGACCGAAAACAAGCCAGCAATAATGCGATCATGCTTGTCCTGACGGTGGTAATCCTGCTGATCCCATCCTTGTTGAGCCATTATATCGGAAATATCGAGCTGCCTGAGCCAAGGGTTGAGACACTCAGCCTTGGGGTGGCAACAGTGATGATCGTGTTATATATCCTGGGTCTCATTTATAGCTACAAAGTTATCGGAGGTCCGGTGGTAGTGGATGAGGCGGTTACGGAATCTGCCCACAAGGGGTGGTCGCTGCGCATGGGGATCGCGGTATTAGCCGTCTCGACCGTGGGAGTGGCATTTCTCTCGGAAGTGTTTGTTGGGGCGGTTGAACCCGTTGTGTCCACTTTGGGGATCTCGGAATTTTTCATTGGTCTTATTTTCATACCCATCATTGGTAATGTTGCCGAACATTTAGTGGCAGTGCAGGTGGCATTAAAGAATAAAATGACCTTAAGTGTGGAGATCGCCATAGCCTCCAGCTTGCAGATTGCATTATTCGTGGCACCTTTGTTGGTCTTCATTAGCTTGATCATTGGTCACCCCCTGACACTGGTATTTAATCAATTGGAGCTGATAGCTTTAATTGCCGGCGTTTTGATCGCGGCTTTGGTTTCAGCGGATGGAGAATCCAATTGGCTGGAAGGGGCTGAGTTATTAGCGATTTACATTATCCTTGGCTTGACATTCTTCCTGATGCCCACTTAGGTCGATTATGTTTAGCTCACTGAGAAGCTGGTTAAATATAAAGGTCTTACTGGGTGCGATTATTTTTGCAGTGTGTATATTTGCGATCCTGCTGGCAATTTTGTGGTCTGCAAAGGCGGAAGCAATTTCCCAAGCACCTGCCACCGCATTTTTAAATATTATTGAAGCGCCCACAGAAACACCACCCGCACCAGTGGTAACCCAAACTCCCACAGCGGAACCGACATCCGTGCAGGATGTGCCTTTGCCGAGTGGCAATATTGCGATCGGTGATTATGTCCAGGTGGCAGGGACCGGTGGTGATGGATTGCGGTTGCACGTGACCGCAGGGGTCTCGAGTGAGGTCCATTATATCGCCATTGAATCTGAGGTGTTTTTGGTGAGGGATGGACCGATCAATGCCGATGATTATATTTGGTGGTTGTTGCAGGACCCGTATACTGAAAATGAAGTTGGGTGGGGTGTATCAAATTACCTGGGCGTTGTACAAAACCCATAATTTAAAATAATTGGATAATATTCACTCTTGACACCGATTTGCGTGTTTGCGCATTTCGGGATATAGTTTTAATGGATGAAGACCAGAATGACTGATTTTTTACCGACAGGGATCACGGCAAACAAGAAAATAAAAGAGTTAACCGTCACCTGGGGTGATGGGCATATCAGCACTTACCCGTTTTCGTTATTACGGCATGCCTGCCCCTGTGCAGAATGTCGAGGTGGGCATGACCAGATGAGTGACGAACCTCCCAGAGAAGTCTTCTATATGCCCATCGAAGACAGCCCAGGCACGCAGCTGGTTAATATTGAAAGAGTTGGGTCCTACGGGATCACAATCGAATGGGGGGATGGGCACCATTATGGGATTTATAACTGGCATTACCTGAGGGCATTATGCCCGTGCTCAATATGCCGTGAGATGATGATCTATGGCCAATAGACCGGTGGCATCCGTTTATTCTATTGTTGAAAAGGCATATTTCCGCCTTCAGGCTGGGGATGTACTTACTCACTGCCTGGAGGATGGATCAACAGATCCAGTTCATGAAATGATCCAGGAAATGGTGCTTGCAGGACCGCAAAGCAGCGAAGCTTTACGGGAGATCCTTGGGGAGGCCATGAAGCGTAAAGCTCAAGTATATGATGACCTGAACCAGGTGACCAACCAGCTATCCATTATCCTCAAAGGATATGGGATAAGCCTGGAAAGACAGGGAGGCAACCAGGTCTTGCAATCGTTAGGCGAAGAACGATTGGTGGAAATGCTGGATGAGCAGAATATCGTTGAAAATGAAACACGCTCAGGATGTTTGCAGGTTTTAAAGGATAGCCAGGAGCTGATCACTACACTTAATGCGAAATTGCAGCTTTTGGGTAATATCGAGATTTATCTGCAGGATTGGTTGTTGGGTTTAACCTATCAGTACATCCGGCAGGGTGAAGAAGAAGCGGACGAACATATCAACAAGAACGGATTGCTTTAAACCTCCTGCCAAATAATCAAATCTAGACTGAACTATTCGGCAATGGACCCACAACCTCCAAGACGTCTGGATTTGACTCCGCGATATGAAGGATCTTTTCGATATTTTCTGCTCCAGGAGATTTACCCAGGACTAGACCGAGGTTATTGAGAAAAACCCCGACGGCACTCATGGCAATCATGGTGGCGATAAAGACAGCGCACCAAGGAGTGCTGCAATCCCAAAGCCAAGGATGACCAACCCAGATATCCGATTCACCCAATTCAACCCAGCTGGTTTTACCCTGGTTCGAAGAAGGTGGATGCCTGTGCTCAAAAGGACCCACCAACAGGCTGAGCCAAGGTAGACGCCCAGGACGGTAATTGCAGCAGACGAATAGTCGCCATCCGCCTTCACCAGACCAAGCCCGGCAAATATCGTCGCAAAAGACAAGATGGTCAGTGGATTGGTAAGGGTTAGAATGAACGTGGAGCCATAAGCGCTCAACAAGCCACGATGACTCGCCTGTATAGTTGTATTCGAAGCAGGGGAAAAGAACGTTTTTACACCCAAGTAACACAAAAAAGCCCCGCCAATCAAGCGTAAAATGAATTGCTCTCGGATCAGGAAATTTGAGATAAAAGTCAAACCAAAAGCAGCAACACAGCCATATAGAGCATCCGCTGTGGCAGCACCCATCCCGGAGGCAAGACCAACGATTCTGCCCGAGGATAAGGTGCGCTTGATGCACAGAATACCTATCGGACCTACCGGGGCAGCGATCGAAAACCCAATGACCAGACCTTTATAAAAATCGATGATATCCATCTAGAGTTGAGATTCTAACCAAGGGGAGTAAAAAAGTATAGACTCTATTCTGAGATTAAGCTTTGCTGGAGCCTAGTGTAAATTAATAATTTCACACCATCTCGTGGTAAACTTTTTATATGCCGACCATGACAAACCAACAACTCGCAAAAATCTTCCAGACGATCGCTGACTTATTGGAGATCAAGGGAGAAAATATCTATAAAATCCTGGCATATCGCAAAGCAGCGGAAAGCTTGAGCAATCTGAGCCAGGCTGCTCATGAGCTTTGGAAGCAGGGGAAGCTGACCGAGGTGGATGGCGTAGGCAAAGCCATTGCAGAAAAGATCGATGAGCTGCTCACCACGGGGCACCTGGCTTTCCTGGAAAAATTGGAAGGAGAAGTACCAGCAAGTTTGGCGGAGCTACTAAAGGTACCTGACCTCGGTCCAAAGAAGGTGGCATTCTTTTGGAAGCAGTTGGGGATCACCAACCTGGGTGAGCTGGAGAAAGCGGCACGCGAAGGGAGGTTACGCGGGCTTCCGGGAATGGGTGAAAAATCGGAAGTGAAAATCATTGCAGGAATCGAGGCGCTTGGAAGGCGATCCACCCGGGTTCCATTGGGGCGAGCATGGCCTTTTGCTCAGGAGCTTCTAGATTATCTTGGAAAAGCCTCAGGTGTAAAGGCAGTGGAATTAGGGGGCAGCCTGAGACGGATGCGGGCAACCGTGGGGGATATCGATATCCTGGCGGCAGCTCAGGATTCAAGCCAGGTGATGGAAGCATTTATCACGCGCCAGGATGTGGCGCGGGTGTTGGGAAAGGGTGAAACCAAAGCGAGTGTGGAGTTCACACATGGATTGCAAGCGCAGCTATGGGTGCACCCCCCGGAACATTGGGGCACAGCGCTGGTGTATGCGACAGGCTCAAAAGACCATAATGTGCGTTTGCGTGAATATGCGTTAAAGAAAGGATTCTCACTTTCCGAGCACTCTTTGAAACGGGAGGATGGAAGTGAGGTCTTCTGCGATACCGAGGAAGAGGTCTATAAAACTTTGGGCTTACCGTGGGTCCCTGCGGAGTTACGTGAGGACCGGGGTGAAGTGCAGGCAGCGATGAGTGGCAAGCTGCCAAAATTAATCGAACTTAAAGATATCCAAGCTGAAATTCATTCCCACTCCACGTGGAGTGATGGAAAGCTAACCATCCGGGATATGGCAGCGGCAGCGCATAAGCGTGGGTATAAGCTGCTGGCAGTCACGGACCATACCAACAGTCTGGGAATCACCCAGGGGATGAGCGCAGATGACGTCCGAGAGCAGCGCAAGGAAATTGAGGCTTTAGCGAAGGAATTGGGAGAGAGCATTCACCTCATTCAAGGGGCCGAGGTGGAAATCAAGTCAGATGGCAGCCTGGATTATCCAGATGGTGTACTAGCTGAATTGGATATCGTGATTGCATCGCTGCATTCCAGCTTGCGACAACCCCGCGATAAAGTCACGGCGCGCTTGATCAAAGCCATGCACAACCCGCATGTGGATGTCATCGGTCATCCAACCGGCAGGTTGATGCCCGATCGAGAAGGGGCTGACCTGGATATGGATGCGGTATTGGCAGCGGCGATTGAAACCGGGGTGGCATTGGAAATCAATGCTCACCCAGCCCGCCTGGACCTGGATGATGTGCATGCCAGAAGAGCCATAGAGATGGGAATAAAGCTGAGCATTAACACCGATGCCCACAGTGATACGGACATGGATTTGATGCATTTTGGGGTATCAACCGCACGACGTGCCTGGGTGGAAGCGGAGGATGTGATCAATACCTGGAGTGTCCAAAAGTTGTTGAAATGGTTAAAAAGCAGGGGATGATACCCATCAGGCAAGTTATTTGGGAGCCGAACGATTAATGAACCGCCTGCGAGCAGATTTGGTGTTGCTGCTGGGGGCATTCATATGGGGGAGTGCTTTTGCGGTGCAGCGTGTGGCTGCGCAATATTTTGATCAGTTTACCTTCAAATGAACCTGATCCGATCCAACCCATCAACAATTTAAGTCCGTAATAACGATTAAACGATCAGGTACTGTAAAAAGGACTAAACGAAATGACTGAACCCATTGATTGGAAAGCGGCGGTGGATGAAGCGGTGACCAACCTGGTGAGACTGATCCAAGCAGAGACGGTCAATCCACCGGGAAATGAGCTTCCAGCCATATTGATTGTGAAAAACATCCTGGAGAAAGCAGGATTCCCACAAGAAGCCTTTACGATTGTTGAATCGGCACCCAAGCGGGTCAATCTTGTAGCCAGAATCAAGGGGGATGGCTCTGAACGACCCCTGTTAATGAGCGGACATGTGGATGTAGTGCCGGTCGAGCGAGAACGATGGAGCCGTGACCCGTTTGGTGGGGAAGTGGTTGAAGGGGTGGTGTGGGGGAGGGGTGCGCTGGATATGAAGGGTTTTTTGGCGATGTACCTGCAAATATTCCTGGAACTATTCCGTCAAAAGACCCCACTTAAGCGAGATATCATCCTGGCAGCCATCGCGGATGAGGAGGCCGGCTTTACGCATGGCTCAAAATTCCTGGTGGAACAACACCGGGAGCTGATCGATGCAGAGTATGGATTCACCGAGGGGGGTGCCATGACCATATACTTCGGCAAGACCAGGGTATACCCGATCCAAGCGGCGGAGAAAGGGGTGTGCTGGTTGCGAGCCAGGGCGCACGGGAAACCGGGTCATGGATCAATCCCGCATTCGGATAATGCGGTATTCAGCCTTGCTCAAGCGATCGAAAAGCTGCGACAAGCCGGTCACTTACCCGTGCATCTCACCCCAACATTCCTCAAGATGCTGGATGCGGCTGGATCTCAAATTCAATCACCACTTGGCTCACTGACGCGATTGCTTCATTCACCCACGCTGATGGGCATATTATTGAAGCGCATGAAAGGAGATAGCCGGAATCTGCTGCGGGCACTGGTTACGAATACCATCTCGCCGACCCTGTTACGAGCGGGGAGCAAAGTGAACGTCATCCCATCGGTAGCTGAGGCTGACATCGATTGTCGATTGGTGCCGGGGCAAACTCCGGATGATGTAAAAAGGGAGATCCATCACATTGTCGGAGAAGAGATCGAGCTGGAGACAGTCTATACGACCAGTGGAGCGGAATTCTCCACCGAAACAAGTTTATTCAAGTTACTGGAACGAAGGACGCGTCAGATGGACCCGGGAGGCCTGGTCATCCCGATGTTGATGCCTGGGGCAACCGACGCCTGTCAATACCAGCAAGCTGGAATTAAGGTTTACGGTTTCACACCCGGAATACTGCCACCTGGAATGCCAGTCATGCAAATGGCACACGGGCATGATGAACGGGTACCTGTTTCCTATATCGAGACGGGACTGCCAGTGCTATGGGATGTGGTGAATGAATTTTGTGGGAATGGAGTTTGAACCTGGTGGGAAAAGGATTTATCCACCACCGATGACTGCCAGAAGCTTTACAATATCCCCATCCTGCAAAATATAGTCCTTGGATTGCTGCTCATTATTGATAAAAACGCCGGCAACCAGCTGCGGATCGATCCCGAGCTTCGTTATCGTTTCCCGAACAGTAAAACCTGCATCGACGGTCGTTTCTTTCAAATCGCCGATATAAGATTTAAGCATGCCAAGGGGTTTGATGGTAGCGCTCATGATGAGTCAAAATGCGAGGATTTCTATAAAAGAAGGGCGCAGCGTTGGTTGTAAAACGTTGTATGTATTCATTATCTCGCTGCGCCCCTACTTCTCATAATGAATTAACCGAGTACTTTACTTAGTAGACAGACTTCTCAGGTAAAAGCAGACTATGCTACCATAGCAGTCAGATTGAGTGCTTCCAAAGTCCCTTCGGTGGGGAGGCCATTATTATCCCAGCCGCGTTGCTCGAAATACATATCCAGCAACTTGTGGACATCTTCGAGCTTGGTAATCTGACCGGCAGTTGCACCCGTCTTGGGCGGTTCGGTATAGAAACGCGGGGAGGGAAGGTCCCAATCGCGCCCAAAGCCAACATTCTCACGCGCCCAATACATGCGGGTGAGGTTCCAGATGCGGTTGCCAACCGCTTCCAGGTCTTGCCAGGAACGCTTGACACCGGTGATGGCTTCCAAGAGAGGGCAATATAAATCACGGTCGATGCCCAGCTCAACCCACTGCAGACGGCAGGAACCCATGACATCGAACATTGGGCGGAAATTTTGCAGCCAGATGATGCGGGCTACTTTTTCGGGAACGACTTTCTCGCGACCAACCTGCAGGTCATAGGTGATCGCCCAGGAGCGGTTGTGGTGAGCGCCGACATCACAGGTCATGTATGCCAGCAACATGGCGGTAGCATTATGGGTGGCATAGGCGGATTGCTCCATGCCTTTAACCTGGATGGCGAATTTTTCGCTGCCTTTACCCACCTCTTGGGAAGCGTGTTTCACTCCCAAGGCAAGCAGATCACCGAGCTTACCCTGGCGATATGCGATCCTTTTGATCATGGTGAAGACTGCTTCAACGTTCCCAAATTTTAGCTCGACCCCATCGGTATCAGCTTTAGTGAAGATACCCTTCTCATAACATTCCATCGCCCAGGCGATGCAGCCACCGGCACTGATTGAATCTATGCCGAGATCATCTGCCAGGCGATTGGCTTCAGCCACTGCCTGGATATCCCCAATACCCAAGTTGGAACCCATCAAACCAATGGTCTCATATTCAGGACCTTCGACCTGGGAATTGTAACGCTTCATATTCGAATACTTGCCACAAGGAGAAGGGCAGCCGAAGCAGCCCTTATCGGTGATGACAATTTCCTTGCGCATAGCCTGAGCATTAATATTGTCAATTTGCTCAAATGAGCCAGCGCTGAAATTACGGGTGGGAAGGGCACCGACTTCGTT
>Ga0154901_130_pt5 | contig 26195 bp, 21 predicted proteins | sample Rifle2008BG19ft_FD_105873 | JGI IMG/M metagenome (GOLD analysis project Ga0154901, IMG submission 105873) | Chloroflexi bacterium RBG_19FT_COMBO_49_13 | reverse complement strand
AGCTGCCGCTGTTTCGATGTACGGGATGAGACTCTGCCCGGTGGTAATGGGCAAAGTCAATCCGAGCGTATCCGTTGCTGGGATTCTTGCAATGGCATACCGTACCGGCGCGTGGCGGGCGGGCATAACCCACGTTTTATGAAAAACCAACGCCTGCGCAACCGGTTTTATTGTAAATTCTATTATTTCCCATTACATTATGGTCCGGTTTCATGCACAGGTTGCGGTCGCTGCATCGATGCCTGCCCCGTGAATGTGGATATCACCGAGGTATTGGGGTACATCGGCAGGAGGTAATCTATGACAGATAAAATGAATACCAACCCCATGCTACCTTACCTGGGAAGACTCGTCGAGGTGAAAGACATCGCCACGGAGATCAAATTATTCCGCATAGAAATGCTCAATGGTGGTGCAGAGGCTTTCCACGACTATAAACCAGGACAGTTCGCGTTTGTTTCAGCTTTCGGGGTGGGGGAGGCACCCTTCGGTATCGCCAATATCCCCAAAAATGGGGGAAATGTGGTGGACTTCGCGGTTAACCGCCTCGGATCCGTGACGACTGACCTGCACGAGCTGGGGGTGGGTGACATGGTTGGCGTGCGTGGTCCCATGGGAAATGGCTTCCCCATGGATAAGTTCAAAGGGAAGAACCTGATCGTGATCGGGGGTGGGATTGGTGGTGCCCCGTTGCGACCGGTCATCCAGACAGTGATGAACAATCGCGCCGATTATAAGGACTTCCAAATCCTGTGGGCTGCCAGAAACCCCTCCTTATTGGTCTTCACCGATGAATATGATGAGTGGCGCCTCACACCCGATACTGAGCTGCACCTGACCGTCGACCAGGCTGACAGTACCTGGAATTATGGAGTCGGGTTGATCACCCAGCTCCTGGAGCGTGTGGCTCCATCGCCAAGAAACGCCATCACCATCACTTGTGGCCCACCCATCATGATCCACTTCGTTAACCGGGTGCTGGTGGATAAGCTCGGCTTTAACCCCGAACAGAATTATGTTACTCTGGAAGCGCGCATGCACTGCGGAATTGGCAAATGCGGGCGCTGCAATCTGGGCACCAAGCTGATCTGCGTGGATGGACCCGTCTTCAGCATGGCAGAAGTGGGTGCGTTACTGGAGAGCTTCTTGTAAGATACTTTTAATTGGATCAGCCTACCTGGCAGGACTAAGGTTTGAACGATCGTGATCCTGCCGGGTGTTTTTTTAATATTAATATGGGCAATCACACCGATTGGACCAGTTATGCTTAGACAGGAGCAGCGCGAGTGATGTTTCATGTATAATATGCCCGATATGCGGGTATGGATTGCGGTGATCATGCCATTTCGAATCCATGGATTAGATCGATGAAGAGCATAATTCGCAATTTGATTGTGCTTCTTTATATTGCCGTGGTGTCAGTCAGTCTTGTCATGCTGATTAAACCGGGGGCGGCAATTTTTTATATAAAGCGCACGCTAGAAAACCAAACGATTATTCTAGATGCTGGATTTGCCTACCGGTACAAGCTGGAAGATAATCCACTTATTTTCCGAACACGGGGTATCCTGTTGTTTGAAGATGGACATGCCTTAAGCCCATCAGAGGACACGATCGTGGTCAATACGGGTAAAAGCACATTTTCGCTCGGCGAGCGATCCCAAGGGACAACTTATCTTTACTTCTCCTCATCGGATAACAGCAGCCCAATCACGAATGAGAGGAAATATACCCTTTACCTTCCGTTAAGCTTCATCTCCCGACCGTTGGGGGGCATCTATCTATTAATCCTTTTACCCTGGCTGGTTTGGTTCCTGGTATTCGCAGCTATTTACCCTGAACACCGCCGCACAATCACAGGCTCACCCACGGGAATATTAAGCGTGCTGAACCTCTTCCTCGAGCATGCCGGCCGAATCACGCGTGCATTCCTGGTGAAAACATGGCAACAGGTAAAAAACAGAGCGCCATTCTGGAAGCAGTTGTCTACAATCACGGTCCTGCTGGCTTACCTTTACATATTCATGGAATGGATTTTCTTTGTCAGCATGCCTTCTTTTATGAGTATCCTGAGTTTATCGAATAAGGTGGAGATAGTTCTTCTTTCTGGTTTTGGATTTTCATTATTCATCCTGGCAATAATCGCTGCTTTCATCATCGTTGATTTAATCGCATTAATAGGCCGCTTTTCTGAGTTTACCCGCTACCTGGGACCGGTCTTCCCTACAGCCATCCTGTCTGCCCTGGCATTATTACTGATCGATAACTTTTCCTATACATTATTCAAGTTTGGGATCAGCACCTCCGCGGGAATATGGCGGGGAGCATACGGGTTATTCTTCCTTACCCTGTCGGTCTATATCTATATCCAAATGCTGAATATCTTTGGCTTAAGGGTGAAAGAAAATCACAGGGGAATGCCAGTAAACAAGCTATTTTACGTGTCCGCGGGTCTGCTGGTCGTTTCCGCCGGGCTGGCATGGGTGAGGTTAGATTACACAACAATAGATCCGGCTGATGCAACCATAAAAGCCAAGCCAGCCACCAGCCGTCCGAATATCCTCCTGCTCGGCAGTGATGGTCTATCCGCCGATTATTTATCCGTCTATGGTTATTACCGGGATACGACCCCAACCCTGCGGGAATTGGCACAGACATCCCTGGTGGCAGAGAATGCGTTCACAAATTCGGGAAATACTGCTGGTTCTGTCATTTCCATCATGACCGGCAAGTTGCCAACCCAAACGCGGGTCCTCTACCCCCCCGATATCCTTACCGGCTTGAACGCCTACCAACATCTGCCAGGGATGCTTAAACGTGAAGGTTACCAAACAATTGAGTTCGGTGCGCCATACTATGGGGATGCATTTAGCTTCAATCTTCAAGATGGCTTTGATAGGGTGAATAATCGCTCGAAAAGTGAAGGAATATTAGGCAGCCTCGGGCATAATTTAGGATATGAAAATACTGCCTTTTTTTTAAGTAAATTGATTGAGCGTATCTCTGATCGTATCCTGCACATTTTTTATCTGCGCGAGATGCAGAATCCATATAAAATTGTCACTCAACCGGTGCCATCTACAGAAGATAAAGAGGTGATCAGCCAGACTTTGGCTCTCTTTGACCAGTCTGAGGTCCCCTTATTCATTCACGCTCATTTGTTGGGTACACATGGCGGTTATTTTTCTCCTCAGGTCCGAGTTTTCTCGGAAGATGCGGAGCAAACACAGCCTTGGATGCCGGATTTTTATGCCGACGCGATACTCGCTTTTGATAATTACGTGGCTGAGGTGATCGATCACCTCAAAGCCAATGGCCAGTTCGAAAATACCATTCTGATCATATACACAGACCATGACCAGCAGTTTAAGGTGAATGAACGCATCCCCCTGATCATCCATTTCCCGGAAGATAAATTTGCCGGTAGGACCACCAGGGCGGTAGAAAACATAGACATTTCCCCCACCATCCTGGATTATCTTGGGTTGTCCCAACCGAACTGGATGATTGGAGAATCGCTCCTGCAAAACAACCCGGATACTTCCCGGCTTATCTTCAGTATGGGTACCCACAAGGTGATCCAGAATGAGGATGGCGACACCATGCTCGATCCCGAACGCAACACACCACCTTTCTACCAATTCAGCTATATCAATATTATTGACTGTCAGAAATGGTTCGTATTCGACCTGACTACATTCACATGGTCGTCTGGAGAAGTATCACACTATACCACCCCCTGTAGTGACAATAGCCTGCATAGCTTTGCTGAAATCAAACAAGCGCTGGAAGCGCGTTTAGCCGAGGATGGTTTTGATACATCTTCACTACCATAAATAACCATGCTGATCCTATGCCCAGGTTAACAAGGAGATGATTATGCCGTATAACCAGAACCTTGCCCAACGTATCCGCACCATTCTTGGAGATCGTCCCGGGTTGATTGAAAAGAAAATGTTTGGCGGGGTGGGGTTTATCCTGCATGGCAATATGGCTTGCGGCGTGCAGGGTGATGAAATGATCGTCCGCGTGGGCGTTGAGAAAAATGCCTCAGCCCTATCTCGACCCTTTGTGCGACCTTTCATGGCAGCAGGCGGCAAACCAATGGCAGGCTGGGTGTTGGTGGCACTTAACGCCTTAGAGACCGACATTGACTTGAAGCAGTGGGTTGATCAGGGATATGAATTTGCCCGGTCGCTCCCAGGGAAGGTATGACCTTCGACGTATCTGACAACAAAATTCTGGATGGATTAATTTCAAAATGAAATCACGCGGTTATTGGCTCGTCTTGATCGCAGCCTGCCTGTGGGGCACCAACGGCACAGCTCAGACGCTTGCACCCCAAGGAGCGCAACCCATCATCATTGGGACTCTGCGTATCGCACTCGGGGGGGTGACCTTGTTGGCGATTGCAGCATTGCGGGGTGCTCTGCGAGATGGAAAGCGTTGGGCAGTGCTCCCGACCTTAATCGGCGCTTTGAGTATGGCTGCTTACCAGTTATTCTTTTTCGCCGGGGTGGCCCGCACAGGTGTGGCAATTGGGACCATCGTTGGCATTGGCAGCACACCCATCCTGGCAGGTCCGATTGGTTTCCTCGTACGGGGTGAGCGACCCAGCCGCCGTTGGGCAATCGCAACCGGTTTGGGGATTATCGGTTGCGCGCTCCTGATTGCTGCTGGTGAAAATATACATATAGATCTGTTGGGTATTACCCTGGCAATTTGTGCCGGGGGATCCTATGCTATATTTGCGACGGTCAGCAAAGGTTTGATTGAAGAGCACGCACCCGAGGCGGTCATGGCAGTGACATTCTGCCTGGGTTCACTCTTTGTCCTTCCGCTGCTCATTGGAGCGGATTTGGGCTGGCTCGCACAACCCGCAGGTATACTGGTCATCTTTCATTTAAGCGTAATCACGGCAGCATTTGCATATACCTTATTTGCCCGGGGGTTGCGCCTTGTGCCAGTGGCCACCGCTGCCACACTCACCCTTGGTGAGCCTTTCACTGCGGGGTTACTCGGGGTATTCTTTCTACGAGAGACCTTAACCACGCTGGCAGTCATTGGTATCCTGTTGATCTTCGCAGGGCTGGTGTTTCTCTCAACCGAGAAACTTCAATCCCAACCATCGATAACAGAAGAGGGCCAGCTCTGAAACAACCGGGCAATCAGCCACAAGGCTGAAAAGCTCCAACGACACCGGTTATTCGCCGCGGTATATGCGTGGAACGCGGGTATTGATATTGGTCAGGATTTCGTAAGGTATCGTCCCCGCCCACTCTGCCAGGTCTTCACAGGAGATGGACTCGGTTCCGGATTCCCCGATCAGGATGACTTCGTCATCGTTATATGCGCTATCCCACTCGATATTGATCACAATCTGGTCCATGGAAATGCGCCCAACGACGGGGTATTTTTTGCCCCGCAGGATTACCTGGGCTTTATCGGACATGCTGCGGAAATAGCCATCACCATAACCCACCGGAGCAGTAACCGCACGCACCATGTGGTCTGTTTGCCAGGTGGAGCCGTAACCCACCGGATGCCCTGGCAGGATGACTTTAAAATAAACCACGCGCGATTTCCAGCTCAAAGCCGGGTGAACGATGACCGTGTGAGCTATCTGCGACGAGGGATAAACCCCATACAGTAATATTCCCGGGCGAACCATATCGAAAAAGGTTTCGGGCAGCTGCAGGATGGCAGGTGAATTCGCCATGTGCCGCATGGGTGGAGGGGGCAGGCTGTGTCTCTCGTAAAAGAACAACACCTCCTGGAACCGCTCGAGCTGCAAACATGCATTTCCCAGGTCAGTTAGCTCAGCATTGGCAAAGTGAGAATAAATGCCCTCGAAGTCAATCGACCTGCATTTCAAGGCAGTCTCCAGGAAGCTGTTGGCATTGTAATAATGCACCCCAATCCGCTCCATACCGGTATCAATCTTCAAGTGGACTTTCGCCTTGATCCCCATTTGGGCGGCTATTTCATCCACCTGGCTTAATTTTTCAACCGATGAAGCCGTGATGGTTAAATCGTACTTGAGGAAACCCGGCACCTGGTTCCCCAGGATACCTCCCAATACCAGGATGGGCATGCGGATGCCATTCTGGCGCAGCAGGATGCCTTCCTCGAGGACAGCGACGCCGATATAATCTGCCCCCAGAGATTCCATTAGCTGTGCCACGCGCAACAGACCATGCCCATAGGCATTTGCCTTGAGGATCGGCATCACACAGGCAGGGGCGACATGCTGTCGAATAGCCTCAAAGTTATTCGCCAGTCGGTTTAAATCCACCTCCACCAGGGTTGGGCGGACTATCTCGTTCGAACTGATGGTGGGGTCATTAATGGATGGCATATGGCTGAGGTATCAGGGTATCAGGGGTTCTCACAAGTATGATAGAGTATACCAATAAAACAGCAGCGAGCAGACGACTGGCGCCTGCTCGCTGTAAATTGTGTCGTTATGTTTGAATTATGGGGCTAGAAGAGCATCAATGGTTTGTTTAAAGCTATCAAAAGACTGCGCACCGACCACCGCTTGCCCATTGACAGCAAAAGTGGGTGTGGATTGCACTCCCAGTTGCCGGGCGATATTGGTTTGATCCGTGACAAATTGGGTGAATTTCCCCGTGTCCATGCAGGTATTGAATGCATCCGTATCCAAACCCAGTTCGGAAGCGAAGCCCTTTAAATTGTCCTTGCTGAATGCCCCCTGGTTCTCACCACTCTGATGGGAGAAGAGGTAGTCATGAAATTCCCAATAGGCATCCTGGTCTCCTGCACACTCAGCGGCTTCAGCTGAATAGAACGATTCATCGCCCAGGAAGGCGAAGTTGAAATAACCAAAACGTACCTTACCTGTATCTACATATGTTGTATCGATCTGACGACCCGCGTCAGCGGCAAAACGCCCGCAGTAGGGTCATTGATAATCGCTAAATTCGATGATCGTAACCGTAGCGTCGGGGTCGCCTTTGAAATGGGTGGTGTTGCTGACAAGGTACTCCATCAGCTGTTCCTGGCTGGTGATGGCGGCCATGGTTGGGTCAACTGCAGTCGTCGGACCTGCAGCCAGACCGGTTGGTGCTGTAGCCTCACGCGTTGGAGCTGCAGTGATTGGTGATATCACCGAGGCGATATCGCCACTTTCAGCCGAGCCTTTATTCAACAGCGGACGACCAAAATAACCAGCCAGTAACCCAACCACCAGCATGAGCACTGCCAGTGCCGGAGTCCACCATGATTGGATGACCACAGTCAGGGCAGGCTTGTCTCCATGAGGTTGGTCTATCATTTATCTGCTCCTATTAGAAATGTGGCACAATTCTATCACATCCACCAGGATATCCACCTGAGTATCACATTAGGTAATCCTTCTCCACCAATCGTACCGTATCATCCAGAACTTTCCAACTTACTATTTATGATGGACTGGTTACAATATTGCGGATCATCAGAATTCCAAAAAGAACAACTTTGTCAGTTCTAAAAAGCGAGGAGAATTTTAGAAAAACTACCAGGTTTCTGAGTAGGCTGATTCCGTTATCGTTTGCCAGGCGATTTTATTGAGCGTACTGCTGATGCAATGGACCTCCACAGCTGGGATATGCTACTGACGAGTAGATGTAGAATTCCATACATCCTGCCACCAGAGACTCACCGCATAACCATTATTGCTGACCTTTTAGATACTGGTCATAGAATTGGATCGTGCGCGACATGGCCTGGCTGAAATAGTTCGAAAGGTTGTGATTATCACCCGGGTATTCGTAATATTCCCCCAGCTTCCCGGCTTGCTGGATTTGTTGGTATAAATTTTGCGGAAAAGCAATCGGCACCTCGGTATCTCCGGTGCCATGATGGAGCTGGACCGGACCGGAGAGGTCACTCAGGTAGCTGTTGGCGGAAATCCCCATCCAGAAGGCGGGATTTTCTTCAGGAGAGCCATATAGATTCTGCCATTGCGTCCGCCAGCCAGAGCGAAAATTGGGATTCGGGGTCGACGTTGGCACTCCTGGTGTGGGTCGCCGCCAGCAGCAAATCATATCCGGATACGACCCGACCACACCAGACCAAATCACCCCGGCCCTGATTACCGGGGAAATGACCATGGCGCGTAGGGTTAAGAACCCTCCCATCGAATGTCCCCACATGCCAATCCGCTGCGGGTCTGCCAGTGGAAAGGCTTGCAGCGATGATACAGCATTCAATACGTCCACGGTATATCCGGGGTTGCCATACGCGCCGGTTGCCTCCCCTTCCGAGCGGTCATGACCGCGGAAATCGATCCGGTAAACGATGTACCCATGCCGAGCCAGGTTGTCCACATAGGCGATATACCGCTCGGTTGTCCGGTATTCCCCAGGCGGGATATAGCCGTGGTTGAACACGATCGCCGGCCAACCCGTGGCAGGCGCCTCCCCATCAGGCACGGTCAACAAGCCGTAGATCTTTAATCCTTCTGATTCATACCAGGCGATATAGCGGGAATAATTGGCACCCGGTTCCAGCGTTTCCTCGATTGTTATCGAACTGCCGGGGTAGGTCGCTTGTCTTGCTGCCAGGATATTCATCGGGTGCAGGGTGGGGGTGCGGGTCGGCGTTACCGTGGCAGTGATAGTGGGTGAAGGTGTGCTGCTGGGACTCAGCGTGGGGGCTGGTGAGGAAGTGCTGCTTGGCGCCGGAGTAAGCGTATGGGTGAAAATAGCCTGTGGTTCGATTCCCGCCGCATTCCCAGATCGCTGGCTGCATCCGGCAGTTCCGAAGATCAATATCCCCCCAAGGATCAGTCCGATCAGCATGCTTTTCGATATAGGTCTATTGCCGATAATTAAGGTCATTTTTGTACCTATAACAATTATTGCCCATTGTAACCCATTCCTGAGGTTATGGAGGTTAATTTTCATGAGATTAATACCATCCCAATGAAATAAAAAATTGCCCGACCAAGGTTGAGCAATTGATCTTTGCAAAGTAATACAGTATTAAATCCAAATTTAGGGGGCAGGTGATAAATTAAATCATCTTTCTCCTTGATTTTGGTCATCCTTAGGATACCACCTGGCAAGTCTATGGCTGAAAAACGTCAAACGAAAACGCCTCAGATTCTACAGGCACAGGATTGGCAGTTTCAGAGTGAGCTATCATCACTCGATTACCAGGCACCACCTTAAGAGGAACAATACCATCACCTTTGCTGCCGAGAGAACGCTTGGGAGATACACGCGCTCCTCACCAGCATGGATAAACTCGCCTTGTGGCCCATAACAGGACGCCGGGATACCCAGGTTGTTCAAGAAAAAACGTTCATCCGTCGTGGCAGTGCTAGGATTGAAAGCCAGCGTACCCCCTACAATCGTCTGATGGCAGTTGGCTAACATCACCATCGCCTCAGTGGTTGGGTCCACAACCGATGGCTCAGCCCGGAAACCGAAAAACTCCACTTCCGGCGGGTTTTTTTGGAGCCAGGCGTCATCCTGAGCAGCTTTCTCCACTGCCTGACGAACCCTCGCATGCGTATCTGCCACGTTGCTTCCCAGCTGGCAGGACAACCGGCACTCGAGCGTGCAAACAGATGGCACCGTTGAAGGCCAATCGCCTCCGCGGATTATGCCAATATTGAGGTTAATCGGGTGTGGCAGGTCTTTGTAATATGGGTGACGCGGCTCGGCGTTCATCTCTGCTTCCAGAACCCGTAATGCGGTAATAACCGGGATCATCTTCTCAATGGCATTGACTGCTGATTCTGCCGCCAACGCATGGCTGGCCCGACCACGCGTCTTTACCCGGAACCAGATTACTCCCACGGTCGACAAGCTGGCGGTAAGGGCATGTGGCTCAGGTACGATGGCAGCATCGCCCTTTAGCCCTTTCATCACACATGCAAGCGTGCCGCTCGATCACGCCGCCTTGATCGAGCCTATAACAGTGGCAGTGCATGCCCTTTCCCGCTTCGGTAGTGTGTCCGGGTTGAACGTGCTGGTGCTCGGTGCAGGCACGATAGGTAATCTGGTCGCCCAGGTGGCGGTTGCAGCGGGTGCCAAAAAGGTGATGCCCACGGATATCAGCGAGTACAAGCTGGAGAAAGCCCGACAATGCGGTTTGAATGAGGTGGTTAATCCTGAAAAACAGGATCTAAGCAAGGAGATCATGAAAAACTTCGGCTCAAACAAAGCCGACCTGATCCTGGAATGTGTAGGCGTGCAGGATACCATCAATCAGGCAATTGCCAATGCGCGCAAGGGTAGCACGATCATTGTCGTGGGAGTCTTCGGTGATAAGCCACGCGTCGACCTGGGTTTGGTCGAGGACCGCGAGCTGAGCTTGATCGGAACGCTGATGTATCAAAGGAATGATTATGCACGTGCGATCGAGTTCGTTTCGAATGGAAAGCTGCACCTGGATCAAATGGTCAACACCGTTTTGCGTTTAAGGATTATCTGGATGCGTATAAAACCATCGAATCTTGCGGGGGAAAATACATGAAAGTCATGCTTGACTTATGAGGCCGAATTTCATCCAGATCGGGGAAAATAACCCAAAACCGGCCTAAAGTAGGTTTTAAGAGCTATCTGTTAATTCCTGGCTGCTACTTACGTGAGTGTGGAGCATGGAAGGGCAGAAATTAAACCAATGTCATCCGGGTCAGGCGGGACGCCTTACAGCCAGCATTGTGATGTCATCCAGCTGGGCTTCCTCGGCAATGTGAGTGCGCAGGTTAGTTTCTATTCGACTCAACAGGCTGGTTGCCGACATATCCTGCGTTTTTATAAGCTCGAGCACTCCATTCCTGCCAAATGACTGACCTGAAGGATTCTTAGCCCCGATGACTCCGGCGGAAACTATCAATAGCGTGTCACCGGGATTCAATTGGATGTGTTGGATTTCATAAGCAACATCGGGCGCTATTCCAATCGCCGACCCAGTCGGCTTCAAGCGCGCTTTTATCTCTCCCTGGTTTAAAATCAGGGGTGGCTCGTGTCCAGCGTTGATATAAACCAACATTCCTGAAGCCGGATCTAAAATTCCAAAGAAGATGGTGGCAAACATTTTCATGGAACTATGGTTATTCAAGATATAGTTATTGGTAAGATCGATCGCTTTTTTTAGGGTTAGCCTGCTCACAGAAGAGAAAGTACGCCGCTCAAGGCTTGGTCCACTTTTTGAACCTTCTTTCACGGGAGCATTCGAGTGATCTGTATAGTCCTGCTGAGTGAATGCTCGCAATAAGCTGCGGAATAAGACCATGAATAAGGCCGCGGTAATGCCTTTATCACGGACATCCCCCATTACCAGGCTCACATAGTTATCTGAAAAGATAAACGAGTCAAAAAAAACGCCCGCTACCTCGCTCCCCGGCTCGAAGCGGGCAGCTATTTCCCAACCAGGGGGCTGAGGAAGCATACCCGATAAAAATCCAAACTGGATCTCACGCCCGATTTGAAATTCCCGTTCGTACTTCATCGTATCTTTCAAAGCCTGCTCAGCAATACGCACACGCTGTCGTTCAAGGATGGCACTTACGCGTGCCTCCAACACCACCGGGCTATAAGGCAAGACTATATAATCCTCTGCTCCTGATTTAATACATCTTTCAGCTTCTTCAAGCTCAACGGGATCGGCAAGAATAATTATAGGGATGCTGCGCAAAGCATTATCTGCTTTCATTCCCTTGATATATTCTTCTGCACTCCTATCTTGCAAAGGCAAGTCAAGCAGTACCATCTCAAACTTCTGCTGCTGCATCAGGTCCAGCGCTTTTTGTCCGTTCTGAACACAAGTAATGGTGTATCCGAGGCTCGTCAAGTGTTGAGAGATCGGTGTGCAGGAGCCCTCTACCGAATCGATGGCCAGTAAATCACCGTGAGGGGCACGGTACATGATGAAAATATTATGGTTATGATCCTGAATGCGCTGGTAGTGAAATTGATCCACACTCTGAATAGCAAGGTAGACCCCCCAACCGCCTATTGATCGCTCTTCTAAGGGTTGGGTGAAATACTCGGGCGGAGGTGGGGGTTTTAAAGTTGGATCGAAATATCCAGAGGTATCATCCAGCGTTATAGTCAGCGCGTGCTCGTCTATTTCGGCTTCAATGGAAATCACCCCTTCTAATCCTGCCCGTAGATAGCCATAATTGATAATGTTTGTGACTATCTCATCCACAGCCAGACGCAATTTATAGGTACGCGCCTTTTCAAGACCGGCGTTTTTAGCTGCCAGCATGATATATTTGCCTATCTTTTCCAGGGAATCTAATTTGCCGGGCACAGTTAATGACTGCATATAGCTCTCATAATTTAATGAACAATAATTCCTTGATAAAAATTTGATCCCGTATCCCGAAATATCATCGGTTTTCAATCTTTAGCTTAGCGATATTTCCACAAAATCCTGGAAATTGCTTGGCTATGGCTATGCCATTCAATTTCAGCATGCTTCGAATAGACCCTTTCGACCCATATTATTCAGCTCTATTTTAATTGCTTTACCTGGTCTAATAGCTGCTTAATTTCCATTATATGCTGTTGTTTTATACTGTCCCTCAACCTACGTTCCGAGTCAGTGAAGTAAGTGTGCGATTGCATGAAACGCAATTGGTAGAGATACCACTCTTCATCCGAAAATTTACTGCCATAATTATCGAGCTCCTGGCGAAAATCATTGCTTCGTTTCCAGAAATCTTCATGACCCAGGTAATCAAGGTCTGCATCTGCCATAATCCTTTCGAGAAGATTGGTAGGGGATTGTGGGAGGCAAGTTGCCCGGATAATTCCTCGAATCACTGCGATGTGTCTTTCCGAATAACCGAACCCCGGCAATATCTGCACGACAAATTGGATACTAATGGACTCATGATCTTGTCGTTGACGAATAAAACCCAAATCGTGGAAATAAACCCCGGTCAGCAACAGCAGGTGGTCCTCGTCACTCACTTTTTCCAGGGTTGCCAACTGGTCTGCTGCCGGAACCGCCTCATTCTGTGTATGTTCCAGGCAATGGTAGGTGAGATTAGGTGATAACTCATGTTCCAATCTGTTCAGGACATAATCTCTAGCTTTTACAAAATCAGGCGTCTCTGCCATTCCTTGATCCTCATCTTATCTTAAAAGTAGTTAAACTGTCATGCGCTGGTAATAAAAGAGCGGTTTTACCAATTCGCTCTCCGGAGCGCCTTTAGAGCCTAATAGCTTATAAATCCCAACCGGCTCCGTCTTTCCTTTGACGAGGCGTGAGTCGGCAAACTCGGCATTGAATTCATCTTTTACTTGTTGATAGGTACTTTCGCTGATTAAAATTGGCCAGCCAAACTCCTTGGTTTGATCCTGCAAGCGAGCTGCAAGGTTGGCATTATCTCCAATAATCGTGTAGTTCATGCGTTGTTCGGAACCTAACAAGCCGACAAAGACCTGGCCTGTGTTCAATCCGATCCCCATTTCAAACCCTTCCTTCGATCGACCTTCAGTTATCCACTGGCGGTTCAGGTCGTATAACACCTGGCGCATCTCCAATGAGGCCCGCACAGCCCGACGGGCGTGGTCAGGATAAGAAATAGGTTCGCCAAAGAAAGCTACAATTGCATCTCCTTCATACTTATCGACAGTCCCGCCATGTTTATGAATAACATTGGTCATGGCGGCGAGGTAAGGATTGAGCAAGAATACCACTTCTTCGGGGGTAAGTTTTTCAGAAATGGTGGTAAAACCTCGAATATCAGAAAAAAGGATCGTCAGCTCTGCGCGCTTGTTTAAGGAGTTGATATTTTGCGTTTCTATCAATTGGGAGACCATTTCAGGCGAAATGAAACGGCTGAATAAATTGCGCACTCTTCGTTTCTCAAGCTCCTGTGATACTGCCTGATCAAGGGTTGGAATGACTACCCCTAAAAATAGCATCGCCCCTGGTGTGATGACAGCAAATTCCCATCTGGTCAGGACAAATATTCCGAATTGAAAGAAAAAATACCCCAAGAGTCCTCCGGCCAGCAAGACGCTCACGAAGGTTGGACGGGAAATTCGAGAGATAAACCAGGCAGCGATGGCAGCCAAAATAATTAAGGCAACCGTTGTCCAGGGTGGCGCTTTGCGAAGATAATTTCCTTGCAAGATTGTCGAAACTGTATTGGCTACGATTTCCACACCCGATGTAGGCGAGACGGGTGAGAAAGGCGTGGGGTAGTAATCTTGCAATGTCGGACTGGTGGAACCAATTAAGACAATTTTGTCGCGAAAGAGCTCGGGAGGATAATCCCCCAGCGGTACAAAAGCCGCGGAATATGTATGGAGGTATGTTTCGGATGGACCGGCAAAATTTATTAATAACTGGTTCTTATTATTCAACGGTACAAACTTACCATTGAAGGCCACACCAGCCGGGCTGGGATTGCTGGGTGGGTCAACACCCATAAATAAGCGTGCCAATTGAAATGACCAATTGTAATAAATCTCTCCATTGAAAGACTGATAGCCGGCAACCCCGCGGGTGATCGCGTCTTGATCGCGAATAACTTCAGTTATGCCAAAACTTGACAATGCCTGTTGAAAGATAGGGAGGGGAAGTTCATTCGTTACCCCGCTAAATTCCGTGGTCTGATGAATTTGGTTAACCGATACGGTGGCTTTGGCATTTGCAAGGGCGTTTGCCAGGGCTTGATCCTCTGCGGGATTCACAGATGGGTCAAAAAAGAAAATATCGAGGCCGATCACGCGCGCCCCAGCATTGGATAGCCAATTAACAATATCAGCCAGCTGGCTGCGTGGCCAGGGCCAAGGTTCGTGAACCCAATTGAGTGAGGCATCATCGATAGCGACGATCACGATATCATTATTGGGGGCACGCTGGCCGCGTAAACGGAAAAAGGTATCCCATGTCGCTAATTCCAACTTACTGAATGGGTTTATTACATTGGGAAAGTTACCTGCAATTTCAAGCAGGATCAAGATAATCGCAGTAGCGATGATAAACCAATGGTGCCGGCTAGTTTTTTTTGCCTGGTTATGTTCCATAACAGTAGTCTCAGTAGTCAGGTGGCTCAGTCATAATCAATGGCGGAAACACAGTCTAATTTGCACTCAGATGAAAAACGGTTGCGTATCGAAGGTATGTTAGATCTAAAAGTATATCCATTGAGTCCTGTTATCTCCATAGGCAGCTAAGGATACGGGTTTGCCGTGGGGGTCGGCGGTGGTGGAGGCGGCTCTGTCGATGTCGGAGGGGGTGGAGGTGGTTCCGTTGCAGTCGGTGGTTGTGAACCAGGTTCGGTCGGAGTATAGAGCGGCGAGGGTGGCGCGACCCGAGTCCTTGTTGGAGTAAAGGTCGGTGTTTTGGTACCCGTAGGTGTTGAATAGTAATTCACCGTTGGTGAATAAGCTCCCAAGCAGGGTGTACTCGTAGGTGTGGGAGTGGGGGTATTGGTAACCGTCGCCGTGGGAGATGCACCTGGCAGGGGTGGCACGGTGTTAGTCGCAGTTGGAGTATAGGTCTGAGTAGGTGTAAATTGGAAGGTCGCCGTCGGTGTATAGGTTCCCAAACAGGGTGTACTCGTTATTGTGGGGGTAGCGGTCGGAGTCAAAGTAGAAGTACTATTCGTCGCCAGCGTAGCATCAGGCGTCAACGAAGGTGTTGAAGATGCCACCAGATATGAAACTCGGGGGATAATTACAGCCGATTCAGGGCTGTTATCAATCCAGGATTTGATGTCCGTCTGGTCCATCTTCTCGACGGTAGGCAGAATATTGGTATCGGATGAAACTATCTTCTGCCCGGAGGTCATTTCCACTGCTCCAGCCGCGTTTTTATATCTACAAGTCCCTTCAAGACAGCAGACAGTGATACGGTTGGTAATGGGCTCCACCCAAACGCTCATATAAGATCCCCGTACAGAGGCTAAACCGCTGGGTGTATTTACATCCAATGAGCCACCCTTCAAAATGATCCAAACCCTTCCCACCTGGAGCTCGATGCGTGAGAGCACTCCACCACTGCTTGCTGTAGGTGGATCCAGGGAAAAAATGGTATTTTGTCCCAATCGGACGATTGAACCTGTAGATAAATCCAGGCGAGCCCGACTCTCCTCCTTCGTCTGTAACTGCATGATTGCTTTCAGGACAAAACCTTCATTAACCTGGCTGAATTTATCTTGTGCACCGTTTCGGACTTCAACCACTCCAACCAATTCCGATAACTTGGCACTTAAATCAAGACCGCTTGCACTGGAAGGTAAAAATGCAATAATCGCCACAGCAATCGTTAAGACAGTTAAGACAGATAGAAGAACGATAATACTTATTCGCAAACGCTTACTTATTTTCATAGAGACCTCATCTTGTATAGAAAGCGGTTACATTGACCCAAGGTACGATGATCATATAACCATGAGACGACTTATTTCTTCCGATGCATATATCCAAGCTTTCATTCGAGCCTTCGCCTGATAGTCAGCATCGTGATATCATCAAACGGATTGGTTCCTGCCATAAAATCATTTAGCTCATGGACAATGCGGTTAATCAGCACACCAGCAGCAGGGATAGGCTGCGAAAGTAATTCCAACATTCGTTTTTCAGTAAATAATTTACCCTCTGGGTTGTGGGACTCTGGTACACCATCGGTAAACAAAAATAACGCGTCACCAGGTTCAATCGTCAACTGCCGGGAGGTGTAGATAATATTAGGCATTAAACCCACTGCGGGTCCAGTGAGTGTCAAGCGTTCCTTTACCCTGCCAGCAGAGTCCAGAAGTACAGGAGGGTTGTGTCCGGCGTTAATATAAGTCAGCACGCCACCCTGCGGATCCAGTATGCCAAAAAAGAGGGTCACAAACATATTCATTTTGGTATGGATTTGGGCGATGTAATTATTGGTAAGCCCAATCGGGTCTAGCCCGATCTGAATGCAGTCGAGCATCTGGCTTTCAGGAGAAGTCCCCTGAGTGGGCGAAAGGGTGCGACTATTGATCAAGCCAAATGACCGGATCAGACTGCGGCTGAGAGCCATGAAGAGTGCGGCACCCACGCCTTTATCGCATACATCTGCGATAACAAACCCAACCCGTTGGTCATCAATCATAAAAGCATCGTAAAAATCCCCGGCAACCTCACGCGCGGGCTGGAAAAATGACTCGATCTCCCAGCCTTCTGGTTGGGGTAACACATCCGGCAGGAAATCTGCCTGGATCTGCCGTGCAACCTGTACATCATGTTCGATTTTTACCAGGATCTCCTGACGCCGCAGTAGTTCCTGGGTATTAAGCGACACGGCAGCCTGGGAAGCGAGTGATTCAACGACCAGTTGTTGATAAGAATTAAATGGAATGATTTGGTTGGTCAATAAATTTTGCGCATTAAACAGCTGTAAAACGCCAATCACTTCACCCAGATGGTTATTTAGGGGTACGGTTAAACTGGATGTCGATCGATAGCCCGTGCGTTTATCGAATGCCATAGTTCCAGAAAAATCGAAATCTTTGGCTTGATAAATGTCTGGGATATTAATGGATTTACCGGTAATCGCAACATATGTGGAGACATTATGGAAATTAGGGTCGCCGGTATTTATATCCATTAATGGGATCGGGGGAAAAGGAATTTCCTTGCCGGTTGTCCCGCCTAAAGCAATTTTCAAGGAATCGGTGATCATGATACTGAATTTAAGTTGCTTCTCCGCAGTTATGAGGTACATCGTCCCGGCATCGGCATTGCACAACTTCTTGGCTTCGACCAGGATGCGCTCCACCAAATGATCCAAATTCCTTTCAGTGGATAGAGCAATACCCAGGGGTAGGATCACATTTTCCAAGCTATCCCGCGTTTCATCCAATTCCTGGTCCTGTAAGCGTAGCCGGCGAGAGAGGACATGGATAATTCCTTGGGCGACTTCAATTCGCTCACGAATCAGCTTATCAAAAAAAGCTTTGTCGAGTCGTAGGAGGGCGGTCTTTTCAATTGAAGTTACCGTAGCCGTCTGGGGCTTGGAATCGAGCAGTGCCATCTCACCAATGATGTCATGAGCACCCAGGTGGGCGAGATTACGGTCAGCATCGTGCACTCTGACCTGCCCACTTTTAATGAAATATAAACAGTCTCCCAGATCGCCTGTGTGGAAAATAATTTCATCCGCTTGAAACTCTACATCCTCCAGTTTCGAAGCTATTTCTACCAGCGTCTCGGGCGAAGTTTCTGTAAACAAGAGTGAATTCTTGAGAAAATCGACCCTTTCATCTACTGTTGAAAGCACAGTCTGACCTCCATCCGGTTACCGACTTTATGTAGTGCAACCTTGAGTACAGGACCTTTGTAGATACGAATTGGGCAGTTTTAAATCGCACTAAATTCATCCCGCATAATCACACTATGATGAAAACCGGTCATCTCGATTGTGTCCCGGACTGCTGCTTGAGCTGCAATGACATAAATATCAACATCGTATCCCATTTTTTGCTTGGCGAAAACCAGCACGCGCAATCCGGCACTGGCCATAAATTCCAGGTCCTTCATGTTCAGCACCAATTTTTTGGCTTTCTCGGCCGCAGCTTTCTCCACCGCCGCCTTGAACTCATTCGCAACACTCGCATCGAGCTCACCCACAAGAGTAAGTTCTGCTGTTCCATTCTTCAATATTTTAGAAGTTACACTAAAAGCCATCGTATTTTTCCCTTCATCGTTAAATTCATGAAAATATTTGTTAGGATTACTTACCCACCAGGATGACCACAGAGCGATCACCTAATAAAATTCCAGTCTGATCATCGAGTCTTGGTTCATGACCAGTCTCCCATACATCTTCGGGAGAATTGGCGCCGGTATTCGCAAAAACATGCCAGTTCTTACCTTCAGGCAGCCCGGGTAACTCAAACCAATGGCTATCCCAATGCATATTCATGGCAACATAAATATCATCGTCCTCTACCATGCCTCCTCGGGCGTGTTTACCGTCCAACATGAATGCCAGAAGGCGGCTGGAACCAGACCAATCAGGATTCCCTGCTTGGGTTCCATGCCACGAAATATCGGCATAACCGCTGCCGACGCGATCTTGATTGCTCAAATGCCAACGATTGCGAAAGACGGGGTGAGCCAGCCTGAATTTAATGCAGTTCTGATAGAAACGGAATAAGTGACTGTGCGAATCCATCAAATTCCAATCCAGCCAGTTCAAACTATTATCCTGGCAGTAAGTATTGTTATTTCCATTTTGGGTTCTTGCGATCTCATCTCCCATCAGAATCATGGGGACACCCTGACTGACCAACAACATCGCAGCTGCGTTTTTCATTTGTCGCATGCGCATGGAGTTGACGCCTGAATCGGTTGACGGACCTTCCCAACCACAGTTCCATGAGTTGTTATCATTGGCGCCATCCCGGTTACTTTCTCCATTGGCTTCATTGTGTTTGTCGTTATAGGTAACCATGTCATAGAGAGTAAAGCCATCGTGGCAGGTAATAAAATTAATTGAGGCGGTGGGCCCACGGCTAGCATATAAATCTGGAGAGCCTTGAAGGCGTTGGGCGATATCTCCCACCACGCCGGGTTCGCCTTTTAAGAATCTGCGCAGCCCGTCGCGAAATTTACCATTCCACTCAGCCCAGCGCCCATAAGCAGGAAATGAACCCACCTGATAAAGTCCACCGGCATCCCAGGCTTCTGCGATAAGCTTGCATTTCGCCAGGATTGGGTCGAAGGCAAGTGACTCGAGCAGGGGAGGATTCGAGAGTGGATACCCTAATGGGTCTCGCCCAAGTATCGAAGCGAGATCAAATCGAAAGCCATCGATGTGGTATTCAGAAGCCCAGTAGCGCAGGCAATCCAACACGATATTCCTGACCACCGGGTTATTACAATTTAATGTGTTGCCTGTCCCGCTGAAGTTAAAATAATAACCTTCAGGCGTCAGCATATAATAAGTCTTGTTGTCAATGCCTTTGAATGAAATATATGGACCATTCTCATTCCCCTCAGCCGTATGGTTAAAAACTACATCTAAGAAAACTTCAATCCCGTTGCGGTGGAGCTCTTTTACCAGGGCTTTAAGTTCATCCACCTGCATACCCAATTTCCCGGTTGCAGCCAGGCCTGATTTTGGCGCAAAAAAACCCACAGTGCTATACCCCCAGTAATTCATCAGCGTTTCCCCTGTCTCGGGGCTGAGGCGGCTGTTTTCAAATTCATCAAATTCATAGATCGGCATTAATTCAACACAATTCACCCCAAGTTCTTTTAAGTAAGGTAACTTTTGCCGGATCCCGGCAAAGGTACCGGGGAACTTTACGCCTGATGAGGGGTGGCGGGTGAAGCTCCGCACGTGCATCTCGTATATTACTAAATCCTCCATCGGGATTTCCAAAGGCCGGTCGTCAGCCCAATCGAAGTCATCGAAGACCAGCAAGGAACGGTGAAGGAAAATATCATCCCAATTGGGTGGGGTCCCCCACACATCCCGACCACTGATGGCTTTGGCATATGGATCCAGGAGTATCTTCGAAGAATCGAAGCGATGACCTTGTTGAGTATCAAAGGGACCTGTCATGCGGTACCCATATTCTATGTTTTCGTAACTCAGGTCAAAAACGATCATGGCAAAGACATCCCCAATGCGAAACTCATCTGGAAAGGGAATCTCAACCTTCGGTTGTGGCTCACCTTTATTAAATAGCACCAGTGTGCAGGACGTCGCATGGCTGGAATAGATTGAAAAATTGACACCTCCCGGGACGAAGGTGGCACCAAAAGGAAAAGGTTTCCCAGGGCGCAACTTGAAACCCTGATAATCGTGCGTAGGATATGCATCTACTCGTTCCATAAATTTCCCTTCTCAATCGGAGAGAGTCTTCAAACCATCGTCCATGGTTTCAAGGTAAGTAAAAAAGTCAAGAAATCCTGTCATTGCCATGGTATCCCGGATATCTTCAGAAAGGCCGACTAAAACAACTTTCCCGCTCTTCCCAATGATTGTCCGGTACATTACCAACAACATCCGCAAGCCTGCGCTGGACATAAAGACTACTTCACTCATATCCAGAATCATCTTCACATTAGGAATTGCAAGCAGCATAATTTCAGCCTGGACATTGGGTGTCGTATTTCCATCCAGGTCACCTGCCAATCTCACGACATTCACATCCTGAACGATTGATCGAATTACTTCCACGCGCCACACTCCTCCAGATCCAATTGAATGAACGAGAAAGTGTTAATCAGCCTGCTGTTTGTTTTTTTGAGCATAAGCCGGAAACCCCTCATCGCTGTTATTATTTAGTCTAAACGGGCTCAACCCGCACCTTGACTCTCAGCTGGTCTTTCGTCGCTGGTAATTTAACGGTCAAGGCTTTCGCATCAAAATTCTGGTATGGTTCATCATTTATCCAAACTCCACCAATTCGAATGCTGCCTGCTGGCAGGATGTCTGGTTGAACCCGCAGAATATTGCGCTTAAATCCATCTGGCCGGGGCTTAAAGTAAAGGTCCAACGGTCGTTTGGTAATCAATAAGTTCGTATAAGTTTGAGCCAGATAGGCCAGTTCAAAGGAATGGTAGCCACTCATCGAATGGCTGCCTTTGAAGCGTTCCGTCCCCATTAAGTAGGGTATACCTGATGCCAGGACATTAAAAAACACTGCACCATCATCATGATCAAGGAAAAACGCATTGTAAAATGATGAGGATTCGCGGGCAATCCGCAAGTATTCATCTTCTTTCAGCACACCATTCAAGATCAGGAAAGCCAGAATCCCCTGTTCTTGCTGCCACCAGGCTTTACGGTCGTGAAAGGCAAAGCGGTGAAAACTCTGCCCGGGTTTCAGTTCCCGTTCCATTACATCGTACCAACCGCCACGTTGCTGGTCTCCGCCAATCGAGGGCATTACAGAGGCGATTTGACGCGCCAGCTCAACATACTCGGGCTTAGCTTTCAAACTATTCATACGCATCAGGTTCCAGGCAATTTTCAAGTTGTGCCCCACGACACCCCTATTTTGCTGCCACATGTGCGTCCGGTCCGCTGACCAGTCTTCAAAGAATTTTTCTTGCACAAATGGATTTTCAGGGTAGTTTGGGAAGTATTTGGCGATGGTATCGAAGGTATATTCCAGCATCCGGGCGTAGCGATCTTCGCCGGTAGCCAGGTAAAGATTGATCAAATAAGCTGGGGCATGATCGCCTACTGAGTTCCAGTTCTTCTTACCTCGATTCGCTCCCAAGGATTCACTGCGGGGGTCCAAACTAATCGGGTCGAGATGCGAAAAATAGCCACCCCTGTTTCGGTCGAGGTAAAAACGGTCGAACAGGTCTATGGTCATCTCAGCATCGCGCAAGATGAGCGGATCTCCGGTAATGCGATAAGTCTGGATTGGCCCTGCCAGGGCGTAAATCTGCTCGTATGCCGGGATCGCATCATAATCGTCGCCAAACTCAGAGGCGAAAACTTTTGTCTCGCGATGTCCTTTTACGTCTATGCCGTGATACCAGTAAACGATATTCTCATCGGTATCGTAAAAGCGCATGTGCTCGCGTAAATATTCGGTGCCTCGTTCAGCCCCTTCGAGATAGCGGTCATCGCCGGTGAGCAGATAGGCAGTAGCAAAGCCATATACCAACCGCGAAATGGTGTCGGTTTCCTGGCGGTAATTATCAGTCGCCTTATCACCAGTCAGAGTAATGGTGGTGCGGTAATTATCATAGTTGACCTTACCATCCGGAAATTGAGCCCTCAAATAAAAATTACCCAATTGCCTAATTTGCTTTACCCACCAGTCCGGTTTTTCGACGACATATTCGTCGGGTTTTCCACCTACGAATAGAAGGAATTGAGCTTCAAAATTGAAATCACTTCCTTCCGGGTAAAAAGTACCATAAGTATATAGAAACCTTCCCGGGACCAGCATCTCGCGCATCGGTCCAGTTGAATCCTGGTAGGGGTCGCCCAGGTTTCGGACAAGCTGAGCATAGGTATTGCTCTTGAGCTTGATGGAATACTCCTTACCTCCACTGGTTTTAACGATGTAGGAATCCGTGCCACGATCATATTGTGTGACGTAGCCCGCAATGGTATCTGAAAATGTAAAACCGATATTATTCATCCTGAAATCTCCATACGATTAGATTTAACTGCAACTTGCATTAATCGACGTCCTCTTGAACACTCAACTGCTTATGGTGAATCTGGTCTAGTGATGAAGGCACCACATAAATCACGATGATTGCCACGAAGATCAGCTTGGTGATGAGCGGGCTGAAGAACGCTACCCCAATCGAAACAAGATAAAGCACCGGGGCAATCAATACCCTGCGATGGACAAAGAAAACCAGGTCGGGGTCGATATCCGGATCAACCAGATGCTTGTTTTTTGAGGCATGCCACCAAATGGTGTCCAGCACCAACCCGGTCAGCATCAGCCAAAAGGCATAAGAAGCCAGGGCGAGGGTATCATCCCCATACTCGCCAACTAACCCGGCAAAAAATGGCATCATAGCCACGAACATCAAAAATAGGATGTTCAACCACATCAAAACCCGGTCGTGGCGCTTGATATGTTTGAACATATTGTGATGACCGATCCAATAAACTCCCAGTACGATGAAAGCGACCATGGTACTGGCAAACTTGGGGAGCAGCTGAGAAAAATAAGCCCACATCCCACCATCCGGCAGATGTTCGGGCACCGCGAGCTCCAGCACTAACAGCGTGATGGCAATCGAAAAGACACCATCGCTGAGAGCGGCGATGCGCTCATTACCTGGTGCACCCCTGGGAATTGCCGGCTTTTGTTCTCTGGTCTCCATGATCTTTGCCTGAACTATTTGGACCTTTTTATGCTGATTGGATCCCGAAATTGGTTCATCCAACCTGTTGAGGCGGGTTTTCCTGATCGACGTAGCCTTGCGAAATTTCTACAATATTTCCATCCGGATCTGCCAACCATACTGACCGCCAGCCGGAAATAAAATCATCAAAATCCAACGGTCCAAGCGTGATACGTGCATCGGTACCCATATCAGCCAGTTTTCGATCCACATCCTCCACCTGAAATGCGATGTGGCGAAGGCCAGGATAAGTAGGGCCATCGCTCTGAAACGGGGTAAGCGGCGACTCGCCTTTCGATTGGAACAGCTCGAGGTAAGTATTACCAGACTTAATAAAGAGAATTTGTTCATTACCCAACGAGATAACTCGCGCCCGCTGGAAACCAAAATAGCGGGAGTAAAATCGCTCGGTAATCAAGAGAGCCTTACAAGAAAGCGCAACATGCGAAGAAATTAACATTACTTCATCCTTTTTTGAAACGATCCGTGTTATGCCTTCTCATACAGCAGATCAATGATCTTCCTGGCAAAAAGATGACAGTGCCCACCTGTCCGCCCCGTTACCAGGTCACCATCCACGACCACATCTTGATCCGTATAGATTGCACCCATGTTTCGGGCATCACCGATCAGGTTGTTATGTACAACGACCTTTCGACCACGCACCAATTCTGGTGCAGACGATACCAGCCACATCCCGTGGCAGATGATGCCCTTGAGGATGCTCTTTTCAGCAAAAGCGCGCTTAATGAATTCCGTCGCAGGCGAAATTTTATTCACATCCTCGGTATAACGCAGGCGATCAGAAACGAAGGACGAGGGGACGATGATGGCTGCATAACTCTTGAGGGTTTTGTCATCCACATCCTCAAGACTCTCAACATGACCTTCAAACGGGATCTTATATTCATGGCCTTTGAAATTGGAGACCAGCGCCTCTGAAGTTACACCCCACATACGCGTAAGAAAGTGGAGATCAACACCTTCTTCAGCGAAACGGTGTTTATAGTACCAAATTTCGGGTTCATAATAGTCACCCTCGATTAATATCCCAATTTTCTTTCCTTGTAATTTCATCGCTGTACTCCGTAAGGCATAACTCTGTAATGGGGATCTGCTAGGACGCTAAAGCATGATCTTTCTTGATCATGTCACTGGCTTTTTCGGCAATCATCATGATCGGTGCGTGGATGTTGCCGGTAGTAATGCTCGGCATAATACTGGCATCAGCTACCCGCAACCCTTCAACGCCGTAGACCCGTAACTGGGGATCCACCACCGCCATGGCATCCTGACCCATTTTGCATGAGCCTACCTGGTGGTGATAGGAATCGCAACGGTTTCTGACAAACTTAAGTAAATCAGCATCGGTCTTGTACTCAGGACCAGGCAATAACTCACGCCCGGTGAATGCCTTGGAAAAAGCCTTGGCGGCAAATATTTCACGACTCATTCTGGTCATTTGGACCATGCGCCGCACATCAGCTTCTTCTGATAGATAATTGGGATTAAGCACAGGTTTGTCCAGCGGGGAACGGCTGCCCAGGCGTACCCAGCCCCGCGATAGCGGACGCTGTAAGCCGGGAATTAATGAAACCGAGTTGGGGTTACTTTGACCGACAATGACATCGAAGGGCAGATGGACAAAATTGAATTGCAAATCCGGCACGGTTAATCCCGGTTCAGACATGCAGAATAAACCAGCTTCTGAGGTGTTCAGATGACCCGGCGCGACTGGCTCTTTGGTTTCCATAATCGCCCCTGTCAGGACATGGTTATGGAAATTCTCACCCACACCCGGCAGGTCAACCACAACCGGCTTATCAAACTCTTGTAACTGCTTGGCGTTGCCAATCCCGGAGTTTAATAACAAATGAGGCGACTCGAGGGCGCCTAAACACACAATGACTTCACGCGTGGCGCGGGCTGTTTTTAGCTCACCATTTTGCACATACTCCACGCCTATACAGCGCTTACCTTCAAAGAGAAGGCGAGTCGCCTGGGAATTGGCACTCAAAGTCAGGTTAGACCGCTTCAGGGCTGGCAGTAAATAAGCGACTGCATCACTATTCCGTTTGCCGTCCTTGCCGATGTTAACATGGTGCCATCCGACCCCTTCCATTTGGGGACCGTTAAAGTCTTCTGTGGAGGGGAAACCCAGCTCGCGGCAAGCCTTAATAAATAGCGGTGATAAGGGATGATGCTGGTGATTTTTCGGGTTGATCAGGTTCAGGGGACCGCCCTGACCGGTCAGGTCGCTGGTTTTATCTTCCTGGTTCTCCATCTTCTTAAAATAAGGCAGGACATCTTTATAAGCCCAACCGGGGTTGCCGTTGTAAGCCCAGTTGTTATAGTCCTCCGAATGACCGCGGATGTGCATCATCAGATACAGCT
>Ga0154901_127_pt1 | contig 27398 bp, 23 predicted proteins | sample Rifle2008BG19ft_FD_105873 | JGI IMG/M metagenome (GOLD analysis project Ga0154901, IMG submission 105873) | Chloroflexi bacterium RBG_19FT_COMBO_49_13 | reverse complement strand
CGAGCTATCTTTGTGGCATTAATCTTAGGTATCGTTGGTGGTATCTACCCAGCTTACCGCGCTACTCGATTACAGCCTGTCGAAGCGTTGCGTTATGAATAAGATTCAACCCATCTTGAAATTCCTAACCGTAATTTGTAAATTGGGAGAATCGATAATGATCAACAAGGTGAATATCCGAATCTGTATACTTTTGACAATCGCAGGGACACTGCTATTAAGTGCTTGTCAAGGATCGTTGGTAACTCCAACTGCTGAACCGGAAGCGGATGAAGAATTTGTGCCGGTGGTCAGTGCTACGGGAGTGGTTGTCCCCGCTCAATGGGCGGCATTGAGCATGGCTTCACCCGGGATAGTGGCAGAGTTGCTGGTAAGTGAAGATGAAAAAGTTTCTGCCGACCAAGTTCTTCTCCGATTAGACGGGGAGGATCAATTGCGGGCGGCAGTCTCGGCTGCAGAGTTCGAGCTTGCCTCTGCGCAAGAAGTACTGGACGTTCTTTACGAAAATCCTGAGATGAGAACTGCTCAGGCCTCTCAGGCGATTGTCGATGCCCAACGCGCTATCGATGATGCCCAGAAACGAGTAAATAATTTAGTCACTGAATCCGATCCGGATGATATTGACCAGGCCAGGGCAACTGTCGTGCTGGCTAAAAACAAGCTGGACAATGCATTGGAGGATTACAACCCTTACGCAAATAAGCCTGAAGACAACCTGACGAGAGCAACTTTATTAAGCAGAGTCGCCCAGTCTAGAGATCTTTACGAAGCAGCCGTGCGAAGACTTAATAACCTGTTGGGCGATGCGAACGCCTTAGATTTGCAGGAGGCGCAATCAAACCTTGGCCTGGCTGAGGCGCGATTAGTAACTGCTCAAAGGGATTTTGAGATATTGAAAGCAGGTCCTGATCCAGATAATATAGCTTTAGCTAAGGCGCGTCTGGCTAGCGCGCAGGATCAGTTGACAGCAGCCAAGGCGGCGCAGGAAGACCTGGAGTTGAGAGCTCCCTTTGCTGGAACAGTAAGTGAGTTGAGCGTCCGCCAAAACGAGTGGGTAGTTCATGGTCAACCGATCATTTTATTGGCTGACTTATCGAACCTTCAAGTCGAGACCACCGACCTTAATGAAATCGATGTGGCGCAAATCGAGGTAGGCGATTCAGTAGTTGTCACTTTCGATGCTTTGCCGGGTGTAGAAGTAAAAGGCAAGGTGGTGCGAATAGCCTCCAAATCTTCTCCTGGAGCGGGTGTAAATTATAAGGTAGTGGTCGAATTAGAAGAAATTCCCCCTCAATTACGCTGGGGAATGACAGTCTTTTTAGATATTGCGGTGGATGGATGAGGTATGAGCATGGAGCAGCAGATGTCTGTGACAACTCCCTGGTTGATTGAAACGATAGGCCTATCTCGTATCTATGGGGATGGTGAGGCGATCCACGCACTTGATAACGTGGATTTGAAAGTTGCAGCTGGTGAATTTGTGGCCGTTATGGGGCCCAGCGGTAGCGGAAAGAGCACGCTCTTGAATTTAGTCGGGGCTTTGGATAAACCAACCCAAGGTCAGGTTTATGTTAATGGGCAAGAACTGTCCAAGATACGGAATAAGGACTCGTTTCGGGCAATATCAATTGGATTCGTCTTCCAGTTGCACAACTTGATTCCCACATTAACAGCTAAAGAGAACATTGAAGTCCCCATGATGGGTCATCTTGGCATCCGTGCCAGGCATAGACGGGCTGAAGAATTGTTATCCTTAATCGGTTTATCCGATCGAAAGAATCACCTTCCCAGCCAATTATCTGGAGGTCAACGACAACGCGTGGCAGTGGCGCGCGCTTTGGCCAACAATCCTCCGCTTATCCTGGCGGATGAACCAACTGGGAACCTGGACACGGTAACAAGCCTGGAGTTAATGCGGCTACTCAGGGAGCTGAACGAAAGCAAGGGTACGACTTTCCTGGTAGTGACGCACGATCCAGCGGTTGCCCGGCAAACGCGCAGGGTAGTGGTGATGGAGGATGGACGGATCGCACGGGAGGACTTGATCGGCTCACCATTGGAGGAAGATTTGAAGATGTGGCGCCATTCCGGCCTTGGCCAGCGCCTAGTCACTGGGGATAGACAAGAGCTGGCGAATCTGGAGATCACCCCAGAACAGATAAATGCATTGCGTGCTTTACTTCAATAGATAATCCTTTTAACATGGTGATTTAATCATGATAAAGGAAAAACTGGCCAAAATTCTACTAATTGGCCTGTCGATTTTTAAGTTGACCCTAGCGATTTTCTTTTTAATTCTATTCACGAGGCCTTATGATACGGTTCAAACCTGGGTAAATGGATTTGCCACAGACGGAGAGGTAGAATCCTTCACACTATCGCTTTTTGAATCCATCAAGGCATTTGTGCTACCTTTGGGGGTAATACTTTTAGTACTGGCTGGACTCACTTTGCTCTTTCGACGAGGAACGCAAAAGTGGATTGTAGCCTTCCTGATTGGATTGAGGATATTCTATTTCACGCGGGTCACCGACGTTCGAGAACTAATAGGGGCTATTAAAGACCTTTTTGAGAAAGACAAAAAATACCTCTATATTGTCCTGGCGTTAACTCTGCTGGCTGGCATCAACCGGGTTGTTTATCTGTCAAATCCACTCAGCCACGATGAGGCTTATACTTTTATGGCCTTTGCTATCCGTGGCTTGAAGTATGCGATTTCGAATTATCATTTACCGAACAACCATGTCTTCCACACTATCCTGGTCATCCTTTCTTCACGGTTGTTCGGCGATGCGCCTTGGGCGATCCGTTTACCGGCCTTCCTTGCAGGCATTGCGTTGGTGCCGGCAGCTTATTTTGTTGCTAGATGCTTTTATGATGTACCGATTGCCCTCGTGAGCAGCAGCCTCGTAGCTTCAATGCCTGTATTAATTGACTACTCAACTAACGTGCGGGGATATACATTAATTACCTTTTTTTCTTTATCGCTCGTTGTAATCGCTGCTTACATTAAAGATCACAAAAATCTGGTTGCCTGGAGCATATTCATCCTCGTGGCGAGCATAGGTTTTTACACTCTTCCAACGATGCTCTATCCATTTGGAATGGTGATGACCTGGTTGTTTTTATCGGCGTTGTTCAAGAATGTGAGTCTAGATTATGGGTCGCGGATCTATTTATTTATTGTAAGTTCTGGAATCGCGGTCTTACTCTTAGCAGCTCTGTTCTACGCACCAATCTTGATTAATTCGGTTGGAAATCCATTAATTGGCAATAACGTTCTAGAAGCGCTCGGTTGGTCTGAATTGGTCGAGAGCATCCCGGTCAGAATCAGAAATACGTGGGAGGAATGGATCGAGGGTTTGCCAGCATTCATGGCTTATGGAATATTAACAGCCCTTATGGTTTCAATTTTTGTCCCCAAACTGCCGAGATCCCGGAAAGTTCCATTAGCTTTGGCGGGAGTTTCCTGGATTAGCTCGGCGATCATAATACAAAGAGTTGCGCCTTGGCCACGTATCTGGCTTTTTTTGTTACCTTTTATTTTAGTTTGGGCCTCGGCTGGATTCGTTGGGATTTTAAGCATCGTTTTAAATAAGATTTCTTGGGGGAATACTCTCCGTCTGGGAATCCTGACGGCATTCATACTGGTTCCCGTTAGCGCAAGCCTGGCAAGCAGTTATAGATACTATGCCGAAAATAATGGTGTGACAGGGGATGTTGAAATGGTGTCAGTTTTTCTCGAGCAATATCTCAAAACAGGTGATGTTGTTGTCGTCACTAATCCGAACACAATAACTTTAAAATATTATCTCCACCGCCGAGGTCTATCGTCAGAATTCACCGAATTGAATAAGTCGAAGGCGATCGATCGAGCGATTGTGGTTGTAAACCGGGGATTAGGCCAGAATTTAGAATATGTACTGGAAAGGCGTTCATTTCTTGATAATGTCATTCCAGAGTCAGCCAAGCTCATTTACCAATCCGGGCGATTTCAGATTTATGCACTTGCTCCAAGGAAATAGCATAAATGAATAAAGAATGTCATCAATTGTGTGTGATATCTTATAGAATAGCAACTCAATGATTTGTGCTACAATGACCACAGTCCCCCGTGCTCTGAGAAAGGATAACTTCAATGCTCCGATCTTTCCTCATCTACCTTTCTAAAGCCGCGTGGGCGAGACGAACTGTGACCCAATGGATGTTTGCCTGGAGGGCAGCTTCTCGCTTTGTCGCCGGTGAGACCTTCGACGACGCTCTGCGGATTGTCAAATCCCTTAATGGGAAGGGCATCAATGCGACGCTTGATCATCTTGGTGAGCATACCTCTACTCAAGAGAAAGCTATCCAGGCCACGAACGATATCTTGGAGATCCTGGATGCGATCGATCGGGCTGGAGTGCGCTCAAACGTGTCAATAAAATTAACTCAAATTGGCCTGGCTCTGGATACCGAATTATGCACCCAAAATCTGTTTCGTATTCTGGAAAGTTCGAAAAAGCGAGCCACGTTCATCCGCCTCGATATGGAGGACTCACAATGGGTGGATAAAACTCTAGAATTGTACTTTCTAGCCATGCATGAATGTGGGTGTGAGAATATTGGGGTGGTCATCCAGTCTTATCTATTTCGCAGCCAAAACGATGTTCGCGATTTACTCAATGAAAATGCACGCATCCGGTTGTGCAAGGGGGCTTATAAAGAACCTGAGGATATCGCTTATCCCAGGAAAAGGGACGTCGATGCGAACTTCGATCGCCTGACAGCCATGTTGGTGGACGGAGCTATGGCAGGGGGATTCCCTACCTTGAGCGAGGATGGGAAAATACCACCTATTCCAGCGATCGGCACACATGACAAGAAACGCGTTGAGTATGCGAAGGCATATGCTCGTAGAGCAGGACTAACCCAGACAGCTATAGAGTTCCAAATGTTGCACGGCATCCGGCGGGATCTTCAGGAAAGCCTCGCCAATGAAGGCTACCCGGTCCGGGTTTATGTCCCTTATGGGACCGAATGGTATCCTTACTTCGTGCGACGACTGGCTGAACGCCCGGCGAATTTGTGGTTCTTTCTCTCAAACATGTTGCGAAAATAGGACGATCTGTGATAAAATGAGCATATGCACATTTATGAGCAATTGCTCAACCAGGGGAAGCAATGATGCCGATTGATAATAACCGGCTATTTGTGAAGATCGCCCGGCTCTATTACGAACAGGATCTAACCCAAAGCGAGATCGCCGAAAAGTTGCGCCTGTCTCGGCAGAAGGTGCAACGACTCTTGCAACAAGCCAAAGAACAGGGGATTGTGCAGATCAATATCCGGCCGGTTATGGGGGCTTTCTCCGAGCTCGAGGCTGCCCTTGAGCAGCGGTTTAACCTTCGGGAAGCAGTGGTAGTCGAAACGACCAGCTTCGAAGATCAGCATATCGTCGCCAGGGAAGTGGGTGCAGGAGCAGCTGAATATCTGATGCGGATCGTGCAATCGCAAGAATCGATCGTCATCAGCTGGGGAGGCTCGTTGCTGGGGGTGGTAAACACACTGTCTGCCGGTCCTCTGCGAAATGATTTGCAAGGTATTAAGGTTATCCAGGGGTTGGGCGGTTTAGGCAATCCCAACAAGGAGGTGCACGCAGCCGATCTAACTCGCCGATTAGCCCAAATGCTTGGAGGGGAGGCAGTCTTGTTACCGACACCAGCAGTAGCGGGAACGCGTGAAGCACGGGATGCTTTCTTCGACGATCCTTTCGTTTCCCAAGTACTAGTGCAAGCTCGCACAGCGAAGCTGGCGATGATGGGTATCGGTACCCCAAGACTGGATTCCATCCTGATGCGGGAAGGTAAGATCGTCAGCTGGGAGGAACTGGAGGCCTTGAAGCATCTGGGAGCCGTTGGAGATATCAACCTGCGATTCTTCAACGAATGGGGAAAGCTCACTCCATCCAGTCTTGATGAGCGAGTGATCGGCCTTACATTAGATGAGATTAGGAAAATCGATCAGGTAGTGGGGGTCGCAGGTGGCGCTGCTAAGGTGCATGCGATTCACGGTGCATTGGTAGGGAGGTTGGTGGATGTCTTAGTCACCGACCACGTCACTGCCCGGCAATTGCTAGATTCTGTTGAATCGGAAAATAGTTCCTATGACCAAAGTTTGGTCATTAAGCAATGATTCCTTGCTTAACCTTTTTACCCTTGATTAAGAGGAGGTCCACATGATTAAGATCGGCATTAACACAGATAACTGGCGCCATGCTGACAAGCCGGTTGAGTATTGCTTCGAAGTCATTGCGAAGCAGGGTATCGAGTATTGTGAATTGGAAGCTGTCGGCGGTACAGAATTCTTCACAGGTCTTGGGTTCGCGCCTTTCATCCCGCTTAACAGCGATCCTTTAGCACTGCGGAAGAGGTTGGACAGTTATGGCTTAAAAGTATCACAACTCGATGTCTCGTATCCCATAAATCGCTGGGAATGCATCGACTTTATTCAGCGGGGCATCTTATTCTCCAGCCATTTAGGAGTTCCGTGCGTTGACACGACAGATGGTAAGTACAAGTTGGAGGGAGTGTCAGACAAAGTACAATTAGACCTCATCAAATACCACATCCAGCAATGCTTGCCGTTCGCCGAAAACCACAAGGTGATCATAAACGTGGAACCGCACGGGCCATTTACAACGAAGCCCGAGATCTTGTTAGAGATCGTTGAGCATTTCGAGTCGGAATTCGTGCAAATCAACTTTGATACAGGAAATTCCTTCATAGCAGGACAGGATCCAGTCGAGTTCTTAAAAGCTGTGCGCAAGTATGTGACACATGTACACGTCAAGGATGTCAGCAAAGAGCTGGCTGAGGCCGCCCGCGGGAAGAGCACCGGCATTTCTGCCTCGACCATACACATCGGGGAGGGTGTGAATGCACCAAATATTGCCGAGTGCATCCAATTTCTGGCAGAGACTAGTTGGGATGGAGTCTTATCCATCGAGAGTGATGGTGAAGATAACGTAATTAAGTCCGTCGCCTGGTTGAGACAACAAGTCGAAGCGGCATACACTACCATGAAGCCGGCTTGATAAACGGTCGAATTAATTTAAACCTAGGGGCAGAGTGTAAAATCTGCCCCTAGCCATGCGTGCAAGGAGATGAAGTTCATGAGCGGGAGAACAATTGTTGTACTTGCCACCTTAGACACAAAAGGAAAAGAGGCCGATTATCTGCGAACGCAGATCGAGAAGATGGGGGATAAAGCGTTCATCATCGATGTCGGTGTAGTTGGAAAACCTGCGACATTCCCGGATATCACCCGAGAAGAGGTTGCCGAGGCTGGAGGGATGCCCCTCGCAAAGATTCTTGAAAATCCTTCCAGGGAAGTGGCTGCGCCGATCATGGCTGAAGGCGCTGAAAAGATCGTCACCAAGTTGGCTGCCGAAGATAAAGTACATGGAATTGTTGCGATGGGTGGCACACAAGGGACGACTCTTGCTACAAAAGTCATGCGCGCCCTACCTTATGGATTCCCGAAGGTGATGGTCTCGACTATGGCCTCCGGAAACGTTGCGCCCTGGGTCGATATTAAGGATATTACGATGATGTTCTCGGTAACCGATATCCTTGGGTTGAATCCCGTAAGCCGCAAGATCCTGGCTAACGCTGCTGGAGCAGTTTCTGGGATGGCTAACGTGGGCGTTCGGCTTGAACGGGGTGATAAACCCCTGGTTGCTGTGACGACGGTGGGCATCACGACCCAAGGTGCGATGAAAGCTATCGAAGTGCTCGAAGCAGCTGGTTATGAAACGATTGTTTTTCACGCTATCGGGCCGGGTGGACGGGCAATGGAACAGATGATGCGAGAGGGCATTATCGGGGCAGTCCTGGATTACTCAACCATCGAGGTTTCCAATGAAATGTATCATGCATTATTAGCGGGGGGACAGGAACGTCTGACCACAGCGGGTAAATTAGGTCTGCCTCAAGTGATATGTCCTGGAGCATTGGAAGTCCTGGTATTCAACGAGCCTGAGACGATACCAGAGATGTACCGAGGGCGGACTCTGATCCGTCACAGTCCACAGATAACCGATCTGCGTCTTAATAAGGATGAGATGGCTGAAGTTGGTAGGGAGATCGCCAAGCGACTGCAATTCACAAAGGATGAAGCCGTTTTCATGATCCCCACAGCCGGTTACGATAGTTATGCTACCGAAGGGAAAGGATTTTACGATTTAGAGGCGGACGCGGCATTTGTAACTCAATTAACTGCCAATTTGCCTGGAAATTTCCGGGTTATCGAACGCGACACATATATAGAAGACCCGGCCTTCGCAACCGAGGCAGCGGAGCTATTGATAGCACTAATAAACAAGCACAAGAGTAAAAATTAGGAGGCATCCAATGGCTAAACGATACACCCGACAAGAATTCCTGGATCGCTTGTGGGGGGAAATTAAACGCGGAAAACCCCTAGTGATGACCGGAGCGGGGAACGGAATTGCTGCTAAATTCATTGAACGTGGCGGAGTAGATATCCTGGGTGTTTACAACACAGGGTATTTCAGGATGCAGGGCTATGGATCGCTGGCTGGCATGTTACCGATGGCTGATGCTAACGAGATGGTATATCAGGTGGGTAAGCGGGAAGTGCTTCCCCAAGTCAAGGAAACTCCTGTGATTGCAGGGTTGAATGGCGTGGACGTATTACGAGACATGCGCCTTTTCCTCGAGGATATCCACCGCATTGGTTTTTCGGGCGTTCATAATTTCCCTACTGTCGCCTGGTTTGATGGTGAATTCCGAAAAACACTCGAACGTACTGGTCTGGGTTACGAGCACGAAATTAATATGCTCAATATCGCCCGGGAGCTGGATTTACTTACTATAGGCTATGCATTTAATGAAGAAGATGCGGAAAGATTAATGAGAGAGGCTTCCCCCGATATCTTCATTTTCCATGCCGGGATTACACGTGGTGGAACGACTGGTTATAGCGAAGGTCGTTCGCTCGAAGAGATGGCGAAGCGTAGTCAGGCGCATTACGATCGTGCCAAACGGATTAAACCGGATGTGATCTTATTGGCTCACGGTGCAGCTCTGGTGAATCCTCAGGATGGTCAATATATGCTCGACCACACTGACTGCCATGGTGTGCAGTTAGGTTCGAGTATTGAGCGGATGGCAATTGAGGTCCCACTCGAGGAACGTGCAAAATTCTTCAAAGATATTTCTTTCCCCGCGGGTGTAAAACGTTGGTAACTTTGGCAGTTTATGACTTTAAGAATTATCTTTTTTGGAAATTCGCAGAGCGTGTTTAGCAACCGCCATTTTCGCGAAGTGGTGCAGACGTCTTGCGATCTGGTGGGCGTGGTCGATTCACCGCGATCCAAGCGGGGATCGACTAATCCGGCGATGTATCCTCTACAGAGCTTTAGAGATCTTGCTCAACAGCGTGGAGTGCCGATATTTGAACCTTCCACTCCAAACTTGCCGGAATTCATCGCAGAAATCGGTGCGTTTAACCCAGACCTCTTCATTGCGGTTGGCTATACAAATATTCTTAAGAGTCAAATCCTCAGCATACCTCGTATTCTAGCTGTAAATTTTCATGCTTCTCTCTTACCAGCTTACCGGGGTAAGCATCCTGTGTTTTGGTGTTTGAGGAATGGCGAGAAGTGGTCTGGGTTAAGTGTGCATGTCATGGATGCAGGCATTGACACGGGAGATATTCTCTATCGGGTGCGCGTGCGGGTAAGGAAGGATGATTCGGTATCAAGGCTATATGATCGAATTATGGTTGAGAGTGTTAAGTTAGTGAAGCGCATGATCGAAGATGCAGAGAATGGATCGCTCAGAAGAAGGCCACAATTCAAAGAAGGAGCATCTTATTTTTCTTCTGTTACAAAAGAGGATTTCCGGTTGGATTGGTCAGGAGATGCAGAAAAGTTAAGCCGGTGGGTCACCATCAGCCGAGGTGAGTGTTATGCGTATATCGCCGGGCAGGAGGTCTATTTTTTTGACGCTGAAATTGAAAGACCGGAAAACCTTTCTAATCCTGGGGAAATCCTCAATTTAGGCAGGACCAGGGGCAAGATCGCGGTGGGTAATGGGGCTCTTTTACTTCGCCATGTAAAGATTAATAATGCCGAAGAAACTACATTCCCTGAATTTTGTCGAAGGATGGGTTATAAAGAAGGCGATTCGGTGTTGGTATGAATGGAGGCTGGTAAGAGATTAAACCGCCAATTGCCTGAAGAAGAATATGCCAATTGTGCCCTTGCCAGAATTACTTGAAGAAGCTGCCCAAGGAAGTTACGCGGTCGGTTATTTCGAATGCTGGAACAATGACTCTCTGCAAGCAGTTGCGGATGCCGCCGAAGCTGTTCGATCGCCGGTATTATTAGGCTTTAGCGGGATATACCTCCCACATCCATTCCGGATTGTTCAAGATCGCCTGAATGCTTTAGCTGCGATGGGTCTGGCTGTTTGTAAGAACCTGTCGGTACCCGCGAATTTGGTATTTAACGAATCACCACATCTGGACTGGGTTTTAGAAGCGATTGACCTGGGATTTGGGATGGTGATGTTCTCCGATGAACGCCTGTCCGTGGAAGAGCAGATAGTAAAAGTTAAAGAAATAGTCGAGGTTGCCCATCACAGGGGTGTTGCTGTAGAGGGCGAGGTATTATCTCTCCCAGGGGTGGCTGGAGAATTAGCAAGTCCTCCTCGCGATCTTCGACTTACGGATATCAGACTGGCATGTGAGTTTGTTCACCAGACGGGGGTAGACACTTTCGCAGTTAATATTGGACAGGCGCATCTTCATGGAAGACATGAAATGGGGTTGGATAACGACCTGTTGACTGAACTCAGTCGAGAGATCCGGGTGCCACTCGTTTTGCATGGTTCGAGCTCTATCCGTCGAACTGATTTATCGAGAGCTATCCAGCTCGGAATTCGCAAGATTAATATAGGCAGCCGGTTGAAGCAGGTATATTTTGAGGGGATCAGGGATGCATGCCGGGTGGTTAACGAAGGATATAACCCTTACGATGTCGTCGGATCGGGACTAGAAGGTGATGTATTGGTCGCCGGTAGGATAGCATTACAAAAGACCGTTCAAGATTTGATGGAATTATTTGGCAGCACAAATAAAATATAGTTAGAAGGAGGATGGAGTGATCTTTGAGGTAGTTATCCCCAATCTTGGCGCAACTGGGAGCGACGTTGTGATTGAAGATTGGCTGGTAAAGCCTGGCGATTATGTGCAAGCAGGAAAACCAATCTATGTGGTTACGACGGATAAGGCCACAGTGGAAGTAGAAGCGTTCCGGAATGGATATGTTAAAGAATTGCTAGTAAAACCTGGCATACGGGTTCCTTTAGGAACTGTCGTCGCCCTGATTACTGATTCTCCTGATCTGCAGGCAGAAAAGATTCCTGTTAACAATCAAATTCATTCAACTTCATCTCTCGATGTGAAACAATTAGAGGTACCTGAAAAATATATTGAAGAACCATTTAAGAAATCTGGAATGCGGAGAATCCTCGCTTCACCCCTGGCGCGGAGAATGGCAAATGAAGCAAGGATACCCTTGGAAAATATTAAGGGAAGCGGCAAACAGGGACAGATTTTACAGCAGGATGTGCAACAAGCGATCGTTTCTCAACACCTGCCTGAATCAATTTCTCCCGAAGATGAGACAAGAGGCAGGGTAAGGGCCGTTCCTGTTACGGGGATGCGGCGAACGATCGCACATCGCACCCAATTAAGTAAATCTGTTATTCCCCATTATTACGCGACGATCTCCATAGATATGAGCGAGGCAAAAGCGTTCCTGGTTGAGTGTGCGGCTTTTGCGGAGAAGAAAGGCTGGGCCGCTCCCACGATTACAGATCTGACAATCCGGGCAGCTGCATTAGCCCTGGGTCACACACCCCAAATTAACGCCAGTCTTCAGGATGATGACATCTTATTCTATGAAGATATTCATATAGGGCTGGTGGTTGGACTTCCCGAGGGGGTACTGGTGCCGGTTATCCATCACGCTGATCGCAAGAACCTCTACACATTGGCTATGATTACCAGCCGATTGAAGGAAAATGCCAGAAGGGGAGCGTTGTCAAGCCATGATCTTATTGGAAGCACCTTTTCGATTTCGAATCTGGGGATGTTCGGACTGGATAGCTTTATCGCTGTGATCAACCCACCGGAAGCCGGTATCCTTGCTCTTGGCGCAGTGCGACAGATTCCAGCGGTTTGGAATGACCAGGTCGTACCACGCTGGCTGATGACAGCTGTGCTTTCTGTTGATCATCGCGTCGTGGATGGGATCGTGGCGGCCCGATTTATGGATGAGTTCAAACAGCTTCTTGAACACCCGGTCGTTTTAACCCTGACCGCCCCTGAGGAGACTTCGGAATGAAGGCTGATCATAGAAAAATATCGCTTGAGATAGCATTGGAAATGTTACAGCGGATGGTATTAATCCGTGTCTTTGAAGATCGTTTATACCAATTGTTCTTACAAGGCTTAGTCCCTGGCACATTACACCAGTATCAAGGCCAGGAGGCAATAGCTGTTGGAGTTTGTACGGCATTGCGTGATAACGACTTAATTTTTAGTACACACCGGCCGGTAGGGCATGCGATTGCGAAAGGTGTTCCTCTCAAAGCGATCGCTGCTGAATTGTGGGGAAAGGCGACTGGCTGTGCAGGGGGTAGAGGAGGGCAAATGCACTTGGTGGATGCCTCGATCGGGATGCCACCCTCCAATGCGATCGTCGGAGCAAATATTCCGATCGCAACTGGAGCAGCGCTTGGGTTTAAGCTAAGTGGGCTTGACCGAGTAGCCGTAAGTTTCTTCGGGGATGGGGCGAGTAATTCAGGACCATTTCACGAAGGGATTAACTTAGCTGCGGTTAAGAATGCTCCTGTAATTTTTGTGTGCGAGAACAATCAATATGCTGCTTCTACGCATATTTCCTTGACCACGCGAGTAGAAGCCATTGCAAAGCGAGCGAAGTCTTACGGGATTCCGGGTTTTTCCTTGGATGGGATGGATGTGCTGATTGTCTATCAGTCTGTAGAAGCGGCGGTAGATCGCGCCCGCCGGGGGGAGGGACCTACACTTTTGGAGTTCAAGACTTACCGCTTCATGGGGCACTCTCGTGGAGACCCAGGTGGATATCGTACAAAGCAAGACATCGACGAATGGCGTGAACGGGATCCTATCCAAGGTCTTCGGGACTATTTATCAAAGGAATTTAACCAAGATGAGCAGCATTTTCTCGAAATCGAAGAGCAAGTTCTGGAAGAGGTGGAAGCCGCGATCCAGTTTGCAATCTCGAGTCCTGAACCTATACCGGAAGAAACCTATAAACATGTTTTCGCTTCTTAAGGAGGATAAGTTGTGAGCTCACGGGCAATGACGATGGTTGAGGCTTTACGCGACGCGCTCCGACTGGCAATGCGCCAAGATCCAAGCGTATTTGTTTTAGGTGAAGACTTGGGCATAGCTGGGGGTTTCGGGGGAGGATTTACCGTTACTTTGGGGCTGTCGGAGGAGTTCGGGCACGAGCGTGTGATGGACACGCCCATCTCAGAGATCGCCATTATTGGAGCAGCTGTTGGAGCGGCGATGACGGGGATGCGGCCGGTCGCCGAGATGCAATATGGTGATTTCGTGTTTTGTGGTATGGACCAGGTGATCAATCAGGCAGCCAAGATTCAATACATGAGTAATGGCCAATTCTCAGTGCCTCTGGTACTGCGCTTACCAGTTGGAGCCTCGCGTCGAGGAGCGCAACATAGCCAGTGTTCGGAAGCTTACTTTATGCACACTCCCGGCCTGAAAGTTGTTTCACCATCGAACCCCTATGATGCCAAAGGTATGCTATTAGCTTCTATCTGGGACAACAACCCGGTGATCTTCCTTGAACATAAATTACTTTATGGTGGTAAAGGAGGCCGGAAAGAAAAAACTTCCCTTGACCCGGTAATGGAAGTTCCAGATGAAGCCTATGAAATTCCGCTTGGAACCGTCGCTATAAAACGTCCGGGAGAAGATATCACCATTCTTGCAAATATGTTGATGGTTCATCGGGCATTAGAAGCCGCGGAAATTCTTTCCCAAGAAGGGATCGACGCGGAAGTGATCGATGTGCGCTGCCTGGTTCCGTTAGATGTGGAGACAATCGAACTGTCGGCGAAAAAAACGACTCGCGTACTTATTGTTGAGGAGGACAATCTTACCGGCGGTTGGGGGGCAGAGGTGGCTGCTCGGTTGGCTGAGAAGGCTTTCTATTACCTTGACGCGCCGATCACACGCGTCGCCGCGCCAGATGTACCGGTGCCTTGCGCACCGGCATTAGAGAGAGTTTATGTCCCTAGTGTGGAAAAGGTGGTTATTACAGCTCGAGCATTGGTGAAAGGATAGAGGAATCTAAGCCTTCAGGTACTTGTCAAACCAGCGCAGGATATGATTCAGACGGGCAATGCGGCGGTCGGTACGACCTGTCCTGGAAAGCCCATGGAACTCGTCCGGGAACCTCACCATTTCGGTATCTACACCCAGACGCTTGAGTGCCACGAACACCTGCTCGCCCTGTTCGATTGGGCAGCGCAGATCCATTTCATTATGGATCACCAGGGTGGGGGTTTTTGCGTTCCCAATGTATTTAATCGGTGAATGATCCCAGAATTTCTGCAAATCTTCGAATGGGGGTTTGTCCGATAATATCTGTTGGAAGGTCCAATTATAATCGCTCGATCCCCACATGCTGATCAGATTACTGACGCAGCGCATTGTGACGGCGGCTTTGAAGCGTTGAGTGTGTCCAATGATCCATACCGTCATATAGCCGCCATAACTGCCTCCGCCAACCCCCATTCGTTCTGCATCGATATATGGTTTTTGAGCCACGTAATCCGTCCAAGCCATTAAATCTGCATAATCGGCATCGCCCCAACCGCCCCAGATGGCTTTGGCATGGTCTTCACCATATCCCCGGCCTCCGCGTGGATTGCAAAAATGAACCACATAACCGTTCGCGGCGAGAAAATAAAATTCGTGCATGAATAAGTTACCGTATTGGGTAAGTGGTCCACCATGGATTTCCAGGATTGATGGATATTTCTTGCCTGGATCGAACTTGGGCGGTTTTAGGATCCAGCCTTGAACCTTATTTTCTGCGGGTCCTACGATCCATTCTTCCTCGATTTGGCCCAGGTCTATTTGATTGAGCAGGTTCTGGTTCACAGAAACAAGTAGCTGGTCGTTCAAAGTTAAACTCTCTCGAAAACGGATTTGAGCCGGATCATCCATTCGCCCGAAGAAATAAGCTAGGCGGTTTTGCTTTTGGTCAAAAGTGAAGCTGCCGACCACTCCCCCTTCGCCAATGATGGTACGCAAATCTTTACCGTCGGTGGAGATCGCGTAAAGAAGAGAACTACCGTGGTAAACCACCGGGAAGTAGATCGTCTGTCCATCCGTCGACCAGGTAGGAGACATCGTTTCAGGTTGCCCAAGGTCGTTGATCGTCCAAGCGGAGATGTGCAGGTCATATTTCTCAGTCAGGTTGCGCGCCGCCGCGGAACCATCGGTCGGCACAATCCACAAGCCATAATTCTTGTAGTCTAAACCCTCTCCTTCGACCCCATAATATGCAATCCAACGACTGTCCAGTGAAAAACTCGGCAACAATTTATCACCAGTAGGGGTTTCGATTTTCCTGAATTCGCCTCCTACGCTTGGCATGACGAACAAATCCTTCGCGTCATAATTAGAGTCAGGATCTGGATTCCGATTAGATATAAAGGCTATCGATATGCCATCAGGTGACCAAGTCGGGAAGCTCTCATCGAAAATGTCATGCGTTGTAATTTGTTTTGCCTTTCCGGAAAGGACATCGACGGTCCATAGATGCCAGCGTTCTTTTGGAAGATACCCTAAGTCATCCAGCTTGTAAAAAAGCCGGTTGTACTGCCGATAGACCACACCTAACTTCTTTTTCTGTTCATCTTTTTCTCGTTCTAATACTTCGGAATCGGTCTTACGCACTGAACATACCAATTTTCTTCCATCTGGAGACCAGGAAAAATCACCTAGCGTGCCATCAATCGTTGTCAGTGGATGGGCTTCGCCACCGTGGAAAGAGATGACGTATATTTGAGGTGGTTTTTCCGGGTTATTACGGTTTGACAGGAAGGCAATCTGGCTTCCATCCGGCGACCAGCGGGCATGTGTGTCAATCTGATCGCCGTAGGTAAACTGGTATGGTTGGCCACCTTCGGTTGGGACAACCCAGAGATTGGAGTACTTCTTCTCGGTTTTCGGATCGACTCTTTGCAGGGTATATATTACATGTTCTCCAGAGGAGGAAAGACGTACATCGGAGAGGACTAGAATCTTGTATAGATCTTGACTGGTGATAGTTCGTTTTTTAAATGTTGGCATTGTAGATTCTTCCTTGTTTTGAAAAGGTATTAACTATCTCGTCATTTGAAGGAGGGCAAGATGTCATCTTGCCCTACAGGTTTAATAAAGGATCAGCCTCTGGAATCAATGAATTATAATCTCCAGCCACTGTATGCCCGATCCAGCATCTCAATAGTATGCAAGACTGGAGGTAGCTCGAATTGACCTCCGTTCTGATCGACAACTCGTTTGAGGTGAGTGTGTAATTGTATCAGGCAACCGATATTTCCTGTTATAACGACCTCTGCCTGCGTAGCCAAAATAAATTCGGCTTTGCGTGAGCCTAACATATCGGCGATCTCAGGTTGTTCAAGGTTGTAGGACCCTGCTGAACCACAACAGAGATCTCCTTCTGGGATGGGGATAACAGTGAGTTCAGGGATTTGTCCCAATAACCGGCGTGGAGCAGCGGTAACCCCCTGGGCGTGTGCTAGGTGGCAGGCGTCATGGTAGGCAGCCTTGAGAGGAGATGGCAATGGCGGAGGGGATGTGATACCCAGTTGATCGAGAAATACACTGATATCCATGATCTTTCTTGCAAATGCTTCTGTAACCTCACCTAGATCTGTGCCGCGGAACAACAACGGATATTCGTGCATGCTGGAGCCACAACCAGCAGCGTTTGTCAGAATTGCGTCCACGTCTGCTGAAAAAACTTGGGATAATTCAGAGGCAAGGCTGCGGGCTGTTACTTGATCACCGGTATGCGAAGCCAAGGCTCCACAGCACCCCTGGCCTGGAGGAATGACCACTTCTACACCATTGCGGGCCAATACTCGCAAGGTTGCCCAGTTGATCTCTGGCGAAAGTGCCTGTTGGACACAGCCGGAAACTAATCCTACCCGCGCCCGTCGTTTACCTTGGGCAGGATAATGTTCTGGGAGTGGTGGAGCGGTTGGAAGGTTGTCCGGGAGCATCTTGAGCATCGCCTGGAATTGTAACGGTAAATACTTACCAACGGGTTTCGCCAGATGGCCAGCTTTGGCGGCCAGGCGAAAGCGGGTCGGAAATGGAAGTGTTTCGCGGGTCACCCTTCTCGCTAAGCGTTCGACTGTTGGCCTGTGGCGCCGTTCTTCAGCATATCCTCGGAAAGGCGTGATCAGTTCCCCATAGGGCACACCTGAAGGGCAGGCTGTGACACATCCCAGGCATCCAAGACAACGGTCGACGTATTGAATCGCGTCCTCTAACTCAATACCCCCTTCAAGCACTGATTTCATCAGGATGATCCGACCACGCGGCGAATCCATCTCCTCACCTAATACGGTATATGTTGGGCAAGCAGGCAGACAAAATCCACAATGGACACATTTTGTGACTGCATTTGCCATCAATTCCCCCAATGGGCCAAGTGTTTCAACAGGGATGGAATGCTTCATTGTTAGACCTCTAGCCAGCGTCCCAACGGGTCGAGCGCCTGTTTTATCCGGCGAGAGAATGACTCGGCAACTCGAACCCCGAGCCTGGGATGGCCTGGCGGACCAATAACGACCAGGCCGGAGAGTCCTAATTCCATTAAATGTTGGCCAAGAACCTCGATAGGCCCTTGCCAGCCGATCCAGGCGAGATTAGCCCCAACGGTATAGCGCCGCTTGGTGTTCCACTCCGAGAGAATGGCATCTAGTTTTCCCACGCGATTCGGAGTCAAAGGGATTTTTACCAGGGCGCAATCTCCCGGCAACCATGAAAACTCACGGATCTGGTGCCACAGTTCCGTCTCTTCATTACCCTCAATTGATTCTCCGTCTCCTAAATAACTTTTCAGGCGTTGGATGCGCTCAGAGAAAGAGTTCGGGAAACCGCCGATGCGGACCATCAGTTTTACAGTGCCACCACTTTGGGGTTCCAGGTCTAAACAGAACAAGTCAAGTGGGGTTATTGCTAGGAGGTGCAAAGATTCCAGGGCTGCTGGCATTGAAGAAAAGTTGCTGACCACGGTAGAATATGCAGGCGGACGAGGAAAGACTTTGAAACTCAACTCAAGCAAAGCCCCCAACCCCCCCAAACTCCCAACCATCATTTTGGGGATATCGAAACCTGCCGCATTCTTTACCACTTTTCCACCAGCTCGCACCAGCCGGCCATTGCCGTCTATGTACTGGACGCCAAGCACAAAATCGCGCAAACCACCGAATCGATAGCGACCTGATCCGCTTAGTCCAGATGCCACAGTCCCACCTAGTGTTGCTCCGTGTTTTACTAGAAGTGGATCAAAAGGTAAGAATTGACCGTTTTCGTTCAGGATACACTCGATCTCGTCCACTTCCGTTCCGGCCCAAGCAGTGAAAGTGAACTCACTCGGTGTATATTGAATCATCCCGCTTAATCCGGATAGATCAAGTTGTGTAACCCCTTCAGAAGCGAGAAGGGCTGTCTTACTCTTGTTTCCATGCGGCAATAGGCGTGGGTGGGAACAGATGAAGGATTGCAATTCTTCGATCGATGTTGGTTTCACAGGAACATTTTCCCTCGATTGGAAATTTCCTTGGGATCGATATGGAGACGAATCGATCGCATGGTTTCTATATCAGCCTCATTGAACATGACAGGCAGGTAATTCTTTTTTTCTATACCGATACCATGTTCACCTGTGATCGATCCACCGAACCCTATGCACATCCGCAGAATCTCACCTGCTAGTCGCTCGGCTCGTTCATAAGCTCCTGGTTCTCTTCCGTCGAACAGGATCAGCGGGTGTAGATTTCCATCGCCAGCGTGGAATACATTGGCGACACGGATTCCGTAGGCTGCGCTCAGCTTCTGGATTTCTCCCAAGGCTTCACCCAGGCGGCTGCGTGGAACGACACCGTCCTGGACAATGTAATCTGGGCTGAGCCGGCCCACTGCAGAGAAGGCGCTTTTGCGTCCTTTCCAGATTCGCTGACGGTCGGCTTCGTCATTCGCAACACGAATCTCATACGACTCTGATTCTTCAATCACCTCCATTAATGCAGTGAATTCCTTTTCAACCACATCAGCCTCCCCATCCAGCTCGACTATGAGTAAGCCAGCTGCATCCAGCGGATAACCAGCATGCACCGCAGCTTCGGCGGCTTGAATAGCCAGATTGTCCATGATCTCGATTGCACCTGGTAAGAGCCCGGAGGCGACTACCATCGAGACTGCCTTGCCGGCTGCCTCGAGGGTGCCGTATGCAGCCAATACAGTGCAGAATTTTTCTGGCTTGGGGAGCAAGCGTAAAGTGACCTCTAAAACAATCCCGAATAGACCTTCGGAACCAACGTAAAGACCCACCAAATCTGGCCCTACACTTTCAAGGCTTTCCCCTCCCAGATTGATGACTTCACCTTCCGGTAGTACAACCTTGAGGCCGAGCACATGGTTGCTGGTCATGCCATATTTCAGACAATGTGCACCGCCTGAGTTAAATGCCAAATTCCCGCCGATGGTGCAAATTAACTGGCTGGATGGGTCGGGAGCAAAATACAGGTCATAAGCCGCGGCCGCACGACTAACATCCAGGTTAATCACTCCGCACTCGACGACAGCTAACCGTTGTTGAGGATCCAATCGTAGAATGCGGTTGAGCCGGTTGAGGGCGATCACAATCCCACCAGCTATCGGCAAAGACGCCCCAGAGAGGCTTGTCCCACTGCCACGTGCCACGAAGGGAATTTCATGCAGATGACAAAGACGAACAGTCTCGATCACCTCTTCTTGCGTCTCTGGAATGACGACCGCCAACGGTCGAACTTGATACGAGGTCAATGCATCCGACTCGAACGGGGCCAGCTGTGCAGGTTTTATCAACAGACGCCCAGGAGGATAAAGCTTGGCGAGAACGGAAAGGAAGGAGGCTTGATCCATAGGAAATCCTTGTAGATAGAAAGAGATTTAATCGACGATGGCGGCCTCGACAGATAAGATCGGTGGTAAATAATCAGCCAGCAATTCCCAATTGTCACCGTTATTCTGACTATAAAATAGCTGTCCGGTGCTGGTTCCTACATAGATACCCGCGTCCTCCAACGAATCGGTTGCCATCGCTTCGCGCAGTACCACGAGATGGGCGTGTTTGGGCAAACCTGCAGTGAGGCGCTGCCAGGTCTCTCCCATGTCCTGGCTGCGCCAGACCGCGAATTGTCCATCAATGCTCATGCGGTATTCATCGCTTTCTTCCAGAACGATGAAGACTGTTTTTGGATCATGGGGATGAACGGCGATGGGAAAGCCAAAGCGGCTGGGTAATTTTCCTTCCCCAATGTCGATCCAATCTTCGCCGCTATTATCGCTCCGGTAAACACCACAATGATTCTGTTGGAAAAGTATCTGTGGAAAATCAGGGTGGATGGCCATCTTGTGCACACAATGCCCAAACTCCGGGAATTTATCCGGTAGAAAATCAGCGCGCACATTTTTATTATAAGGATTCCAGGTCTTCCCCCTGTCATCTGTCCGATAACATCCACCCGTGGAAACTGCGACATACATCCGGTTTGATTCCGAAGGATCTAAAAGTATGGTATGCAGGCAAAGACCTCCCGCCCCTGGAAACCATTGCGATCGATGGGGGTGGTCATAGAGACTTTCGTTCACCTCCCAAGACTCACCGCGGTTTTTAGATTCGAACAGGGCAGCGGGTTGTATTCCTGCATATAAAACGCCAGGTTGATCCTTGCCAGCTGGTCTGATGTGCCAGACTTTGCTGACTTTTTCAGGATTGGAGTGCACGTCTTGTGGAGAGCTCGCCTCATCTGGTGAGCTAAGCGGTCGACCTGAGCGCGACGGACGAACAAATGTTGGCGATACGAGAGATTGAGCCCACTCCGTCCCGAGGTCGTCAGAATAGTGAGTGCTTGGGCCATAGACATCGTGGACGATCCCTGCATGGATCCTTCGATCGCGAGAATCGAGGATCATATGCATCACGCTCCAGCCTTTAAAGAGAGGGTTTCCAAAAGTCCATTTCATCCGTTGGGAATCGCTGGTTAAGATAAAGCCCCCTTTACGGGTACCTACCATTAATATCACTTTAGTATTATCTCCTGACATCTTTTTCAGCTCCCTCGATAAACTTATCGACGAATAGCATCGCTTTAAAGGTATTTTAACCCAGTCCCTGTATTCAAAAGGACAATTCGATCGGCTTTTTTAACTCGACCGGATTTCACCAATTGGATCAAACCTGCCAGAGCGGCGGCACCCTCCGGAGCGGCGAGAGCACCCTCTTCGCAAGCCAGTTGTCTTTGGGCAACCAGGATAGTGGCGTCGCTGACCGCTATCGCGGTCCCTTCACACTCCCGAATTGCCTGGAGAATGAGGCGATCGGCAAAACTCTTTGGGACACGTAATCCTGCTACCACGGTCTGAACGTCGATCCAGGGTTCACAAGTTGCCGCACCTGCGGTGAAAGCTTTTACTAATGGTGCACAACCCTCCGGCTGTACTGCAATTAATCGAGGCGAATTATTGTTTGTCAGCCAACCCAAGTCTCTTAATTCCTTGAATGCTTTCCAAATTCCTATCAACCCGGTGCCGCCGGCCGTTGGGATCAGGATGACATCAGGGAATTGCCAGGCGAATGATTCTGCCAATTCGTATCCCATGATCTTTTTGCCTTCAACCCTATATGGTTCTTTAAAAGTCGAAACAACGAATCCGCTATCGATACGGGCTTTCTCGTCTGCCAGTTGCGCAGCAATGTTTATTAAGCCATCGATCAAGTTGAGATCAGCCCCAGCGATACGGCATTCATTAATATTTGCCAGTGGCGAATCAAGAGGCATGAAGATGATCGCCGCTAGGAGGGCGCGTGTCGCATAGGTCGCCAATGCACCTCCTGCGTTACCGGCAGTACCCGTGAACAGTCTTTCAATCCCGAGCTCCTTAGCTTTCGAGACCGCCACAGAAAACCCGCGGGCCTTGAAGGTCCCGGTTGGGTTACGACCTTCGTCTTTAAGGTACAAATGCTGCAAACCGAGATCATTGCCGATCCTCGTTAACGTAATGAGCGGGGTGTCCCCCTCGCCGAGGCTGATCCGGTGATTGACCTCATGCACAGGAAGTAGCTCTTGCCAACGCCAAAGACCGCGTGGTCTTTGGCTTATGTCATTGCGATCAAGGCGACTTCGAGCAGCCTCCAGGTCATATTTTGCCAGAAGAGGCGCTTGGCAATCTTTACAGAATGTTTGAACGATATCGGCAGGGAAAGGATGAGTGCAGAGCGAGCACTCCAAATGGCTTAAGAGCGACATTTTTTGATGTAATGTTGCCAGAGTTAGCTAATTGCCTCAAGATGGTATTGTACCACCGGTAGGTTTATTCCTTTTCAACTGAAAAAGGATATAATTGGTTGTCAGATAAACCAGGTCTGCAAACTCAGAAAATATTCACCACTTATCCAAAATCAACCGGCAGCTGCTACCTGGGCCGGCTAGCAGAAAACCCAGGGAGGTATTCTAATTTGGCAAAACCAGTCATCCTTATTCTTGACGACGAGATTCAAGTGCTAAACGCGGTCGAACGTGATCTACGCCAGCATTACCGAAGTGATTATCGCATCGTTAAATCAACCTCAGGTAAAGAAGCTCTCCAGACGGTGCAACAGTTAAAAATGCGTAACTCCCCATTGGCTTTGTTTCTCGTCGATCAACGCATGCCTGATATGACGGGAATAGAATTTCTGACCAAAGCGCTTAAGTTTTTTCCAGAGGCACGGAAGGTATTGCTGACAGCTTATGCAGATACCGAGGCTGCGATATCCAGCATCAACGCGATTGGGCTGGACTATTACCTGATGAAGCCGTGGGATCCGCCAGATCGAAACTTATATCCGGTATTAGATGATCTAATAAGCGATTGGGTGGCAACTGTTCCAGTGCCATACGATGGAATCAGGGTTGCCGGGACGCTTTGGTCGGCGAGCAGCCATACCGCTAAGGATTTTCTAGCGCGCAACCAGATTCCTTACCAGTGGCTTGATATCGAACAAGATGAACAGGCGCGTTTGTTAGTCGAGTCGGTTAACGAGGGAAAATATCGTCTGCCTGCCGTCTTCTTCCCAGATGGCACCACGTTAATCGAACCCACAAATAGGGAATTAGCTGAGAAGGTTGGTCTTCAAACGAGGGCAGCCAAGCCTTTTTATGATTTGATCATTGTCGGTGCTGGCCCGGCGGGTTTAGCGGCTGCAGTGTATAGTGGTTCGGAGGGTCTCCAAACCGTTATGATTGAGAAAGAGGCTACCGGTGGGCAGGCCGGCACCAGTTCCCGGATTGAGAATTATCTTGGTTTTCCACAAGGTTTGAGTGGGGCTGATCTTGCCCGTCGGGCAACCACCCAGGCGATCCGATTTAATGTCGAGATCCTGAGAGCCTCAGAAGCTATCAAAGTGCGCATAGATGATCCATACCGCTATGTTGTCCTCAATGATGGGAGCGAAATCAGTAGTCACACTGTTTTGATCGCCACTGGTGTCTCCGTCCGGCGTTTGGAAGTCCCCGGGGCTGATCAGTTAGTTGGGGCTGGAGTGTATTACGGTGCAGCGCTCACCGAAGCTGCTCATTATCGAGGCCAAGATGTTTATGTTGTCGGAGGAGCAAACTCGGCTGGTCAAGGGGCGATGTTCTTCTCCCGATATGCACGTAAAGTAACCATGTTGGTCCGGGGAGACTCTCTCGAAGCGGGAATGTCCCAATACCTGGTAGATCAGATCGCTTCCACCGATAATATTGAAGTGAAATTGCGGACGGAGGTGATGGAGGTGATTGGTAAAGATCGGGTCGAAGCGATTACGATCTGCGATCTAACTACTGGATTATCCCAGACTGTATCCGCTGCAGCCATATTTGTCTTTATTGGGGCTATACCTCATACCGATCTGGTTGAAGGAGTAGTCGAACGAGACCAATTGGGTTTCATTCTCACTGGGCCAGATTTAATCGCCGACGGCAAACGACCAAAGGGATGGAAATTGAAACGTGACCCATTTTTGCTCGAAACCAGTGTGCCAGGCATCTTCGCTGCAGGGGACGTGCGGCAGAACTCGATCAAGCGTGTTGCTACGGCTGTTGGAGAAGGCGCAGTCTCTGTCGCCTTGATCCACCAATACTTAAAGATGGTTTGACGTATGTACAATTTCTTAAAAAAAATCCCACTTTTTGCGAGCCTTCCTGAGCACGATCTCGATCGGCTTTGCGAGATGGTCAGCGAAGTCAATTTACCAGCTGGTGCTGAACTCTTCGCTGAGGGCAGCCCAGGAGACGAGGCATATGTTATTAAGGAAGGCGAAATTGAGATCCTAAAAGCTTCCGGTGGCCGCAGTGTATTATTAGCTGTGCGAAAATCTGGAGAAGTGATCGGCGAGATGGCTTTACTGGAGGCGGCGCCACGCTTCGCCAGCGGCAGGGCGCGCATCGACAGCGTGTTACTGGCGATCAGTCATGATCAATTAGAGGAGTTGCTCAATACCAGTCCATCTGCTGCACGGGCAATGTTGTTCACGATCACTTCGCGGTTGAGATCCACTGAACTCATGCTCAAGCAAAGTGAGAAGATGGCTCAGCTAGGTACGCTAACAGCAGGGATTGCTCACGAATTGAATAATCCAGCTGCGGCCGCGCAGCGAGGGGCGGCTCAATTGATAACCGCCATTGAGCAACTTCAGCAATCTCAAATTCAGCTCAACCGGTACAACTATTCTCAAGTTGCGCGGGATGAGTTATTGCAGTTGGCTGAACTCGCCAGGGATCGTGGGATAAAACCGATTGAAATGGATTCTCTTGATCGCAGCGATCGTGAATCAGAATTAGAAACCTGGCTTGACGAACATGGGGTTCAAAACGGTTGGGAATTGGCTCCCTTTTTGACCAGTCTTGGTTTTGAAGTCAGGCAGCTGGAAAAATTAACCGAGCTATTCTCAGCGGATCATTTTCCGGCAATTATCACCTGGTTGGGCGCGACTTTCGTTGTATATAGTTTACTCGCTGAAATTAATCAGGGGGCTACCAGGATCTCTGAAATCGTGAAGTCGTTAAAAACCTATGTTTATCTGGATCAGGCTCCGGTTCAGGAGGTTGATCTCCACGAGGGTTTGGATAACACATTAGTAATGTTACGTTATAAACTCAAACAAGGTGTAAATATAAAACGGGAGTACGCGACCAACCTGCCTAATATCCAGGCATTTGGCAGTGAGCTCAACCAGGTATGGACTAATATCATCGATAATGCGATCGATGCTATGGATGGTCATGGTGAAATCATTCTCCGTACTCAGCGTGAGGGAGATTGGGTGGTGGTTGAGATCGAAGACAACGGTCCGGGGATCCCACCAGATATTCAGGATCAGATTTTCAGTCCTTTCTTCACAACCAAATCGGTTGGAAAAGGGACCGGATTGGGTCTGAACATAACTTATAACATTGTTCAGAAGCATGGAGGTGAGATTAAGGTTTTCTCTCAACCTGGAAAAACACGTTTTCAAATCTGTTTACCGATTAATTTCGAAAAAGTTCATTCAGGTTCTAATCCGATCACGACTATGTCGGAAGTGAGCGATGATAAATTGCGCCAGATTTTGGAGACCACCCGTAAAATTGCGGTTGTCGGAATCTCCGACAGGCAAGAACAACCCAATTACACTGTTCCTGCCTATTTACAAGCCCAGGGATACCAAATTTATCCTGTCAATCCAAATCTTGGAGAAGTCTTGGGAGAAACCGCTTACCCTGATTTGCCGTCTGTCCCAGACAAAGTTGACGTGGTTTTGGTCTTCCGACGAAGTGAAGCGGTTCCCCCAGTGGTGGATCAGGCGATCCAAATCGGGGCGAAAGTGGTTTGGATGCAGGAAGGCATCGTCAACGAGGTGGCAGCTACTACTGCTCGAGAGGCAGGCCTGGATGTAGTCATGGATATATGTATGCGTGCGACGCATAAGCGCTTGATGGGCAAGATTTAATGTTCTGGTATCTTGTTCTGGCTCATCTGATCGCCGATTATCCTCTCCAACCCACATGGATGGTTAATAACAAGACCCGCTGGACAGTATTGGCTATGCATGTCCTGATCCATTACGCAGTAAGTCTGATAGTTGTTGGATCTGCCCGATCGACCATCTGGCCGCACCTGCTGGTGTTAGCTTTATTACATCTGGTTATAGACATTGGGAAGATAACTCTCAATAAGTTACGGCCTAAGTGGGTAATCATGCCATATATTGTCGATCAATTTCTCCACTTCGTAACAATGGGTCTTTTTATAGTCTGGATTGATAATCAGTTTGGTGAACAATTCTTAGCGTTACAGCCGTTCTGGTTGATTTTGATAATCGGGTATCTGCTGGTGACTTATGTCTGGTATATCAATGAACGCATCCTCTCATACAACAACTCGGCTTATCGGGAAGAGGTTGTGAATCAAGTCTGGATCCGTATGATCACCCGAGCAACTCTGTTAACTGCTATGTTATTTCTTCTGGGATGGCTGTCTCCGGTGAGCCTTTCCGCAGCGTTATTTGTGAACCTTCCTTACATTTCGAGTAAATATCGATTCAGAATCTTAGTCACCGATTTGTTTGTCTCCATTGGGGGGATGCTTTTCATTATTTCGACCCTTTAATTTCAGTAAATCACAGATTCAGAAATTTGGAGCTTCGCAGTATCGATTTCAGTCGCTTTCTTGCCTGAAATCAGCCAAAAACACGAAGGCTTAAGCTATTACTCCGGCAAACCTGTGATTTACTGAATTTATATAAACATTTTTTAGCTTGGGAATTGATAAACGAAGTAATCAAATGATCTGCCCAAATTGCCAGACATCTAATCCTGAAGGCGCCAAGTTTTGTATGAACTGTGGCTATTCTTTATCTCCTTGAGTTTAGAGTTGTCAAGTTGAGCGCATGAAGAGCGCTCAAAAAAATATTGAACCTTAAAAACCGATTGCAGTAACCAGAACTGCGATTATGGGCT
>Ga0154901_181_pt1 | contig 38121 bp, 36 predicted proteins | sample Rifle2008BG19ft_FD_105873 | JGI IMG/M metagenome (GOLD analysis project Ga0154901, IMG submission 105873) | Chloroflexi bacterium RBG_19FT_COMBO_49_13 | reverse complement strand
ATATTGTGACTCGTTTTCTTGTTATCGTATAGAATCAAATATCACGAATTATTAATTACTTTTGACTCATATGCCTGAGCAGTTACCTTATATCTAATTGACCGTGATTTGTCGGCTCAACAAACACCCGGGCAAGCTGATCGCTGGAGCGCATGATTTGCACCTCATGATTACCAAATTCAACCCGCACGGTTGCCCCTGGGGTAAAACCAAACGCCTCCTTGATTTCTATTGGGATTCGCAGGTCACCGTTCCTGTCATTTTCAGCCAAGCTGACCGGGTTGGATCTCACAGTTCCTTACCCTTATCTGCATCAAGCTCTGACTGTGAATTGCATTTCGGGCAAAGGCAATCTTTAACTTTGGACTGGCTCAATGGCGGAGTTTCAACTCCACTCATTCGTGACGCAGTTCCGATCAGGTCGAATAGCTCCGGTTTGATGACTCGGTAGAAAATCCGGGCACCATCCCGCCTGTCTTCTACCAATCCCGCTTCGCGCAGCACCATCAAGTGCTGCGAGATGTAAGCCTGGCGGCAGCCTAATATAGCTTCAAGGTGACAGACACATTGCTCTCCATCACGCAGGAGTTCAAGGATGGATAACCTGGCTGGGTGCATGAGTGCTTTAAATATATTCGCTGGTGGTTTTATCATTATCATCAGGATGATCGCCAAAATGATGGATTTTATTCATCAGATAGCAATGCTTATTTATATTGAAAATGACATACGATTACCTATTAAATAGGTTAATGCAATTTTTCTGTGTGATCGTCAAGTGTACCTTTGGCAGCTTCCAGGGCTGCTTCGTCGATATTGGCAATAGTGGTGATAATAGGGGTGATGCCAGCCTGCTGAATACTATAATACGCACCCGAACCCATGCCACGTGCTAATAGGATTTGGCAATCGAGAATGCTTTCTAACATGCGGGAGTGGCGATCTTGTTCGGCAGGACTGAAGCCGTGATTATGCGGTTCAGCATGTTCATGATGCTCACCTGCAAAGTGGCTATGTCCTAATTTTTGGCGTTGTTCACGGTTGGTTATTCTGCCGTTTTCAATCGTTAGGATAATGTATTTTTGTGCACGTCCAAAGTGCTGGCTGATCGTTGTGCCGTCATCAGAAACGGCAGCGATTCTTATATTCATGCGTATTTCCTTTCAGTTTATAAATTTGAGTGTGACTAATTGTGACCTTGATGGTGAGCTGGTTAATTCACTTTGCATTCTGACTCTGGCGGGAGACCGGGAATCCCGATAACAACTGCCTTTTATTCAACAAAGCTATGGAATTCCACAGATAGTCTGGTAGGGTTCATGAGGACTTTACGTTTATTCGACAGTAGCATGAACTTTGACATAGGTCACTTGAATCAGAGTTATAACAACTTATAGAATATATTCAGAATATTGAATATATTTTATACTTTTAAGATCCTCAAATCAAGGTAGATTATCACCAGGATGGCGTGACAACCATCCATATAATGCTGATTCAGCCAAGTAGCTGCCACCCCAATGGTAGAATCCTGCTTATGCCTTTTCCAAAAGCCATTCTTTGGGATATGGATGGAGTTCTATCAGATACCAGCCAGCTCCACTTCCAAACATGGGAGCACATCCTGATTGAACAGGGTATCCCTTTCGACCGGAAGAAATTTCACCATATCTATGGTCTCAAGAATTATGATCTACTCCCACTCCTGGTTGGTAAACCTCTTGACCCCCTCTATATAAAGCGCATTTCAGACCGAAAAGAGCTCGCATTCAGACAAGCACTTCCTGGTCATCTCCAGCTATTACCTGGTGTGCTGGATTGGCTGCGTCGTTTTAAATCCTGGGGCTGGAGGCAAGCCGTGGCTTCCTCTGCTCCACCTGATAATGTGGAGGCACTTGTGGATGAGCTTGGCATACGTGAATATTTTGATGCTCTGGTTACCCCAGGTGACCTGCCCGGAAAACCCAACCCGGCAGTTTTTCTTAAAGCTTCTCGACAGCTTGAGATTCCTGCCAGGGCTTGCATCGTTATTGAGGATTCAATCCCCGGGGTTGAAGCTGCCCGAAGTGCTGATATGCACTGCATCGCCGTGACAACCACAAATCCGCCGGATGCTCTTACCCAGGCGGATATCGTGGTGGAAACGATGGTTCAATTAACCATCCAACAGGTTGAATCCCTGTATTGAACAGCAGTCAGCTTTCCAACTAATCCCCAAAGCAGATGCCCATGTCGCGGGCAGTCAGCATGATATCTGAATTTAACGGCACGGTTTTCATACGCTTGGTGGCAGATTCAAGCGGAACGTATTTGACCGTCGGGGGGTCGAGAGCCACCATGATCCCCCGGTGTTCTTCTGCGATTGCCCGCACCGCTGCAGCACCAAAACGTTGGGCGATCAGACGATCGAATCGGGTGGGTGAGCCACCCCTCAGCAGGTGTCCCAATACCACCAGGCGGGTTTCCTTTCCTGTGAGTTGTTCTAATTCCTCAGCAACTTTTTCACCACACCCACCCAGCCTTTCAGCCCGTCCAGATTCCCGGCTGATCACCGAGACACTCCCACCTTTTGGTTTTGCCCCCTCTGCCACAACCACGATTGAAAACAGGCTTCCCCGTCCTTCCCGGTCACGCACTTTCTGGGCAACTTTCTCCAATTCATACGGGATCTCCGGGATCAGGATCACATCTGCCGAACCTGCCAATCCACTTTCCAGGGCGATCCATCCGGCATAACGACCCATCACTTCCATCACAATGATGCGGTTATGAGAAGCCGCCGTGGTATGCAAACGGTCAAGACAGTCCACCGTGAATGCACATGCAGTATCGAAACCAAACGTGATGATTGTTTTATCCAGGTCATTGTCTATCGTTTTGGGTACCCCTACGACCCACAACCCTTTCTTTGCCAGCTCATTGGCAATGAACATCGATCCATCCCCACCCACCGCGATGAGGGCATCAATCTGGTGCAGCCTGAAGGCGCGGATCAGCTCATCCGAGCGATCGATTTCAATCACCGTATCGTCCGGACCCTTGATCGGATATTTGAGCGGGTTGCCTCGGTTGGTGGTACCAATGATAGTTCCACCAAGGTGTGTGATGCCACGTACCTGCTCGCGGGTCAGACGGATCAATCCGCCTTCAATATACTGTTCAGGCATCAGCAGCCCATTGTACCCATCGCGGATGCCATAGACTTCCCATCCCCGGTTGATGGCTGACAACACCGCTGCCCGGATGACTGCATTTAATCCAGGAGCATCACCGCCTCCGGTGCTGATGGCGATTCGTTTGACATTCACTGCAGAAGCTGGCATGGGTATCTCCTTGTACTGACTTCTTGTATGGCTTGTTCATCCACATCTTTACACTACCTAAGTATATTGTAAATGGTTTATTTCGGGTGGGAAGTGGTCGAGATTCTTTTTATCTCTTGTAGACAATCCACTCTCAATTCTCTTTTAAAGCTCCAGAAACTATTTCCATGAAGAGAGCGTCTATAATAAGTCGATTAAATACTATGAAAATCATCCATTCCAATATCAAGCGCCTGATAGGAGTTATTGATGAGCATTAAATCAGCCGTCTCATTATTTCTGTTGCTAAGTCTTCTTGCAGCCTGCAATGCACCCACTCCGAACCCGACAACCACTTCTGCAACTCTCCCATCCATCCCACCTACATCCCTTCCATTGGACATTTCTCCTCCCCCCACGTCACCTCCCACGTCGATCGTCTGCCCCCCTTGTCCAAGCCCATCGTTGCTTAACCATATTGTGCTCAATCATGCCTTTGAGGTGATTCAATCCCTTAAAAACCAGGATATGATCACCCTATCCAGCTATATCAACCCTGTAAGTGGAGTCCGATTCTCCCCCTATTCTTATTTGGAAGAGACCGACCGGGTATTTTCAGCAAATCAGATAATTAATATATTTGCCGACAGCAAGGTCTATTCCTGGGGAGAGCATGCTGGCTCCGGAGAACCCATCGATCTTAGCTTCTGGGACTATTATTCCAGATTTATTTATGATGTGGATTTTGCCAATGCACCCCAGATGTCATTGAATGGCCGTTTGGGTGGCGGTAGTACCATAGATAATAGTCCTGAGTTTTATCCTGGTGCAATGATCGTTGAGTATTATTTCCCCGGAATTGATCCTCAATATGAAGGCTTGGATTGGCGCAGTCTGCGTCTCGTGTTTACCGAAGATAACGGTACCTGGTACCTCATCGGTATCATCCATGATGCGTGGACACCGTGATGCAGGAGAGTAAATTTTGGTTTACAATTAAGCCATGTTTACGCCTGCCTGGAAAGAATTTTGCCGGTGGGTTAAACAGGTCCATCCTCAGGCACCCCAGTTATACGCTCTTCTTGCAGCAGCACCAGGCTCACCCGCCTAAGAATGAAGATCAATGAATTGGACTTAAGCGAGGTCAAACAGATGGATGGCGGTCAGACCTGTATGCTTTTTAGGCTGTAATATGATCCACATCCTACTCGTCCCAGACTTTTGTAATGGAAAACCAGCATGCCCGTCAATTGGATTGATGTAACCAACCTTTCATTCAACACCCTGCTCCTGCTTGAACGGGTTCAGCTGAGCTGGTTCCCAGGCTGGCTTCCTGAGGAATAGCTGGCTATCGCACTTCAAGCCAACCCCACCGTTGAATGGTACCTGCGCCATAAGTGCCCGGAGATCATTCCATGGTTGGATCATGTACGATCCGCTTTAATACCTTCTACTGAACCATCACCTGAGCAAATTCGCCAGGCAGAGATCAAGACATTAAACACCATCAATGATCTGGTAGTATATGCGGTCGATCCTTCAATCTATGACGCCCGACCTTTCCTGGGTTGGGATTCGGAAGAGCTGCGCAAGTTGACAGATTTCAACGGAAAGATAGTTATTGATATTGGCTCGGGTACGGGCAGGCTGGCTTTCGTAGCGGCAGAAACCGCCGCAGTGGTATTTGCTGTAGAGCCTGTTGGTAATCTGCGTCGGTATATCAAGCAAAAAGCCCTATCATTGAAGTTTACCAAAGTCTATCCCATCGATGGTACGATCACCGACCTGCCATTTCCTCCTGGTTTCGCGGATATCACCATGGGCGGTCACGTCTTCGGTGACTCTCCAGAAGCGGAATACTCAGAGATGAAGCGCGTGACCAAACCCGGCGGGATGCTCATCCTTTGCCCAGGCACAAGTCAGACGGAAACTAAAGCCCATGAATATCTGCTTACCCAGGGTTTCAGCTGGGATCTCTTCGAAGAGCCTCAAGATGGGGTGAAACGTAAATATTGGAAGCGGGTTGAATAACCTATATATTTCGACAATATTCCAAAAAAAATAACCCTTGCACTGGTATTAATCTATCCATGCGTTATTCATGGATAGCTGTTCACCCCTGAATGTCCCGTACATAAATATATAAGAGCCGCCACAAAAGTCTCTATTTTCATGTATTCATGTCTGTTTCATGATGGTTTCTACCCATCTTAGATTTTTATCGTTTTTATCGTTTAGTATTTACAAAACGTTGGAAAAGTTGTATACTTCTGCGCTAATTACCCCAAATTACATCAGGAATTCAAGAATATGGAAGATCACCTACCAATCGAAGAAATTCATTTTATTGAAGACATCGGTCTATATTTCGAGCAGATGGGGCTGCCTCGCATGGCTGGACGCATCCTGGGCGCCTTGCTCATCTCTGATCCCCCGTCTCAATCCATCACCGATCTGGGGGAAAGATTAAAAGCCAGCAAGAGTTCCATCAGCATCATGGCCCGTTTATTGGTGGAACGCGGGTTGATCGAGCGCGTTGCCTCTCCCATCCCACGCCGGGATTATTATCGCTTTAAACCCGGCGGTTGGATCATTTACATGCACCAGTGGTTGGGTTTGATGGCTGGTCTTCATCAAATCACCGAGCGTGGCATGCTGTTGATGGCTGGTAAAGCTGACCCGCTGAAGGAACGCTTGAAAGAAGCTCATGACCTTTTTTCGAATGTTGAACAGGAATTTCCGTCAATTTTGGAGAAAATCTCCAGAAAATAAATACCCACTCCACTCAAAACAGCTACTCGAATCAGACACATAAAATCAGGCTGAATAATAATGCCCCTATTTAAATTAGCACCACACCCGACACATCACACGGAACACGATCTGCACACACACATAGACCCGCACCGACGCAGCGCTTCTGGGTTCTCCGATATTATTCTAGGTGGTCAGGATGGCCTTGTTAACGTACTCGGAGTGATCCTTGGGGTGGCCGCTGCTACCAGCGATTCTCATCTTGTGCTTGTCGCTGGTCTTGCTGCGACCTTTGCCGAGTCTGTCTCAATGGGAGCGGTCGCATACACTTCTACTCTCGCGGATGCTGATTATTACGATAGCGAGCTCGAACGCGAGATGCGCCATATTGATCAGGCACCTAAGCTAGAGCGCCAAGAAGTAAATCAGATCTATACCCAAAAGGGATTCCAAGGCGTGTTGCTTGAACACATAGTTGATACCATCACCGCCAATCCAGATGTTTGGGTAGCGGTAATGATGTCAGAGGAGCATCAGCTCGCACCTGTAGATCGCAAGCAAGCATGGAAGATCGCTCTAGTAGTTGGCCTTTCAGCAATAGTAGGTTCCCTAATCCCCCTAGTTCCATTTATTTTACTGCCAGTAACCACCAGTATGTGGGTCTCTGTGGTTATCACCGCACTGGTACTCTTTGCAGTCGGTGGGTATAAAGCCCGAATGACGGTAGGTCATCCGGGGCGGAGTGGTCTTGAAATGGCAATTATTGGTACTTTGAGTGCCCTAGTCGGATATGCGGTTGGAGCCCTCCTTAAAATACCAACCACACCCTAGCTCTAGATATACGAAGGTATGAATGATGCTCATAAAAATCGAAGATATAAGATTGCTTCCATCTCAAGAGTTATAAAAAGGTAATCCACAATCTTTCTTCGAATATCAAATTGAAATTTCCATCTCTACTAACAAAAACTACGCGAATCAATCAAGCATATAGGCGATCTAATGACCATCTCGAATCAAATCACTGAAAAGCAATCCTCTTCTTCCAACCACACTACTGATACCGGATTAAGCAAGGCGCAAGTGCTTGAACTGCGCAAGCAACATGGCGAAAACCGTCTGCCCGCCGAAAAGGGAACCACAGTCTGGACGATACTGCTAAACCAGATCAAAAGTCCACTCGTCTATATAATTCTGGTTGCAGCAGCGGTTTCTTTTATCGTAAAGGAGTATAACGATTTCGCCATCATCATGGCTGTCGTCGTGATTGACGTCATCCTTGGATTCATCCAGGAATATCAAGCTCAGCAGACTTATACTGCCCTCAAAGGTTTACTAAAACCCACCACCACCGTCATCCGGGATAGCACTCGCCAGGAGGTGGAAATCTGGGAGCTGGTGCCCGGAGATGTGGTCTTGTTGAATTCCGGGGAACATGTTCCTGCAGATGGTGAAATCACTGAAAGCACCAAGCTGGCTGTGGATGAGGCTATCCTGACCGGTGAAAGTGAGCCGGTGAGTAAGAATGAGATCGATGGTCACAATCTGGTCTTTATGGGTACGACCACCATCGCTGGGCGAGGGACAATGGTTGTGACTAAAATTGGCTCGGGTACCGAGTTGGGTCAGATTGCCACCAGCTTGCAGGAGCACGTCGAAGAAGACACTCCACTCCAGGTGCGACTTAAATCTTTCAGTAAATCTCTCACTTATATCGTTATTGGCTTTACCTTGGCGATCCTTATCACTGGCTTGTTAATGGGCAGGGAATTCCTGGAAATGCTGCGCGTTTCCATCGTCCTGGCAATTGCCGCGGTCCCTGAAGGTTTACTGATTGCCGTCACCGTCATCCTTGTTTTGGGGATGCGGAAAATCTTAAAACGCCAGGGCCTGGTCAAAAAGCTGCTGGCTGTTGAAACCCTCGGTTCTGTAACGGTAATCTGCACCGATAAAACCGGCACCCTTACTGAAGGACGCATGCGCGTCGCACGGGTAGAATTGACTGACCAGGAACGCGCCATGCAAACGATGGCCCTGTGCAATAATCTTGAAGGACCGGTTGACATCGCACTTTGGGAATACGCCAAAACCAATATGAGCGTCTCTCCTCAGGATCTGGTTGATAGTTCCGAGCGTTTAGCTGAGGAACTTTTCACCAGCGAGACTAAGTACATGATTACCGAGGTGACGGGGGTAATGTTCAAAGGCGACCACCTGTACTTCCTAAAAGGAGCACCGGAGATAATTCTTGCAATGTGTAAAGTTGGTGAGGAAGAAAAAAATCATATCCTTGCACAGGTGGATGATTGGGCTGGGGAAGGTCTACGCTTGCTTGGTTTAGCCTACCGGCACATGGGAGAGCTGGATGATTATACAGGTTATACCTGGGTTGGCTTGGTGGGGATGCAAGACCCAATCCGTGATGGCGTCAATGAAGCGGTGAAAATAGCACAAAAAGCGGGCATCCAGGTCAAGATGATCACCGGTGACTACCGCCGCACCGCAGAAAATATCGCCCGAAACATTGGTTTGATGAAACCGGAAGACCGCAGCCTTGAAGGTGCAGAGCTTGCCGCTATGAGCGACGAGCAGCTCCAGCAGGAAGTGAGACAGGTGGCTGTCTTTTCACGCATCCGACCGCAGGATAAATTACGCATTGTGCGTGCGTTACAGACCAATGGTGAGATCACTGCCATGATCGGGGATGGGGTTAATGATGCCCCTGCCCTGCAGCGTGCCAATATTGGGGTTGTGGTCGGCTCTGCCTCCGACGTCGCCAAGGAGACCGCCGATCTCATCCTCTTGGATAGCAACTTCCGCACCATCGTCGCCGCCATCGAAGAAGGTCGCGTGATATTCGAGAACATCCGCAAAGTCGTTGCCTACACCCTATCTAACTCATTTGCCGAAGTATTGACCATTTTCATCGCCATGATGTTCCATTGGCCTGCTCCGCTGGCCGTAGCCCAAATCTTATGGATACACCTGATCTGTGACGGTCCCTCCGATATTGTGCTTGGTTTCGAGCCAAAAGAGGAAGGCATTATGGATGAAAAACCAAAATCGACTAAAGAGCCGGTTCTTGCACCCCTCGGTTTAACCTTGATCGGTGTGATCAGTATAGGAAGTGCCATCGCCGCTCTGAGCTTGTTCGGCCATTTCTTCCTCAACCATAATGACCCGACGGAAGGTCGTAGCCTGGTTTTCGCCAGCTTTGCAGTCAATTCGATGATCTATATCTTCGCTTATCGTTCGATGCGCTTGCCTCTCTTACGAGCCAGCCCGCTTTCCCGCAATAAACCACTCGTCCTGGCAGTGATTGCCGGTTTATTGATGGTGGTGATTGCCTTTGCCATTCCTTCACTTCGCACTTTATTGGGGATTGTGCCACTCACTCTGCAACAATGGAGCTGGATAGTAGCCATCGCGGTCGGGTTGCTGATAACCGTCGAACTTGGAAAATGGATCAGAAATTTAGTCCTGCGTCGAATGCGAACATCCAAATAACATCCCACCATAAGGAATGACCTTGCATTATCCATTATGCTCATTCGCTTAACCCGTATCTTACTCATCTTAAGCGCATACCTGTTGGTATGTGTTTTGGGTTACCTGGGATTTATCACTTATCAGCATAATCTGACCGGCTGGTTTCTCATCCTGACGGCATTTTCTTATGGGTTGGGTGGACCGTACCTGCTTTGGAGTCACATGAAAAAGGAGGCGATCACGCGTCAGGAAAGGCAGGACCGGTCTTTTTGGTTGATCCTTCCAGGTTTTTTGGTGGTTTTTTATGCCTCTCCTATTGAATATATTTTTTTACCAGGAATAATTCCCCACACCCCCGCTCTTCAAATAATTGGGCTGGCATTGATCGTTGCTAGCCTGTTGTTATTTGGATGGGCTCGTCTGGCATTAAAAAGTTTTTATTCCGGGCGATTACGGGTTAAGGACGGTCACATGCTGGTCCAGCATGGTCCATACCACATCATCCGTCACCCTGCCTACGCTGCATACATCATAATGAGTTTAGGGATCACAATTGGGTTTTCCAGCCTGATCGGCCTGTTGGCAATTCCCTTTTTGTTGTTACCCGGTCTGGTCTACAGAATAAACGTTGAAGAAATAATATTAACCGCTGAGTTTGGTGATGCGTACGATCGCTATTCACAGATCACATGGCGATTGATTCCGGGAATATGGTGATTTCCCTGGCAATCGAATAGGCATTTATAATATATCTCAGTAATAATGACTCCCATCCCCCATTCCGGAGAATAACAATGACCAACCACCAAATTCTCTATTTATCCCAGTCTGATGTCACCAAAGTCAATCTTGATATGGCTACAGTGATCGACCTCCTCGAGACCGCCTTCCGCGAAAAAGGCACTGGAAAAGTTGAGATGCCCCCAAAACCCGGCATCCATACCATGCCGGATGCATTTATACATGCCATGCCGGCATTTATCCCGGCGCTCAAGTCAGCTGGTATCAAATGGGTCAGCGGTTATCCCGAGAACTTCAAGCGTGGGCTGCCTTATATTACCGGGCTTCTCGTCCTCAACGACGTAGAGACCGGCATCCCGTACGCAGTTATGGATTGCGCCTGGATCACTGCATACCGCACGGGGGCTGCCAGTGCTTTGGCAGCAAAATACCTCGCCCGGCCGGAAAGTAAAACGGCAGGCATCCTTGCCTGCGGGGTTCAGGGACGCACCAATTTGGAGGCCTTGAAAGTCTTGTTCCCGATCGAGCGTGTTTTTGCCTTTGACATCCTCCCTGATGTGCAGCAGCGTTATGTGGATGAGATGTCTGCCAAATTAGGACTCGAAGTGAGGGGGGTAAAAGAAGCCAAACAGGCAGTGATCGAAAGTGATTTGGTGGTCACCTCCGGTCCCATCCTGAAACATCCCACCCCCACCATCCAGAAGGATTGGCTGAAACCTGGTGCTTTTGGCAGTGCTGTGGATTTTGATAGCTACTGGACCGGTGAGGCATTATCCCAAATGGACCGCATCAGCACCGATGACCACGCGCAATTCCAGTATTACAAATCCGTTGGCTATTTTCAAACCACGCCAGATCCATACGCTGACCTGGGTGAAATCGTCGCTGGCATCAAGCCCGGGCGTCAGAACCCATCAGAACGCACGATGGCGGTGAATCTGGGCTTGGCAATGGACGATATGGCAGTGGCACCCGAGATTTATCGTCGGGCTAAGGAACTGGGGGTTGGAACCTGGTTAAATTTATAGCTAAGCCGGAGCACCACAGAACTTGCACGCTCGCTCACCTGGCAGGATTCTTTGCTGGCAATATCGGCATGGACGAGAGCGTAGCTGTGCTCCACAATACGGGCACCACGCATAGCCCACCTTGACCATGTGGTGACAGTTCGGACAACCCACAAGCTGCGGAGACCCCATCTTCATGGAGCTCTCCGCAGCTTTTTCAGTGTTTGGGTTTTCAGTGTTTAAAATTAAATTGGGGATGTGACATCCACACACGGCAGGTATCCTAAGTCAACGGGTTCCCACAGTATGGACAGGTTTTCCAGTCCTCCTGAGTGGGTTTCCCACAATTTGAACAATTGGTTAATGCTGCAGTCACTTGCGCCTGTGGAGTTGTCTGTGCTGGTCGATTATTGCGTACGAGGGCGCTGATCAGTGCCACGATGCCCACAATGAGCAGCATGAAAATACCCAACCCTAATAATCCGCCAAATATCGAGCGGACAGGGTTGTAATAAAATCGCATATGGTCAGTCCATGGAATACCACGACCCATCATTCCATAACCGTAACCACCAAATACCATGAACACGATCCAACCGACTACTGACAATACAACCAAACCAAGCAGGATATATAAAATCCATTTCAATGCTTTACTCATTCTATAACCTCCGTTCATTACCTATAGATTAAGCATACCACTCCTCTATGAAGAAGTTGTGAAGATAATATTGAGAATATTTTAAGGATTAATTAAGCTTGAAGGAATTATAAATATTTGATCTGATATCTCCACTTCTCCGAGCTGATCCATATCAAATGTACTATAATTCCACAAATCACGATATCTGTGCGTCATTGATTATCCTTGGAGCATGTCATGTATGATTCCCTGAGCTCAGATTATGACCGTTTTGTGAATTGGCAAAACAGGTTATCCATAGAGCTCCCTTTTATCATAAAGGAACTGCAACATATCAATGCCAGGTCGGTCCTTGACGCTGCCACTGGAACCGGTATGCATCCCATCGCCCTGGCTCAGCTGGGATATCAAGCTTCCGGCGCTGATATAAGCCCAGGTATGATTGAAAAGGCTCGCCGGAATGCCATCTCAGCTGGGGTTCAGGTACAATTCGAGCTTGCTGGTTTTGGAACCCTGGCTCAGACTTTCGGGAGTGCTTCCTTCGCTGCACTGCTGTGCCTTGGTAATTCACTCCCTCATTTGTTGTCTCGCCCCGAACTTGACACTGCTTTGCTCGATTTCGCTGCCTGCCTGAAGCCGGGTGGCTTGCTCCTGGTCCAGAACCGGAACTTCGATGCAGTCATGATGTCTCACGAACGCTGGATGGAACCTCAATCATATTCGGATGCTGATTCAGAGTGGATCTTCCAGCGCTTCTATGATTTTGATCCTGATGGTTTGCTGACCTTCAACTTGGTCACCTTGAAGCGGATTGGTCATGGAGATTGGTCTCAAAAAGTGGTCAGCTCCCGCTTGAGACCTCTTTTGAAGGATGAGCTTATCTCAGCTTTATCGGAAGCTGGTTTTGAAAGCCTGATGCCATTTGGTAACATGAGTGGTGATGCATATGACCCTGAAAAAAGTGGGAATTTAGTCGTCCTGTGCAGATTGCCATCCTGAATCCGGCTTCTTGACTGAACGGTGCCATCTACATTCGGACAGAATCCTGGATTTTCCCATTCCCAAACTTGTATCGGCTTGGGAGAGGGGCAGGTGTAGGAGTATTCTCACCAGGTCGGGAACAGACCAGATCGAGAGGCTTCATTCGTATATCTGTGCCATGATCAAGGACGATTTCCTTTTCGTTCGACGAATTTACAAATTTATCCATTCAAGTAATAATCGTATATAATCTCCTCCGGAGTTTAATCATGCCGAAAAATGAATTCCAAATCATCATTCTCGAAGATGACCCCTTTGCCAGGAATTGGATGGCTTTGCTCGCTGCGCGTGACTGGCGTACCCGCCTGGCTGGTGAATTTGATGAGCCTTTAAAAATCATCCCCTTCTTGCATCAAAAAGCATCCAATGTGGACTTGATCATCATGGATACCGACATCCCTGGTGGTGAGGATTGGATACCCCACATCCTGGGAGTAGTTTCAGGCATGAAACGTCCACCAGCTATTTTATGCACCGGCATTAATGCCAATCCCGATGTGCTCGGGCGCATGTCCCACCCTGGTTTTGTTGGATATATCTTAAAGAATGAGATCAATTATTCACTGGCATGGGCAATTGATATCGCTCTTTCAGGCAAATGGGTGGTAACTGAAGGTGTACGTTCCCTCGCATCCTCGATGCGCTTTCCGCTGCCACGTCCCTGTGTGGTCCTGGATGGCAGAAAGACCCTACAGAGCACCATGTCCAAACATCAGGCTGATGTATCCCGCCTGGCATTCCTTTTCAGTATGGAAAGGCGCGAGCTTGCTGATGAGCTGGGGGTCGTGGAAGATTGGGGATATGGCCTGGTCAGCCAGATCTATGAGCTGTTGGGGGTAAAGGATATCCTCAATGAAAATGAAGCCATGGACTCTTACTTTGGAAACACGCCTCTTATCCGTTCCCACATTGAAAAAATCCGTTCTGCGGGGAAGGTTTCAGTTAAAGCTCAAGACATGGAAACCCTGGCTTTTCACATTATCACCATGCCTGAGATGGCTGAGCTACACTAATAACTGGTGTCCAAATTAAATTGCATTTTTCAATCCTCACCCACATACATGCTTTCCTGGGAATTATGGACGCGTTACCGTACGATCGGATATTCATACATGGTGCCTCACTGATAATCCGCTGTACCGTCGGCTAGGTCTCACATGTTCACCTAGCCGTTGCTTTGGTCGGTGCACCGCGTAGGCGGACACCGGGCATGGACGGAAAGTAGCCGACTCACCGTTCTTTCAATCTCTCCGGAATCGACCTTTTGCAGATAATGCTCGCCGCATAGGCGATTAACCTCGATAGCAGTCAGTCCCATTTCCATCCCCATTTGATAGCAGTTATCTTCCAGACAGTTAAAAGCTGCTTTTTCTAACTCATCCTTAGCTGATGAATTTCATGTTATGAATCGATGCAATTTAACCTGGCTATCCTCAGTAAAAAACGCCAGAATAAATTGGTATATTTTATATAAAAATTGGCGTTTTTCCCGATATTCGAATCGTAGATTGATGATTATATTAAATTGGAATACTGGTCGGTTTGGTTATCCCACAGGTCACCACCTTTAACCATACTGATATTCCAGAGGGCGATTAAACTGATGTATTCCTATATTCTGTTGTTACTCCCAATAATAATCCTGTCCTTTTACACCGGACAGCCGGCTGTAGTATCTTAACAAGCACAGGAAAGAGCGCCCGGTCCAAACCGATGTCGGTCACCGGTTTCCGGTGATTTTTAATTAAATAGATTGGAGGTGATATAAAGAATTGCCAGGCGACAATAATTTTTCGACTAAGAAAAACCTATCAGCAGATTTTCCAACACATCAACAATTGATCAACCATAAATGCCTCTTCACGAAAGGAAACTCCGATGAGAAAAATAATGCTGGCTCTGATTCTTACTTTGTTGGTCTTCGTGGTTATGGCTGGTCCTGCCCTTGCGGCAGGTGTTAGTGAAACTGGTCTAGGCCGGTGTGAAAACCCTGCTCATGCACCGGGGACTGGACAGGCTGGTCATATCTGGGTTCCAGGCGAAGCTTGGGAAAACCTGAACGGGGGTGAATCAGGACTCCACTTTATGACCACACCGTAACATCCTTGTAGAGTAGGGTCATTATATTAGTCAAGACTCTTCACCAATTCTCCACAGAAACCAGGAAGATTGGTGAAGAGTTGCATTATAAAACATTCCAGGCAGCCCTCCTGAGGCGAAGTGTGTCAGCAGCCTGCGATTGGCGCGCGTTCCCCTTAGTCTGGACGCCCTTGCTACGCGCACCTTGATCAAGCTGATGGCTGATGCCGCCACTTGGTTAAAATATTTTCGTTGGATCTTGGGTAGCCATGACCATCCCATCACAATTACCTCGGGTTCGTCTATCTGGCTTGTACGATTATTCTGCTCAGGTCCTGTTTTTAAGATGACTTCAAACTACTAACCTCACACCCATCTATATATATTTACCCCCGGATATCTCCTTCTCGATCAGCTTGTGATTCTTGTCGAACTTGAGCCTCAATTCAATGGGCTGGTAACACCTGTTTTCCCCAATCAGCACCTTTCGGCAGTGATAGGAAACCGCATCATCACTATTTCCATCATATTCGGGGGTTAACTCATTCCATACATCCACTCGAGACCGGAGCTTTTCCCCACACTTATTGCATTGCACATATAAATAATAGGCTCGGTCAGTCTTTGGTGGTGGAGAGGCCAGTATTTTAATAAGCTTCTGTAGAATATTCACGGAATTATTTTAGCATAATTCCGCATCCAACGACTTTCTCCCATAAACCCTCGAATATCATATTTTCCTCTCCCAGAGACTGGAGATAGGCTGGGGCGAGGGAGAGGGTCGACAAAAGATCATTGCTGGTATAATCGCCCTCTGCTTTCTCATGTAATTCGCTTGAGCAAGCACTATTGTCTCTTTATTAATAAAACATTTGTGCTATAATTGACTTTCAGTCTGTTATATCCAATACCTTATAGAAGATTCCCCGCAAGGGGATAATATGCAATCAAGAAAATCTAATAACGGATACACAAGCGATTATGAATCCTAATGTCATTCGGGTGGTTGGCGCCCGCGTCCATAACTTAAAAAATATCACCGTCGAGATCCCGCGCGATAAGCTGGTGGTCATCACCGGCCTGTCCGGTTCCGGGAAATCCTCCCTGGCGTTCGACACGATTTTCGCCGAAGGGCAGCGCCGCTATGTTGAATCTCTTTCAGCTTATGCGCGCCAGTTTCTGGGTCAGATGGACAAACCTGATGTGGATTACATCGAGGGGTTATCCCCAGCTGTATCCATTGACCAAAAAGGCGTCTCCCACAACCCCCGTTCCACCGTTGGCACGGTCACCGAGGTATACGATTACCTGCGTTTGCTATATGCCCGCGCTGGCATCCCGCACTGCCCGGTCTGTGGTCGCGAGGTAGCCCGGCAGTCTGCTCAGGAAATCGTTGATGTGGTTGCTGCTTTGCCCGAATCCAGCCGCCTGCACATCCTCTCCCCCCTGGTACGTGGCCGCAAAGGCACTCACCAGGCAGTGTTGGATGAGATCCGCAAGACCGGCTTTGTACGTGCCAGGGTGGATGGGGTGGTCCATGAGCTGGATGAAGATATCCAAATGGACCGCTACAAGATCCACAATATTGAAGCCGTGGTAGACCGGGTTTTGCTTCATCATGATTCCAATCCCGACGAGAACAAAGCTTTCCTCACCCGCCTGACCGATTCAATTGAAACTTCTTTAAAATTTGGAGATGGCTACCTCATCGTCCAGGACATCACCGATACCAAATCCCCTCGAGATATGTACTTCTCAGAGCACCTCGCCTGCCCCGAGCATGGTTCGGTGTTGCCGGAGATTGAGCCGCGCACGTTTTCATTTAACACCCCTCATGGTGCCTGCCCCGATTGTCAGGGGTTGGGCGGTAAGCTGGAAATCGATGCTGAATTGCTCATCCCGGACCCCGACTTATCCCTGACGGAAGGTGCCATCGCTGTATCCGAATGGAGCGGTCCCAAAGAGGAGGGTGGTTATTATTGGCAGAGCCTCGAGGCTGCGGCTGAATATTATGAAATTGATTTACGCACCCCTGTGCGCACCTTGCCGCAGGAAAAGCTGGATATCGTCCTTTATGGCACCAGGGGAAAAGAAATACCCATTACATACAAGAGCGTCAAAGGGCATGAATATGTCTTCGATCGCGAGTTCGAGGGCGTGATTGGGAACCTGATGCGTCGATTCAGCGAGACGAACTCGGAATACATGCGCGAAAAAATCGGCACGTACATGAACATGCGAACCTGCTCAACTTGTGGCGGGAAACGCCTGCGTCGTGAAGCCATGGCGGTGACTGTGGATGGAAAAAATATCGTGGAAGTCACCGAGTGGCCCATCCTCCAAACCCTGAAGTGGGTCCAGCGTTTATGCGACTCCTCCACTCCTCTCACTTCCCGACAGCAAGCCATATCTGAACGTATCCTCAAGGAGATCAATGAGCGTTTGGGTTTCCTGGTGGATGTGGGATTGGATTATCTCACCCTCCAACGCTCGGCAGGTTCCCTCTCGGGAGGCGAAGCCCAGCGTATTCGTCTGGCAACCCAAATCGGTTCCCGCTTAATGGGCGTCTTGTACGTTTTGGATGAGCCCTCCATTGGTTTGCACCCACGCGATAACACCCGCCTGTTACGTACCCTCAAAGGTCTGCGTGATCTGGGCAACTCCGTCATCGTGGTCGAGCACGACTCCGAGACCATCCTTTCGGCTGATTGGATTCTCGACCTGGGTCCGGGTGCAGGCGAGCATGGTGGGAGAGTTGTCGCTGAAGGTACGGTGGATCATATCCTGGAAAATCCCGACTCCCTTACGGGCGCCTATCTCTCCGGTCGCTTGCAGGTGGATATTCCGCGTGAGCGCCGTACTGGGAATGGAAAGGCATTAACCATCATTGGTGCCCGGGAGAATAACCTCAAAAACATCAAGGTCAAGATCCCGCTGGGTAAATTTGTCTGCATCACCGGAGTATCCGGTTCTGGCAAATCCACCCTTATGATCGAGATCCTGTATAAAGCCCTGGCAGCTCGTCTGCAAGGTGCCCACACCCAACCCGGAGATTATGATCGCATTGATGGGATCGAATACGTGGACAAGGTCATCAACATTGACCAATCCCCCATCGGGCGTACTCCGCGCTCCAACCCTGGCACCTACACCAGCCTGTTCGATCAAATTCGGTCGCTATTTTCCGAATTGCCTGAGAGCAAGATGCGTGGATACAAGCCCGGTCGTTTCTCTTTCAACGTCCACGGTGGGCGCTGTGAAGCCTGTCAGGGGCAGGGTCAGTTGCGTATCGAGATGCAATTCCTGCCCGATGTATACGTTCCCTGTGATGTCTGCCACGGGGCGCGCTTCAACCGTGAGACCCTACAGGTGAGGTTCAAGAATCTGAACATAGCTGATGTCCTCGACCTGACCGTCGACCGTGCCCTGGAGGTTTTCGAAGCCTTCCCATCCATGCTCTCCCGCCTGCAGACCCTTCAGGATGTGGGTCTGGGCTATATCCGCATTGGTCAGCCCGCCCCCACCTTATCTGGTGGAGAGGCACAGCGCGTTAAGCTGGCGCGAGAGCTTTCCAAACGGGCCACCGGTCGTACCCTATACGTTTTGGATGAGCCCTCAGTTGGGTTGCACGCCGCCGACGTTCACAAACTTATCGAGGTACTGCAGCGCCTGGTGGATGCCGGCAACAGCGTGCTCATCATCGAACACAACCTGGATATCATCAAGGTTGCCGACTATATCATCGACCTGGGACCCGAAGGCGGGGATGGGGGTGGCGAGCTGATCGCTCAAGGCACGCCCGAAGAGATTTGTGAAGTCGAAGCTTCCTACACAGCTAAATTCCTGCGCCCATATGTGTGCAAGGATGAGAATTCTGCTCCGATCAGGGTTTTAGGATAAAGCAATCACCTGGGCTTGTCATGGAACGGTTCTAACGTCAAATATTGACGTTATTCGTGCAATTCCCCCCACTCCTCCATTAAGTTTTCCAGCTCTTTCTGCACTCTTACATATTCAGTCCCCAGCTTTTGTATTTTGGTAGTATCTTGCGGTGGGTCTTCCAGCCTGTGTGCCAGAATTGCCAGATCAGCTTCCAACTTATCGATTAAAGCTTCTACCTCTTTCACGCGTCTCTGCTTTAGACGATCCTCCGCTGAAACCTGCAATCGCCTGGTGGATTTTCTTAGATGAGTCTTACTCCCGCTGGCTTCCTTCTCCGCCAATCGCGCAGCTTCCTGTTCGATATGGTATTGGCTGTAACTACCCTTGAATGTGTGCAGGATCCCCTTCTCCTCATCGATCTCCCAAATCTGCGTTGCCAGTTCATCGATCAGGTATCGGTCGTGCGATACCAGCAGGATTGTACCCTGGAATTCATCCAGCACTTCCTGCAGGATCTCCTGGGAAGGGATGTCGAGATGATTGGTTGGCTCATCCAGCAACAATAAGTTGGCACCATTTAAAGCCAGTTTGGCTAATGCCAGCCTGCCTCGCTCACCACCGGAGAGCACTGCCACTGGCTTGAAAGCATCTTCACCAGTGAATAGGAACCGTGCCAGGTAATCACGTATGTTCGCCACCAGCATCTCCGGAGCCACTGCATCAATCTCCTGCATCAGGGTACGCTCAGGTTGCAAATCCTCATGTGCTTGGGCGAAGTACCCAATATTCAGGCTGGCACCCAGCTCCACCTCGCCTGCCAGTGGAGGTATCCTCTCCAGGATGGTCTTGAGGAATGTCGATTTTCCCGCACCATTCGGACCGATCAAGGCGGTGCACTGCAGCCTCCGCAATTCGATATCCCCCGCATAAAACAGAACCTTCCCCGGGTACCCAATCTGCAGGTCATGCGTGCGTAATACAATCTCCCCGCTGCGTTGGTCAGCGTGAAGGTGAAGGTGCAGTCGGGGAGGCTTGGGGGATGGCTCGCGTAATGCAGCCACACGGCGTTCTGCTTCTTCGGGGCTCAACATGCTGGTGGTGGTATCCACCCTCGTGCTCAGCTCACTCCACTTCCTGCTTAAAGCTGCTTCTAAACCGACTTGTTCAATGGCTTGCAGGTGACGGGTGAGTCGGCGGAGGCGACCCCTGGCTTGGGTGACGTTTTGACCGGAGATATTCTTCTTGATATAGTCCAGGTCCTTTTCAAGCTTCTCCTTCTCAGCTTCAAACATCTCCCGGCGGCGTTCCCAGCGCTCGCTACGCTGTGTTACATATGCTGAGTAGTTACCTCGATAGACTTCGAAACCCGACCTTGTCATCTCCCAGATGGTGTCCACAACCTGGTCCAGGAAATACCTGTCGTGCGAGACGATCAGGGTCGCGCCTTTCCATTGGCTAAGATACCCCTCCAGCCATTCCACCGCCCCGATATCCAGATGATTGGTCGGCTCGTCCAGGATCAGCAGGTCCGGTTCCGATAGCAGCAGACGGGCAAGCAATGCGCGTGTCCTTTCCCCGCCCGATAACCGGGATAAGGGAGCCTGATATTCATCGGGCGTAAATCCCAGACCAGATAGCACTTGTTGGATGCGATGGATATAAGTGTACCCACCTTGTTGCTCAAATTGAGCCTGCAATCGCCCATACTTCTCGATTGCCTGGTCAACCTGTCGGGCATCTGCCATTGCCACCTCAAGGTGCTCCAGCTCGGTTTCTTGTTCGCGCAGGCTTTGGAAGGGTATCAGGCACTCCTCCCACAATGAATGCGGGGAGTCAAAACCAGCCTCCTGGGGTAAGTGTCCCACAGATAAATTCCTCGCTTGACTTACCTCCCCGGTGGAAGGCTCTTCTTCTTTAACCAGTATACGTAGCAGTGTGGTCTTGCCAATTCCATTCGGACCGATGATGGCAATTCTTGCCTGGTGAGGGATGCTAAGTGTGACACCTGCAAAGATATCATTGGCTCCAAACGATTTGCTGAGATTGGTTGCTGTAATCAATGACATTTTAGAAAGGTAATCTTAATTGGAATATTTGCCTGGAACTCATGTGCTTTTAAATTCGTCCTTAGTACAATCTGTGTGGCATCCTTCATGCAACTACCGAAGGGATTAATACCTTATCCCTAAAAAATGCGACTCATGCCACCATCCCGGACATCTAATTATGCCACAGGAATTTGCCACGAAACGAACCCAATTACACTCTCCATGTTATAATCCCACTTCGATGGACGAATATAACCCAATTGAAATCAATCCAAGAAAGGCTCAAGGGTCTCGCGGGAGTTCTCACCTCACGATGAGTCCTGTCCTGTGGGGATTGCTGGTCGTCTTTCTGGTGACTTTATTTGCCACAGTGTATTTAACCTATACGGTTGTCCGCGATGCGACCGCTGCCCGTTATGGACTGAACAACCCTCCAGCCCTTTCATTGACCGAAGCCCCTGAATTCCAACCCGGGGTGAATATTAACTCCCCCCTTCAGGCTGAGAATGGTCCTACACCCATCCCCTGGGACGGCGCCAACCGGGTGACCATCCTGGTCATGGGTCTGGATTACCGCGATTGGGAAGGTGAAGGGCCCTCCCGAACCGATACCATGATGTTGCTCACCATGGATCCGGTTTCCAGGACCGCAGGTATTCTTTCGATCCCACGCGATTTGTGGGTCAATATTCCGGGTTTCGACTATGGCAAGATTAATACTGCTTATTACCTGGGTGAATTGTATAACCTGACAGGTGGCGGTCCCGGTTTGGCTATTCAAACCGTGGAAGATTTATTTGGGATTGACATCAATTATTATGCCCGCGTGGATTTCTCTGCATTTGAGAATTTTATTGATGAAATTGGTGGCATTGAAGTGGATGTCCCTTATGAGCTCAGCGTCGACCCGATCGGTCCGCATAATACCGTCACACTTCCGCAAGGCGTCCAGAAGCTGGACGGAGCAACTTCCCTGGCATATGCACGCAATCGTGAGACATTCGGCGCCGACTTTGATCGTGCTGACCGGCAGCAACAGGTTGTCATGGCGATGTTCGACCAGATAATATCCCTGGGTAATCTTCCCAGGTTGATTGCCAACTCTCCAAGGATTTATAACAACCTGCGTAGTGGTGTCCACACCAACTTGAACCTGAAGGAAACCATCTCCCTGGCTTGGACAGTTGCCCAAATTCCGCGTGAAAACATTAAACGTGGTCTTATTGGTCCCAATGAAGTCACTATTTCGATGTCCCCGGATGGCATGGATATCCTTCTTCCAGATATGGATGCAGTCCGGGTAGTGCGCGACCAGGTATTTGCCACCACGGAAGGGGTTGCTCCTATGGCCACAATCTACATCAGCAATCCGGAAGAATTACGCCAGGCAGAGAACGCCACTGTCTCGGTTTTGAATGCCACCACCACCGCCGGATTAGCCTCCGAAACCACAACTTATCTGCGTGATCAGGGGATTAACGTCACCGAGACCGGCAACGCAGAGGATAAATCTGACACAACGGTGATTATTGACTACACCGGTAAGCCCTACACGGTTCAATATTTGGTCGAATTGTTGAACATTGAAGCCAATAGCATATACAGCCGTTATGACCCAAATAGTTTGGTGGATATCGCCATCCTGGTGGGGGCAGATTGGGCAGATAATAACTCCATGCCTTGAGATAATCAGTTATGCGTAGTAAAATTCCTGCCCTGCATAAAGTGGGCCTCTTGTCTTTGTTCGTCCTAGCCGCGATAATCGCGGCTTATGTTGCCTATACCAGATCACTCGATTTCTTCCTCACCTTCGACATCGCTCAAATTCCAGGTCTTGCGATCCAGAACACTCCCGTTTCAGGACAAAACTCAGGTGGTTTGATTGCTCCAACACCACTCCCAACTTCATCCACTGGTCCAACACCGCAACCATGGGATGGAGCAAGCCGGGTGACGGTCCTGGTGATGGGGCTGGATTACCGGGATTGGGAAGCCGGTGATGGCCCTCCCCGCACTGACACGATGATCCTGCTTACCATCGATCCGTTGACGAAAACCGCTGGGATGTTGAATGTCCCCCGCGATCTGTGGGTAGGTATCCCCGGTTTTGAATATGGTCGCATCAATACTGCTTATCCCTTGGGTATCGCATTCGATGTCCCCGGTGGAGGACCGGCATTGGCCATGCAAACGATTAAATCGCTGCTTGGTGTGCCCATTGATTACTATGCCATCATTTATTTTTATGCCTTCGAGCAGTTTATTGATGAATTGGGTGGAATATACGTGAACGTGCCTGCTGAGATCAAGGTCGACCCAATCGGTGAGCACAATACCGTTGTCCTGCAACCCGGTCGCCAGCTACTGGATGGTCCAACCTCCCTGGCGTATGCGCGGGCACGGTATACCGAAGGCGGTGATTTCGACCGCGCTCAGCGCCAGCAGGATGTCATCCTGGCAATTGCTGACCGTGCCATCGAGCTCGGTCCTGGTCAGTTAATTTCTCGAGCTCCTGCGCTCTATAATGAACTGGCAGCGGGTATCCACACCAATTTATCCCTGGATAATGCTCTCAAATTGGGTTGGTTGGCTTTGGAGATCGACAGATCAACCATTCAGCGAGGTGCCATTGCACCGCCCAAGGCAGTCATGTTGGCAAAATCACCCGATGGCGCTCAGGATATCCTCATCCCGGTTCCTGACCAGATCCGCCTGATCCGCGACCAGGTCTTTGCTTCAGCCAGCATGGCCAGCCCAGTACTGATGGCTGGCGATGAACGCCTCAACATGCAGACCGAAGCTGCCTCCATTGTGATTGCCAATGGTACTTATATCGAAGGCCTGGCGTCTGACACTCAAACCTACCTGCAAGGCGAAGGTGCCAGGATCGTCGCCACTAAAAATAGCGATTACACCACCTTCACCCGCCTCATCGATTATACAGGTAAGCCTTATACCGACCGCTATCTGGTTAACCTGATGCAAATCACCCCCTACAGCATTTCCTTCGTGTACGAACCCAACAGCCAGGTGGACGTGCTTGTCATTCTGGGTGACGATTGGGCGGGTACCAACCCTATGCCATAGATTAATGGGTCGCCATGGACGTTAGCCGCCCATAGTTTCCACACTAGCACTCCTTTTTATTCAGACAATCCTTCGTACGAATCGCTATCTGCACTAAAACCCGTGTATTCTTGATGGTCTTATCTCTCCCCGAAATCAGGTGAAGCTTGGAAATATGCGGTTCGCTTTCTTTTATCCAACACCCTTTCCCGGTTATAATCGTCTGATCCTGGTGCTCACATCAATCCAAACCCCCCGGAGAGCCAAATGCTCAATCGATGGATGAAAATTTCCGTGTTATCTGCCTTCCTGATCCTGGGTCTGTTCCTGGTATTCATCCCCACCTTCGTTTCCGCCTCACTCCAACCGGACGACCCACTTCCCACTGCTATTCCACCCGAAACCTACCCCAACTCAAACACCTATCCAGCCGTCGTCTACCTGGCAACCCAGGACGATCTACAAATTCTTTATCGCCTGGTCATCGATTTTGAAGGTCTCCGATATGTGGATGGAGCTCCGCCCACCTCAGGTGCAGCATTTAGACCCTCCATTGCGACTGTGTATATTAACCCCGACCAGGCGCAGACCCTGTCTCGGGCTGGTTTAAGCCCGATCCCCATCCCCAATGAAGGCTACCGCAGTTTCCTCGCTTATGGCCCGGGTTCTAACGCGCCAGATGCCTGGCCAACTTTTGATCAATTTGTCGCCCGCATGCAAGCTCTCGAGACCGCTCATTCCGATATTGTTGACCTGGTATCGATTGGCAACTCTGTATTGGGAAAGCCCCTTTATTGCATGGAGATTACCGACTTCCCTGGCGTTGATGAAGGTGAGCCTGAGTTCAAATACACAGCCAATCACCATGGCGATGAGACCACCGGAGTCGAGATGACCATGCGCCTGGCTGAGCTATTAGCCAGCAATTATGGCATTGACCCTGTCATGACCGACATGGTCGATAAAATGGAAATCTGGCTTTGTCCAATCTATAATCCCGATGGCTATATAGCTGGCACCCGTTATAACGCCCATAATAAGGACCTCAACCGCGACTTCCCCGACCGCTTCACCGACCCCATCGATGACCCCACCGGGCGAGAGCCGGAAACTCAGGCTTACATGTATTTTGGTTATGACCACCGCTTCGTCATGGGAGCCAACTACCATGGCGGTGCCCAGGTGCTTAATTACCCCTGGGATGCCGTCTCTGGTCCTCCTTATAACGCCCCAGATGACCAGCTCTTCTTCGACTTCGGCCTCGGATACACCTCCCGCAACTCCTATTTATGGAATGGTGGCTGGCCATATGGCATGACTCGCGGCTGGGAATGGTATATGATCTATGGTGGCATGCAGGACTGGGCTTACAACTATCGCGGTGAGCACCATGTCACCCTCGAAATCTCCAACACGAAATCACCCGCTTATAACCAGATGGACCTTTATTGGAATCAAAACCGCGACGCTATGCTATGGTGGATACAGCGGGTCTGGACCGGTTTGAGTGGGCAGGTGCTGGATGCACGTGACAATACACCCCTGGATGCCACCGTCACCCTGGTCGGCAGGGACATCCCCAACACAATCCACACCGACCCGGAAGTCGGAGATTACCACCGCGTGATTTCTGCCGGAGACTACACCCTGGATGCCAGTGCAGATGGCTACCAGTCCGAGATCAGCAATGTGACTGTGATCTCGGGCACCTTATCAAGCCGGGATTTTTACCTTTGTCCTGAGGATCCATGGATTGTATCGGGATATGTGACCGATGCAGTTACCGGTATTCCGCTACAAGCCACAATTGAGTTTATCGGATCACACCAGGTTGTAAACAGTGACCCTGTAACTGGCGATTATTCCATCGAGATTTGCCCGGCCTCGTATACAATGCATGTCTCGGCTCTATGGCATTACTCTGAAGAACGAATTGTGACGGTGGACCACAGCCAGACTCAGGATTATGCGCTTCTCCCGACCCCAAACTTAAGCCCCTCTGAAAAATCTGCTTCAGCCAGTATGCCCCTACCTATGGATGTGGTGCATTACCAGCTGTTAGTCAAAAACGCGGGTATCACCGCCACAATCTCTATCACCGATACCCTACCAATGTCAATAACCTGGACTGGTGAGCTGACTGCCACTCAAGGGATTCCCTTTTTTGATGCGGGTCAAATCCTCTGGCAGGGTGAGTTATCTCCCAGCCAACCTGTGACCATCACTTATGCAGTCAGCCTAAATCAATGCTTGCCGGCTGATTCAGCTGTTCTAAACATCGCTGAGTTCGATGATGGCGTGAATGGCATTGTCACCAGCAAGGTGCAGTTGGATGTCGCCAATGCTGTCCCCACTCTTCCTGGATCACCTTCACCCCTCGATGGTGCAGTCAGCCAACCCATCACAACCAGCCTCTCCTGGGCTGCCAGTACAGACCTGAATTGTGATCCAATTACTTATGACCTCGCCTTCGGTACCTCCCCAACACCACCCATCGTAGAAACAGACCTCTCCGCCACCAATTACGACCCTGGCGCCTTGCTCCCAGGAACGACTTATTATTGGTATGTGATTGCCCATGATGGTTTAACTCAAACCCCTGGTCCCACCTGGACCTTCAGCACCTCACCGTTAATAACATTCCTGCCCCTCACAATAAAATAACTTCGGGAAGGTGCGGATGGTATTTACTCCACTTTTATTTTAGGTTTTTGTATTTGGAGGCAGTCAGGTGCCACATACCATAAGCAATCCCCAGGCTGAGAAACAATCCTAAGAGAGAAATAACCCACAGGTTTATACCTGCGCTCATCCGGCTGGTTATCCATACGACAAGGCTTAAAGGTAATCCTGACACAATCAACCCAAAGAACAGCCCAACCGCTCCCATTTCAGCCGCCCGACCTGCCAATAAAGTGTCGACTTTGCATTGGCGAAGGATGTCGTATATTGCTGCCAGCGTGATGCACAGGATGATTCCCGGAGCAAGCACAGCGAGTTGCAAGCTGGGATGGAAACCAATCAAGCTGCTGATTCCGAATGCGAACCAACTCAGAATAGTTGTCCCAATCACGGGGCGCGCTATCTCAACTAACAGAACGTCTCTACCTGAAAAGGGCAGCTGGCGGAATATCACCCAATGGTTCAAATCAGAGCTAAACCGCTTCGAGCAAACTTGCCCGATCAATAATCCCCACACCACAAACACCCAGATGCGCGTCTCCCAATCGAGGGCAATCATCATCCCAAGATCGGAGCCAAAGATAGCCAGCCAGGAAATAGCACTTTTGATATCGATCCTGCGTGCAGTCTGTACCCAATCCTTCCAGATCAAAGCCCACGCACCAGCACCCGCTGGAATGTGGCTGGCTACATGCCCGGCTCCTAGCTGTGGATGAGTTCTCATCTAAAGGACTAAGTCTGACCTCCCGCTTACCCTGTTTTCTGGAATTCCCAATTTAAATATGATTCCTGGGAAGCTCGGCTGAGATTCAGCTGTGGAGATACGATATATAGAGAAAGAAGGCTCAATGCTGCTAGGGACACAGCCTGGATAAAACCTGCTATCCAGCTCGTTGTTCCAAACCCGGCTTCGAGCGGGAAGAGGATAGGCCATAACAGGATACGAAGATATGTTGGAAAGAATACAGCCAACAACAACAGACATGCTCCAATCCCTGCCGGTATGAGTCGAAGATAAATCAGTTCCTTATCTCCTCGCAGGCGTAAAGCCCCGAATACATACGTCGCAGTCATGAATGCCAGATGTAAGGGAAGTATGATGCTGGCAGCACGTATTCCTGTCAATAGATAGATGGGGAGATGAGCCCAAATCATTCCTTCTGTTGCTGCCAGCTGTTGGCAGGCAAAGCTTAATGTCACTGCTCCCGCCCAGTAGGGTAACCCAGCAGGTATCCAGTCACCCAACAGCCAGGCAAGCGCCACCTGTCTGCGATCGACCGGTGTCTGGCAGATCAATGCAGCATCTTCATCTGAGAAGATGAATGGACTGCGCCTCGCATAACGGAATCCGCGTAAAAATCCGTCTGCGAGCAGTAGAACAGTGGTAAGTAATATTGCAGCTTGAACAGGTGGGAATCCCCTAAACAGAGATAATACTACTGCACCTAGATCAGCGATTAATGCCAACATTGCAAATCCCCATGCTGAGAAAAAGATGATCACGTAAATCAGATAGATACGATGGCTCAGTGAGCTATCGCGGGGATCATAACCTACAATTGCTGTCCAAAATCTCATCCGGTTCGCAAGTTGGCGTAGGCGTACCAACCAGACAGCACTCATCTAGCCAACCTCCAGCTGACCATGCTCCATTCGCCATTGCTGCCCATTCAGCTCTTCCACCATGCTCAAATCATGACTGGACAGTAAAATTGCACAACCATCATCTCGGATCGTTAACAGCTTTTCACGCATCAGGCTTGCACTTTCCACGTCCAGTGCCGAGGTGGGTTCATCCATCAGCAGCACCTTGAATGGTCGGATAAGCGCCAAAGATATACCGAGTTTCAGTCGCATGCCCCGCGAAAGATTATGCGGGTACAGGTCCCGGCTTTCCCACATTCCGAATTCCCTTAATAGCATTTCTGCCCGCTTTTCCCAGCCTTGTTCAACCCCAAAAGCCAGGCTGATAAAACGTAAATGCTCCCAGGTGGTCAGTTCCTGGTAAAAGCGGGGCACATCCGGGACGAATGCCAGGCGCTGCTTGGCGGCAACTTCCTCCCGGTACAGGTCATACCCATCCACCAGGATGTTTCCCTTCGTTGGTCGCAATAATCCACTTAAACAGTACAGCAAGGTAGACTTTCCTGCGCCATTGGGACCTGTCAGGATGATGAGTTCCCCTCCATTAACGCTGAATTCCAGTGGTTTAACCACCTGGAATTCTCCAAAGGACCGGCTCAAACCTATGGCTTGAAGGACAGGTTGTGCCATCATGGCTGGATAAATGTCAGCATCCATGAACCCCAATATCGGCTTTCATCATCCGCAATGCACTCTGCCGCAGTGATCTGGTCCACAGATTGCCCAGCTTCTGCCAGGCTCAAAGAATACACCACCCCAGGTGTCATGAGGAAATCAGCGTACCCCAGACCCAATTCTGGCTTTAACCCAGTGAAGAAGTGATCCTCACCTCCGGTCCACGTCACCACCAGCTCAATACTCGGCATGGGTTGCCTTGCTGCATCCTGGACCACCACCTGGATCAGCGGCTGAGGTTGGTCTGGGTTACATATCAGTGTAGTATCGTCCATCAGAAAAGGCGCTCCGGGTGTGGGAGTGGAGGTCGCTGTGCGTGTGGGCAAGACTGTGTTGGACGGTAGCTGGGTATTCACCATCTCCGTCTGTGTGAGGCTGGGTTGTGGCGAAACATTTGGGCTGATAATCGGCTCAACAGGTAAAGGTGTTATGGTGCCTGCCTCGTTGGAGGGGGTGTCCATGATCGCCTGTGTGGTTGAAACGCCTGGTGTAATCGGAGTCACTCCTCCAGCAAGAGCCATTGCCAGGATGCCTAATGCTCTCACCTCCCCTTCGGGTCGACCTTCAGCCAGCGCACGCTGCGCTTGCATCGCCAGGCTTTGGGCAGTATTATCATCTTTAAGCTGTGCCAGTCGGTCCTCCGCCCGTAAGAGATCATTGCTATATAAATAAGCAGCTGCCACCAAAGCCCGGTATTTATCTTTGAAATCATTCCGAAGTGCATAGGGAGGTGCATCCACGTACTCCACCGGGCTGATCACCCAGGAATAGAACAGCCCAATGGCGACTCCTAAAACAGCCCCAGTTAATAGATACCACGAACCACGTCGATCTTGCTTCATGGGGTGGGCACCTCCATGTTTGGGTTCCAGGTCAGCAGGGATTCTCCCAACAGCTGTAACAGGGATAAGTCCTGGGATGCATATTCGTGTTGAAGTGCATAGCTCAGTGCATTGGCAACAATATCCGTAGGAGCAGAGCTTCCCAGTACTGCCAATCGGCGGACAGCCAGACCCAAATCATGGTCCACCTGGTAGGCTTCGCCAATCATGAGCACATAATCAGTCTTGTAGTCCACTCGCAGGCTTTCTGGTGCAATATCCACATATTCAACCGGATTAACCACCCAACCATAAAAAAGACCCGCAACAGCACCCAGAAGAATTGCGATCATGAATTTTGTCGAACGTGACATAATCTCATCACCCTTCCACCGTCATTTCATCCAATATTAAACCACTATCCTGTTACCAAAATTCTACCATTGCAGCTTGCTATTGGCTGAAATATATCGTACAATCTATAATGAACACTGCCGATTCCTTATTGCCTTTCCACTGACCAAAGGAGGGAAGCCAACATGGATATTATCAAGGTTTCAGGCACCTCTCGTACCTCTGCCGTGGCGGGTGCCATAGCCGGGGTTGTCCGGGAAAATAAACGGGCTGAAGTTCAGGCAATTGGGGCAAGTGCCATCAACCAGGCAGTTAAAGCCATGGCTCTTGCACGTGGATACCTGACCAATGACGGTTTTGACATTATCTTCATTCCAGAATTTGTGGATGTACAGATCGAGGATAAAGTTCGCACCGCCATAAAATTCACTGTGGAACCACGCTAAGGAGTATCACTAGTTTTCCACCGCTTTAATTAATTTCTCAAAATTCCACATCCAGGCAATCCGGTTGATAAAATCAGCCAGGGATGCGCTTTTGTCGCGCAACAAGCGCACTGCCGTTCCCACCGGATCTTCACCTGCGGCACCGCCGGGTTGATCAGCATACGCTCCATAAAAAGCGAAATACGCCTGGTTAAGTTTACGTATATGGTAGCCATTTTCCCATAAGAACCGCCTGCGTAATTCCATATAAGACTCCGCCAAATCGATTTTACCCTCGGCCAATAAGCGGTCTGCGGTCATCCTTGTCTCGTGCATTTCTGCCCTGAAGTCAAACACATGGGGTGAAACAGGCTGGTCACTCCCCATGGGGGATTCAGCAGGAGGGGCTTCGGGGGGTAAAAACTCCGGATAATATACCTCAACCACCGCCCTGCCCAATTCTTTCCCTGCAATCGAAGCCACAGTCTCATTCATGGTACGTAGTTCCGGGCTGTTCATATAACTGATTCCCAACGGGCGTAAGGTCAGGTAATTATGCACCCACTCATGGGCTACAACTTCAGCCAGCCCGTTGATATCGGTCGTTTCCATCACCATGGTTGGGTAGAGGCCAATCCCTCCGATCCCTACCACCAGAGAGGAGACATCCAGGGATCGGTCAACCTTTTCCTCCAAAGCCTCCATCTGGTCGACACTTATTTCCGGGGAGATGGAAATATTTTGATCCTGCCGGATCACATTCCGTGGAGAGATGATCAAAGCATCCGGTGGAGGGGTTGTGTGATATAAAACCGGCGGGAATGCCTGTCCACCAAACGTCAGGTGTGCCATCGCTGCAACCTCACTCACCTGGTTTTGCAGGATTGCTTCAGCCAGGGGCTCTAGCCGGGCGCGGCGATCGCGTAACTCTGATAGCTGGTTGTGCAGATCCACTGCGGCAGTATCTGGATCAATGATATTCGGATCAGCATAGATATCATTTAACTGAGCTTCCACCTGGTTGATCTTCCGGATCAGGTCCAACGCGGCCAGTACAATTTTGGATTGGTCTTCCACCTCCAGATAATTTGCCGTCCCTAATGCGATTTCGCCCAGCTTGATGCCGAATGAGTTCAAGGTCCAGGAAAGGTAATCAAATTCAATCGCTCGGGTGAAAGCTCGGACACGCTCGAGCGGATCAGATGGTGAAACTGTGCTTGCCCCCAAAGTCAGCGGCATTATGAGCAGGAAGATTGTTAACCAGTAAGCTCTTTTAAAGGTCATGCCAGTCATAATAACCCCAGACGTTCCGGGTGTCAAATAAAACCCCTGTGAGGTTTATTTTCCTCCATGCTATAATCAACACGATGAATTTTCTTATCACAGGAGCGGCAGGTTTTTTAGGTTCGGCCTTGGCAAATCGCCTGGCATGGGAGGGACACCAGGTACGTGCCCTGGATGATCTTTCAACCGGGGATCCCAACGCGCTGCATCCCGAAGTCCTCTTCACCCGTGGGGATGTAAATGACCGTCCCAAGCTATGGACCCTTTTACAGGAAGTCGACTGTGTATATCACCTGGCCGCTCGGGTGTCCGTCCCGGAGTCTGTCCTCTACCCACGCGAATATAACGCTGTCAATGTCGGTGGTACGGTCAGCCTGATGGAAGCCATGCGCGATGTAGGCGTCCGCCGGGTGGTGCTCATTTCGTCTGGCGCAGTTTATGGAGACCAGCAAACCCAACCTCTCTTTGAAACCGCCTTGCCCAACCCGCGTTCTCCTTACGCAGTTTCAAAGCTTGCCGCCGAAAATTACGTCCGCACCATTGGTGACCTTTGGGGGATCGAGACTGTCAGCCTGCGTGTTTTTAATGCCTATGGACAGGGTCAGCATCTGCCGCCTTCCCACCCACCTGTCATCCCCTTCATGCTTAAACAAGCCATGCGAAGTGGAACCATCATCGTGCACGGTGACGGCACCCAAACGCGTGATTATGTCTACGTCGATGATGTAGTCAGCGCCATGGTGGCTGCCTCCACTGCTCCGGGTTTGAATAATCTGGTCATCAATGTAGGCAGTGGCACCGAGGTATGCGTGCGTGATCTTGCCAGCCTGATCATTCAGGTGACGGGCGGCAGGGCTGAAATTATCTATAATCCCCGCACCGATCCTGGAGTCTCCCGCATGTGTGCCGAGCTGACTCTCGCACATAGCAAGCTGAGCTACCAGCCGCGCTTCTCACTTTCCGAAGGACTGAAACTCACCCTCGATCGCGACCCGCGCTTCCGAAAAGATGCCACCCGGCCTCTTCAGCCCCCAACCACAGAAACATGACCATTTCTTTCTGGCTGATCCTGCTGGCCATGCTAAGCTATGGGCTGCTGCATACCCTACTGGCTTCCTTGAAAACAAAAGCAATTGCACGCCACTGGTTTGGTTCGAAGACCGATCAATGGTTTCGCCTGTCGTATAACTTCATTGCGATATTAACCCTGCTACCCATCCTGTTCCTCCCGATCTTCCTCATCGATAAAGAGCTTTATCGTATTCCCTACCCCTGGGTCATGGGTACCCTGACTATTCAGCTGCTGGCAGTTGTCGCAGTGGTTGTGGGCTTGAAACAAACTGGTATCACCGCATTTATGGGATTGCGCCAGTTGTTGCTCCCTGAAGATATCTCCCCACCCAGGCTGGTCACCGGTGGTTTTTATCGCTACGTCCGCCATCCACTCTATACAGCCGGGCTGGTCTTCATCTGGTTGTTTCCCATCATGACTTGTAATTTATTGGCGCTCAATATCGGCCTGACTGCCTATATCTGCATAGGGGCATATTACGAGGAACGCAAGCTGCTGCTTGCGTTTGGCGAGGCTTACGCTGAATACCGCCGCCACACCCCCATGCTGATCCCCGGCTTGCGGTTGTTTAATATCAAGCGCCAATCCTGACATCCAAACAACATCTACCTTGATGAACGCCACATATCCCTGATGTGCTATACTTATTTTAACCATTCCTCCGCACTTTCCCCTTTTGGAGGCGCCTCCCATGTTCGAGCATCGTAAACAACCCCTGCTTACCAGTCGCGAATTTCTCATCCGTCAGCTGTATTTTTTGCTCGCCGCGCTAGGGATAATAATTGGTTCGCTTGTGATGGGCGTGCTTGGCTACCACTTCCTCGAAAATCTCTCCTGGATCGACGCCCTGGTGAATGCATCCATGATCCTGGGCGGCATGGGACCCGTGAACGAGCTGCACACTGATGCTGGAAAGCTGTTTGCCTCTTTTTATGCCCTCTATTCCGGCATCATCTTCCTGGTCTCGGTTGGGGTCATCCTTGCGCCACTCTATCACCGCTTTTTACATCGCTTCCACCTGGAGATGGAAGATTCGTAAGTGAAATCCGGACTTTTTTATTTATTATTGTTATCTTTGCTTTCTTAACCATCCTACATTCCCATGCCCCTCTTCTGGCTTTCCCTGGCTTATGTTTGTGGTATCTTGCTTTCTGCCAGCCTCACTCTCCCGATCCTGGTCTGGATCCTGCTTGCCTTTGCCTCTTTGTTATCCCTGGTTCCGCCTGTTTACCATCGTTGGGCACGCTATATTCCCCCACCTCTCTCCAATTTCACGCAACAGCTGAAAATCCCCAGCCTCGTCTTTTATCCCTTGATCTTCCTATTCATCTCCCTGGGTGCCAGTTTCTATCAGCTCGATAAACCAGCAGTCAATTCTTCTTTTATTGCCTTTTACAACGACTCGCCTTCCGAATTCATCCTGGATGGTGTGTTGGTTGATCCCCCGGACGTCCGCGACACCTACACCAACCTGCGCATGCGCATCGAGCAGCTCCACCCGGTGGGTGATGAACCCTTCACCCCGGTTCGCGGCCTGCTGCTCGCCCGGGTTTCCCCAGATGCCACTTACCGCTACGGCGATCGCATCCGGCTGCAAGGTCATCTTGAAACTCCCTTTGAAAACGAGGATTTTTCTTATCGAGACTATCTCGCCCACCAGGGTATCTACAGCTACATGTCCTTTCCAATGACCGGCCTGATCCTGCATGGACAGGGTAATATCATCCTGTCTGATTTGTACTCGTTCCGACAGCATGCTTTGGATATCGTGTATCGTCTCTTCCCAGATCCCGAAGCTTCGCTGATTGCAGGAATCCTGCTCGGGGTTCAATCCGGAATTCCTCCGCAGGTGCAGGAAGCCTTTCGCCTCACCGGCACCAGCCACATCATCGTTATCTCCGGCTTTAATATCACCATTATCGCGGCATTATTTACCTTTTTATTCAGCCGTTTATTGGGCAGGCGCAGGGGTGCAATTGTCTCAGCCATCGGCATTATCTTATATACCCTCCTGGTGGGTGCCAACGCAGCAGTCTTACGCGCTGCCTTCCTTGGGTTGCTCACCCTGCTTGGTCACTCGCTTGGTCGTCGGCAATTGGGTCTGAACAGTCTTGCCTTTGCAGCCGCCTTCCTGTCCATCTTCACCCCCACCATTCTTTGGGATGTCAGCTTCCAGCTATCGTTTGCAGCCACCCTCGGCATTATGCTGTATGCCGAACCCTTCACTGAATGGTTTATCAATTTCACGGCACGCTTCATCCCCCGCGATCGAGCCATTCGTCTGGCGGGTCCGGTAGGGGAATACTTCCTGCTCTCCCTGGCTGCCCAACTCACCACCCTGCCGCTCATGATTTATTACTTCAAGCGCATCTCATTCACCTCCCTGATCGCCAACCCGCTCATTCTCCCAGCCCAACCTCCGCTCATGGTCCTGGGTGGGTTGGCTGTCCTCGCCGGGATGATCTTTCTACCACTGGGTCAACTCCTCGCCTGGGCAGCCTGGCCTTTTACCGCTTATACCATTCGTGTAGTGGAATGGCTTTCCACCATTCCCCATGGCTCCATGCCTTTGGGACAAATCGCCTTCCCCCTCATCCTGCTCTTCTACGTCTTGCTTTTTACGATCACTTTTGCCCGCTCCCGTCTCTCCAGACTGTCTGCGCGCCTGACGCCAGCCATCCCCCTATCTCTTCTGGTAGGAACTACCTTCTTGGTGTGGAAAGCCGCCTTCTACGCTCCCGATGGGTTATTGCATGTGACGGTCCTGGATGTGGGTACGGGTGATGCCGTCCTCATCCAATCTCCAACTGGTCGGTCTGTGCTGATCAACGGTGGACCCAGCACCATCCGTCTGTCCGATGCCCTTGGCAGGCGTTTGCCGCCCTTTAAACGCTCTTTGGATTGGCTGGTGGTCGCTGATATCGATTACGAAGACCTTGCCTCACTGCCAGGCAACCTGGAGCGCTATACCCCCGCCAATGTCCTCTGGGCAGGTAACACTTATGGCACCCGCTCCGCCACCGACCTCTGGACGGATCTCATCTCGATGTCTATTCCCATCACCCGTATGCAGCCTGGGCATGCCCTTGACCTGGGGTCGGGTGCTTTATTGAAAGTCCTCTCCATAGATCCCCGTGGTGCAGTCCTGCTCCTGGAATGGGATAATTTCCGTTTCCTTCTCCCCATGGGTATGGATTTCGAAGCCCTTGAAAACCTTCAGCGAGATCTGGCTATGCGCAATATTCCCGCGGTACTGTTAGCTGAATCCGGTTTTGCCCCCCTCAACCCACCTGAGTTCATCTCCTTCCTGCACCCCCAACTTACCTTGCTCAGCGTCGCCCCCGCCGACCGCTCCGGTCTACCCTCCCCCGAGACCCTGGAGGCATTGAAGGGGTACACATTATTACGTACTGACCAGAATGGATGGACTGAGCTGACAACGGACGGAAAGCGGATGTGGGTGGAGGTGGAAAGGAAGTGAACGCCTTCCCAATTGCCTTTTACTACCTGCTCTACCCCTCGAGTTCTTTCAATATCAATTCGATTTTAGGTTTAATCTGTGGTATATCACGCTTGACGACGTCCCATACAATCTGGAGATCGACATTATCATAACCATGGATTATGCGATCCCGCATACCTGCCATGCCTTTCCACTGTATATCTGGGTATTTTTGACGCACCTCATCAGGCAAGCGTTTTGCTGCTTCATCGATGATTTCCAAGGATCTTACGACAGCAAAATTGATCCGAAAATCACTTTCGAATTGTGAATAGCTCACCCCTTCGAGCAACAAATCGGCCTTGCTCATTCCATCGAGAATGTCCTCAATGTAATCCAGGAATTCACGGCTCATATTAAAACCACTTCTTCTAATATTCGTTTGCCGATGTATTTTTTTAGATTTGTTTTAATTGCTAGATCGACCTGAACTCCCAAAATCTGACTTAAATAATCTTCAAGCTCAACCAGGCCAATCAGACTGATTTTGGGAGGTCTTTCTAGCTCGATCAATAGGTCTAGGTCGCTATCCGGGCGTTGTTCCTGTCGAACATAAGAGCCAAACACTCCCACGATTTTCACACCAAAATTCTCAGCCAGGTATGTTTCTTGTTCCCGAATAGTTTTTTGGATCTCATGAAGGCTTTTCATGCTTCGATTATACCTGATTGGTTTGAAATCTAATAATCGAGCTGGGATATCAGGGTGACCTTTGCTCTACTGCACACCTGCAACAAACGAAGTTAAGGGCAAGCGATAGCGAAGTGCTGAAAGCATTGAAAACCCTAAACGAGCGAGCGCAGCGAGTGCGGTGTGCTATGTGTGTGGCCTTGTGTGGTTATATTAGGCGAAGCCTACAAATAGCACTTGAGGGGCATGATAATAATTATTAATGATATGCAGGTCAAGTACATTTCAATGATAACTGTATGAAATGCCGGGTGTTTTGTTATTATCCAAGAGCGGATATTATATTACTCGTCGAGTCCTTGAATAGAAATTCATCTTCGGGCGGTCCTTCGACAAGGTTTGGCATATTAATATTTGATGGAAATAGTCGAGCGATGTCGGTTTCTGATGCTATCTTTTCAATTATCTGAAAACTTTCGTTAATCAAAGTAGTGGCTAGGGTATATGGCTCAAAGCTAAGTACATGAAACTGTGCCAATCCCCAGGTGTCGGGATCATAATGTGGTGTAATATTTTCTCTAAAGATTTTTTCAAGATCTGGTTGTAAAGTTATAAACGAATATTCCTCTTTTAAAATCTGTGGTTTGAAGCTCAAGGAGGTTAGACTCGCTCCATGTATAGTATTACGAAGGTTATAAACTATTTCCAAAAGTGCCTGGACGGCGGGTTGTGAGACATACTCAACAAGTTTATTAGCCCCTTTGTTTTTGAGTTCATTAAGAAATTCTTTCTTACGAAATTGTAATTGTGTTAAATACCCCTTTTGTTTAGTGAATTGATATACCCTATATGTTACCCGAGCCAGCGCATCAAATGCACCGGCGAGTAGTAGGGTTAAGTAGTCAAAGTGAAAAACCATAGAATCCCGGGTGTCATTGTTTTGTTTGTTGTAAAATCCAATACCAATTGCATCTCTAGCC
>Ga0154901_179_pt1 | contig 39217 bp, 37 predicted proteins | sample Rifle2008BG19ft_FD_105873 | JGI IMG/M metagenome (GOLD analysis project Ga0154901, IMG submission 105873) | Chloroflexi bacterium RBG_19FT_COMBO_49_13 | reverse complement strand
TGCAAGAATCTGGATCGGGATAGCGTGGAGCAGTGTGATCTGGTCGCCATTTTTTAGCCAGGCGTCCGTGGGAGGTGATAGATCGTCCAAAGGCGAGAGGGGGATATCCAACGCACGCAGCAAATTACCCACTGTTAAAGCGTAAGTCGTGAGACGGCGGGATTGCCCATCGATGCTAAGGGTGATGGTCTTACGCAGACCCAAGGTGAGGGCTACACCAGCCAATAAGATTACCGCCAGCAGGATTGCCGATCGGCGGAGGCGATTTGGAAATTTCATAGTCATAAGCCGGCTTGAATTCCTTTGGAGACTGACCCGATCAAGACAGAATTTTACGGGCGATGACCATCCGCTGGACTTCACTGGTACCTTCGCCGATGGTCATCAGGCGTGCATCGCGATAAGTCAGCTCAACAGGATATTCACGACTATATCCATAACCGCCGTGAATCTGGATGGCATTGCGGCAAACGCGCTCAGCCATCTCGGTGGCAAACAGCTTTGCCATGCTGGCTTCCTTGGTGAATGGGCGCTTCTGATCCTTGAGCCAGGCAGCGTAATAAATCATCAAGCGGGCAGCCTGGATCTCAGTGGCAGCGTCAGCCAACATCCATTGGATAGCCTGGTGCTCAGCGATGGGTTTTCCAAACGTCTGGCGCTCTTTGGCGTAACGAATGGCATCTTCCAGTGCAGATTGAGCGAGACCCACAGACAGGGCACCGATGCTGATGCGACCACCGTCCAAGACAGTCAGGGTCTGCGGCAAGCCACGACCTATAGAGCCGAGCAAATGACTCGTGGGAAGATGAACCTCTTCATATGTGACGGCACTGGTGGGAGAGCCTTTCAGCCCCATTTTCTTTTCGGCGGGGGCGATGTGCAACCCAGGGGTATCCGTGGGGACAATGATCATGCTCAAAGAGCGAGGTCCACCAGCAAGGTCAGTACGGACCAGGGTGATAATGTAATCAGCAATGCTGGCGTTGGTGCACCAGGCTTTGGAACCGTTGATCACCCATTCGTCACCAATGCGCTCTGCGCGAGTGCGAACCCCACCCTGGAGGTCTGAACCCGCACCAGGTTCGGTGAGTGCCAGGGCAGCGAGATTGCCCTTCCCTGAAGCCACCTTTGGCAGGTAGGATTGTTTTTGCTCATCAGTCCCAAAGAGCACAATGGGAGTAGTGCCCAAACCATTGTGAGCAGCGACCGCCAGGGCGGTGCTGCCACAACCCCAGCCCAGTTCTTCAATCGCAATCGCCGCACTGACTGCATCCACACCAGCACCACCATACTCCTCCGGAATATTCAAACCAAGCAATCCCAAAGGACCCATCTTGCGTACGGCAGGCCAATTAAATTCAGCGGTTTCGTCCACTTCGTGGGCTTTGGGTTTAACTTCACGGGAGACAAAATCATGGACTGCGGAACGCCACATGCGTTGTTCATCGGTAAGGTCGTAGTTCATTGTCGGCAGCTCCTTCGAGTTGGATCAGATTGGATCACTTTATTTTAAGAAAATCAACCAGACGATACCGATAATGACCAGCAATGGTAAAAGCACAATGCCCAGGACCACGGTAGAAAGCCAGAAAATATCCCTCAGCGTGTATTCGTCAGGGTGCGTTTTGGGAAAGCGATGACCGCAGACAGGGCATTTTTGCAGACCTGGAGGTAATTGAGCATTGCATTTTGGACAGTATTCAACCATGAATTAATCCATCAGACCATGAGCAGGTTGGTCATTCTTATTGTACAACCGAAATTTTTAATCATCAATAGACTGCTGGATTTGGGAAGTAAATTGAACATTTGGATTTATGGATGTGAACCGAAATAATAGGCTGGCAGGATGAGAAGGATGTAGCTGGCAAGATTGACCAGGAAAATGGACATGATATTTTGGCGGAAGGCATCCCGTTTGAAATAGGTCAACACGAATGCCTCGATGATGATCGAAAGTATAAAAGATATGGGTAACCACACGAAAGGAGTACGCTGCAGCAAGATCAACAGGATGCCATTGACGATTCCGGAGGCGATATTCATGAATAAGGCTACGGTCATCGAGGTACGAAATGGGTTCCAGCTGAGCAAGGTGAGGATGACACCTTCGACCAATGCCAGCAGTAAATTGACAACGAACAATGCCAGTAAACCAAAAACCAGCAGGAGGTAGGGTGCTGAAGGTCCGGTGATGTCGAGGGGTGACAAGGTGAAAGTGATCATCGGTGAGTAAGTTTGCACGTCAGAACGTTTGCATGTTCGAGGGTTAGAAAAATATCAGACAACCGGGAGGTTGGGTGACAGGAAGAGTATACCGCAATGTCAGGGGTAATTCGCGAGAGGCTCCGGTAAATGAGCCTGGAATTGAACCTAATAAAACAAATCGAAACAAATCCGGTGATAAACAATGCTCCCTGGCAGAAAATAAGATTCACCAGGGAGACATAAATTATTATAGCACAAATGTTCTAGACTATCAAGAGGTAAATAAGGTCGGGAGGTTTTATTTTAATGATCATTGTTTGTGACCTGTCTGCCGGCGCAGGAGCAATGGACCCAGACGGTCGATGAGCCAACCGAAGGTATTTTCAATGTAAGGGGTAATACCCAGCCAGGTTGGAACATAAACCACCCGACGAGGGTGCTCGAGCAAACGCCAGACATGGTTGGCAATCGTTTCAGCAGACACACCCATACGCTCGGTTGGCAGGTGAAAGCCGCCCTCGCGATTGGCAGCAGTATTACAGAATTCAGTCAGCACGGGACCAGCACGCACCACACTGACGTGAAGGTGAGTACCGGTGAGCTCTCGATACAGGGCGGTGGTGAAATTATCCAGGAAGGATTTGGTGGCGCCATACAGGGCAACCCCCTGGCTGGGCAGACCTCCAGAGATGGAGCCAATGTTAATAATGTGACCCGAGCCCAGTGAACGCATCTTCTTCAGGAAGAGCAAGGTGAAGTGGACGGCAGCAGCGACGTTCACCTGTAAGATCTCCGATGCGGTGGTCCAAGGCATATCCGTGCCATAACCGTACCAACCCAGGCCGGCATTGTTGATCAGAACATCCGCCTGACCAAATTCAGCTTCCACCTGATCGTAAACACACTGGCGCTTAGTTTCATCGGATAAGTCGGCAGTGATCAATCCGGCTTTACCACCCGAAAGTTGAATTTCACTGGCAAGCTGCTCCAGGCGATCCTGCCGCCGGGCAACCAGGATAACCCGGAGACCTTGTCTGGCAAGCTTACGAGCCGTGGCTGCACCGATGCCACTCGAGGCGCCGGTGACAACGGCAACTTTATCCAACCACTTCGACTCGTGTGTATTTGTCACTTTGAATAACCCTTTTTAACTGGTATGCTTAGAGGCCTGGAGTTTTACTCAGGGTCTTAAATTTTACAAACCATTTGACTGTATCGCTTAAGGATTCCCGCAATGGTCGGGGTCGATAACCCAATTCAAGATATGCTTTGGCATGGCTGATGAAGGAGTTTGAGGTAATTGTCGCCAGTGAGTAAGAAGTAAAGCGAGGCTTAATATGGGTGAGGCGGTAGTAGAGGGGTGTGATATTCGCGGTGAGCTGTGCCAAAGACATGGGGATCTTCAGGCTGAAGAGGCGCTTACCGAGGATTTCCTGGACAATTTTAATGATCCCCAATACTGAAATCCGCTCTCCGGAGAGGATATAACTCTCGCCACAGCGACCCCTTTCACCTGCCAAGATAAGCCCCTGAGCTACATCGCGCACATCGACAAAATCATATGCACCATCCACATAAAGCATGGGTTTCTGCTCGACGCAATCCAGGATGAGCTGACCCATCTCCGAGCGACGGAAGTCATATGGACCGATCACGCCGGTCGGGCAAACGATCACCGCATCCATCCCCTGATGAACTGCGTTCATGACTTCCAGCGAAGCACTGGCTTTGGATGCATCATAGTTACTGAGGGCATGTTCAGGATCAAATGGAACAGACTCGTCAATCAAAACTCCATGGGGAACGCGTTTGAGCGCATGGATGGAGCTGGTGTAGACCAGTCGGCGAACCCCCATACATTTGGCAGCCTGAAGGACATTGCGGGTGCCAAGCACGTTCACCACCTGCACCATGGGTTCCTTTCCCGACAGGATGGAGATGATACCAGCGAGATGATAGACAACTTCGATGTGTTCAAATGCCTGGAGCAAGGACTTGTAATCAAGGATATCCGCCTCAATGATCTCAACATTCAAACCATTTAATGGGGTGGGGTCCTCTCGCGGCATGACCATGGCACGGACTTTTTCACCTTGTTCCAGCAGCAGGCGGACGAGGACGTTTCCTATATGACCGGTGGCACCGGTGACTAAATTCATATTACTCTCCTTGCCAGGCCTTGAATAAGTAATTCCATGCTTTGCCGGGCTTCCTTTTGCCAGTCGGTAATCTGGGGATCGAAAAGAGATTGCATCAGCAAACCAACTGCCAGCGAGACCAGAACCCGACCTGCCTGATGGGCATCGACGGGTTCAAGCGAGCCTTCGTTGATACCTTCCTGGATCATTTCGGTGAAGTAAGATTGGTAACGTCGATAGGGGGCGATGGTTGCTTCCCAGATTTGAGGGTCATGGTTAGCCTGGGTCCAAAATTCAAGGAAGATGGGCAAGTGGATGTCGGCAGTCTGAAAAAGTGAGCCAACCATCTCTGCCATCTGGAGGATTACCTGGGGAAAATCATCCACCTCCTGGCGCATCGTTTTGAAACCGGTATCAATGCCAGCCAGGTAGGAGTTCAGGAGCTCCATGAAGACAGCCTGCTTGGAGGGAAAATGGTGATAAAAAGCGCCTTTACTCACCCCGGCTGATTGACAAATCTCAGCCACACCGGTGGCATCATAGCCAGTTTTGGAGAATAGTTGAGTGGCGGCTTCAAGGATGTGGTTACGTGTTTCCTCGCTGCGTTGCTGCATAAGGTTCCCTTTAATGTATTATTAATACCGACCGGTCGGTATGATTTTAGCTTAATGTATAGGTTATGTCAATGGGATGGTGGAATATGGGACCTTTTCCCTGACCGACCTCCCAAGACTGAGAGTGAGCAGAGCCGTCTACGAATGGGTATGTAGAAGCAAATAAAAATTGGCGACCCAGGCTGCAACTTGGGAGATCACAAAGACCACCTGCGTGGGCTGGTTGTGATCATTACCACACATCCCTACATGGCAAGAATGATTGGAGATAAACCCTTTCAATGAGGATGAAAAAACCAATATTTGTGGTCGTTCAAGGATTGAAAAAAGGTGAATGAGGAAAGAAAAGGGAGTACCAGCAGAATAGCCGTTCCATGAGCAACCAAATGATTTGGGTGAGAATTATAACCTTTGAGCTATTGGGCTGGTCAGGACATGGTCGATAATATCCTGCAAATTGGTGGATTTGCTCCAATTTCTTGCAGACTGTATAGTTTCGGGAGGAAGAATGATCTCGAGCTCCACCCTGGATACAATCACCCTCTTTTTGGTATCGGGTTCAATCTGTGGATGGTTCTCAAGGAAATTGCACAATCGTAATGCCTTTTCGGGCTCATTCGTATTGGTGTACAAGTGGACAAACCCATGCAGAGCGTGCAGGACCAGAGGAATACTATCCAAGGTCAGAGCAGTGTTAAGCGAGCGTAAACAATAATTCCTGGCTTCATCCACCAATCCCACCTTGAGGTAGGCTTTGCTGATGTCATAATATGAATATGTAACACCACGCAAATCACCAAGCTCGGAAAATATCGTGGAACTTTCATGATACGTCCGGATAGCTTCGGAAGGATGCATGAGATAACTCAGCTGATCGTAAGCAATGTTGTTTAAGATGATGGCGGCGAGACGGCGATCACCTGTTTCTTTGGATAACTTTAATGCAATGAGCACATGGTGATAAGCTTCGGTTGGGCTGGATATAGCTTCATAAATTGCGGCAAGATTATTATGGATCAATGCCATTCCACGCTGGTCATAAATGTTTGTCGCGGTTTCCAATGCCTGCAGGTAAAGATCCCGGGATCGGATGAATTCTCCATTCAAGTAAGCAAGCCTGCCAAGCCCCTGGAGAGGGAGAATAGTCCCGTAATAAGTCCCAATCTTTCGGTGAGTTGCCAGACTGGACTGAAGGTTTGCTTCCGCTTGATCGTAATCTCCCAAAGCAATTAAGAGCATGCCGAGAATGGATTTGCAATTCGCAGAGATTGCGACCAAGTAATTTGATCTTGGAAAATCAACTGAGTCGATCAACTGAAGGGCTTCATCGATGTATTTTTTCCCCTGCTGATGATTTCTCAAAATTCGGTGTGTTTCAGCTAAAAACATCAACGACAAGACGATATCCCATGAGGAATTATACTGTCGGAATGTCTCAAGACTGCTGAATAAACCCTGCAGCCCCTCTGTGATAAAACCTATCCTGACGGTCATCCAGGATTCATCTTGCAGAATTGAGGCATGTATCAGGTCCAAGTTGGGATCGTTTAAATGATTCAATCTGGATAATGCCAGACGGAAGAACTCTCTTGCCTGGACAAAGCTACCAAGCATGACGTGATAAATCATGATAGATTGTTTAATTGTTCGAATATCATCCCAGCGGTCTGAATTGACCAGCCAATTCCAGGCTGTTCGAATATTCTCAATTTCCGAGATCATTTCTTCCAGCGCTTTGCGCTGTAAGGCAGTGTTTAGCTCCTGACCCTTTTGCTGACAGAAATCAACATAATAATCTATAAATTTAGTCCTGGTGATTAAATATTCATCTTCAATTGCCTCCAGTTTTCCTTGTACGTACTGCTGGAACGTTTCCAATATCTCGTACCTGTTATTTTGAAAGTGGAGCAAGGATTTATCATTCAGATCACCAAGTACCTGGGGAGAAGCATCACAAATTCCTTGTGCCGTGTGGGATGTAAAAGGCGCTCGAAAAACTGAAAGCCGGCTAAGGATAATACGCTCGGATTGGGATAATAATTCCCAGGAGTTGTCGAAAACCGCCCTCAAGCTACGATGTCGAAGCGCCAGGTCTGGGGCATTGCAAGTAAGGAAATCGATATTTTTATTGATCTCTTCATCAATCTGTGAACAGCTGTAAACACGCACCCAGGATGACGCCAGGATAATCCCCAAAGGATGACCATTAACAAGCTGGCAGATACGGATGATTGCAGAGAGGTTCATTTCGAGGCTGAACCTTTGGGAAATCCTTTGGGCGTTTTGTTGGAACAACCGGATGGAGCTATAGATTTCAGCATTCTCTGCCGTTTCTGATAAGGGCACCGGTAAACCTCGGATCTCCATGATCGTTTCAGCAAGCATATTCAAGCGCTCACGCGTGGTTACCAGGATCTTTAATTGGTGGGTCCGGCTGATTAAAAACGCCAGAAATTTTGCTCCCTCTTGGCGTAAATGCTCAAAATTATCGAAGACCAACAAAGCTTTCATGCGGTGAAGATAGTTGCCCAGCTGTTCATTTTGACCACTCGGACCAAAAAAGCTGAATTTCAGAGTGTCTGCAAGAGCAATTGGGATGTGATCTGGATCCTGAATGGATGCAAGCGAAATAAATAAGACACCATCGGAAAAATGCTCGGCGACCTGGGTGGCAAATTGAACCGCCAAACGTGTTTTACCAATCCCTCCAGGGCCAACCAGGGAGATAATCCTGTTATCTGGAGATTCTACGAGCTCTGCAAGAAGTTTCAATTCTGCTTCGCGGCCAACAAAAGCTGGGGAAAGGTTTGGAAAGTTTATAAATTGAGAGCTGCCTGATTGTAATGGCGGGTGCTCGATGGCAGGAAGATGCGGGTGTAATAATTCATATAAATGAACGGGTCCTTTGATATCCCTCAAAGTATGAAATCCCAAGTCCTTGATGCGGGCACCAGGCGGTTGATCAAGAAGCCTGAGGATTTGTTCCGAAAAAACGATCTGTCCCCCCCAACTTATGGATAAAAGTTTGGAGGCGGAATGTGTAATCATGGAGAAGTTATCACCGCCGTCATCATCCGTTGCAGTGGAATATAAAACCATGCGAATCAAGCGAATATCAGGCAGATCAGCAGATCCCCAATCGGTTTTTCTAATTTTCAAGTGAATTGTAACGGCACAATGCAATGGCTGACCATTTTCAAACAAAACTGTGATGTTATCTTCAGATTTTTGGAGGATTTGACCTCCAAATCGTTTGGAGGTTTCTATAAATATATTTTGGTAAATGGAAAGGATATTAGCCTTCTCATCCCCCACCTTGTCCCATAATAAGGCAGCTTTTTCAATATCTGCAATCAGGAAAACGGGGGTTTTTACTTTTGGAGTGGCTGGTAGCGTGAGCCTTTCCCTCAAGATTTGTTTATAAAGATTGGTTATCTCATCTGATGGCTGGATGCCAAGATCGTGAGAAAGAAAATCTTTAAAGCGCTTGTATTGGTTAATTGCCGCAGCACGTTGACCCGTGATCATATACAGCTGTAGCAAATCGTATTGAGCAGTCTCATTGTAACGATCATGTCGCAACCAGGTGCGGGCAAATTGGATCGCCAGGTTAAAATCACCAAAAGTTCGATGACCTTTCACAAGTCTCTCAAGTGCATCCAGGTAAATAATCTGAAGGGTTTCACTTTCCTGCAAACGCCAATCATCAAATGCCTGAGCTTTAGAGAGATTAAAGCCCGACATAAATTCGCCATGATAAAGGTCAATCGCATCAGTAAGGGCTGGAATACAGTACAGGCAGATCTGGGAAGGTGGATGACCATGGGTGGTGCATTTATTGATCTTTGTTCTAAAATCAACGACGTCAATCTCCAAGGATTTATGATAATTTAAGGAAATTTCATCGTTCTCCGTCAGGATCCAGCCATCCAACCCGGCTGATTTTATCCTCCAAAGGGTCGTACGTAAGGAAGCCAGGGCATGGGATTGAGTGGAATCTGACCAGAGCAGACTTGCCAGAGTTTCACGCGTCTGGCTTGTGCCCGTGATTGCCAAATAAGCCAGCAATGGAATGGCACGAAGGGTGGATATCTTGACAGGAACACCATCAAGGGTAATTTGTGGAGGACCCAGCAATGAAATTGTAAGACGAGACATTTTAACCTGAGATTAATTTTAATATTAAGTAGTAATAAAAGCAAGAATTGTGACGCGTATTGTGACGGTGACGTAACGATGGATATGTATAATACATCTAGACAATTTCCCTAGACCAGTGCTAGAGGGGAATTACTGGTCTGGATCACTTCTCTGCCTCTCCTATACAGGGCGGCTCTATGGGAGAGGCAGGGAGGGGGGTTTACAGAAGGGTTTAAAAAACGAGTGAGTGACCATGCCAGGTCACTCACCAGCTGTTTTAATATTCAATATTATTCTTCTTGTTTGGGTTCTCCTTCTTGCAGGGTCCGAATGCCATTGCGAACCTGGGTGATGGAGCGTTCCATTTCCATTTCAAGTTTGCGCAGTGTTTCCAAAACATATTCATCTGCCTCACGGCGTATGACCTCCCCATCTGCGTGAGCCTGGGCTTTAATTTGCTCAGCCTGAGTATATGCAGCCTGTACGACCTGATCACGTTCCACCAGCTCGCTGCTTCGATCACGGGCAAGGTTAACGGTACGATTTGCTTCTTCCTGGGCTTGGGCAATCAGCCGATCCCTTTGGGACAGCAATTGCTGTGCTTTTTTCACTTCCTCCGGGATTGAGACACGCATCTGGTCAATCAAGTCCAACATGCGGTCCTCATCGACGATGACGTTGTGGGTGAAGGGAAGAGGACGGCTTTCATTTAACAATTCCTCGAGCCGATCAATCATTTGTAGGATATCCATATATTCCCTCCGATTTACCCAAATTTATACGACAATTGAAACCTACTGAACCAAAAATTGGTGATGGATACGTTTTAATGTTGCAAGTTTCATGCACAAGATTACAACGAAAACAAGAAAACGTCAACATCATTAAGCATATTCGGTGCTAACTACCTCAATCTCGCATGGAGGTAGCAGGAACGATTAGCTCACTATCACCTAACTCTTTCAGGCGGTGTTTTAGTGCTATTTCCACATGAGGTGGCACCATGCTGCTGATATCACCATTCAAAACTGCGATCTCGCGGACGGTGGAAGAGGATAAGAAAGTATGCTCTTCATTGGTGATCAACGATACAACTTCAATGTCAGGTGCCAGCCTGTGATTGGCTAATGCCATGCGGAATTCATATTCAAAGTCTGAGAAAACCCGCAGTCCACGCACAATCACCTGCGCGCCGATCTTGTGGCAGAAATCAACCGTCAACCCGCTATATCCGATGACAGATATTTTTGGGTCATCGGTGATGCTTATGCGAGCCAGCTCGATGCGCTCATCAGGTGGAAAGATGAGTGATTTCATCGGGCGGTCATATACGGCAATGACAAGATTATCGAATAACCGGGCAGCGCGCCGGGCAATATCGATGTGCCCATAATGGATGGGGTCGAAAGTTCCAGGAAAGAGAGCTTTTACAGTCATGGGTTACAAGATTCTCCTCAATAGAATGATTTCCCACCTGGCTAACTGATATCACCCTGACCGATGCTCCAGAAGCGCTTCAGAGATCCTGCGAGGAGCTGGTGATCGGGTGATTTCAGGTCTGGATCGATATCAAAAATGGCTTTTGCGTGTTGTCTGGCCTTTTCGATCAGGTGGATGTCAGTCAAATTAGCCATACGAAGTGCGGAATAACCCGACTGGCGTGTGCCGAGAAATTCTCCTGGACCACGTTGCTCAAGGTCACGTTGGGCAAGCACAAACCCGTCATTCGTTTCGACCATGGCGGCCAGGCGCTCATTTTCTGCTGCATCGGGTGTATCGGGGATGAGAATACAATAGGATTGATACTGGCTTCGACCAACCCGACCGCGGAACTGGTGCAATTGGGATAGACCAAAGCGGTTGGCACCTTCAATCAGCATCACCGTTGCATTTGGGACGTCCACGCCAACTTCTACTACGGATGTGGAGACCAGGATCTGGATTGCTCCATCACAAAAATCGGCCATGACAGCATCTTTTTCATCCAGTTTCATCCGACCATGCAGCAAACCAACCGTGAATTCTGGGAACACTTCTTTTTGCAGGCGGACGTGTTCTTCGACAGCAGCTAATGAATCAATGGTCTCACTTTCCTCAACCAGTGGATAAATGATAAAACATTGATGACCCAGGTCGATCTGGTTGCGGACGAACACATAGGCGCGTTCACGCTCACGAGGATAAAACACCTGGGTCTGGATAGGCTGGCGACCGGGAGGCATTTCGTCCATGACTGATAGGTCAAGGTCACCATAAACGGTGAGAGCCAGCGAACGAGGGATAGGCGTGGCGGTCATCACGAGCAGGTGGGGGTTTTCGCCTTTTGAGCGCAGGAGGGCGCGTTGATCCACTCCGAAGCGATGCTGTTCATCGATCACAGCGAGCTGAAGATTTTTAAAGCTCACTGGCTCTTCGAGCAGGGCATGCGTACCAATTACCAATTTTATCGATCCACTGGCAAGTCCATTGCGGATCTCCTGCTTTTCAGACTCAGCAGTAGCTCCAAGCAACAAGCGGATCTGGTCAGGTTTCAGGGGTGCAGGAGTCTCTAGAGGAATTTCGCTGGTATCATTTCCATCCCAAGCCAATAAGCTGAGCATACTTTTATAATGTTGTTCTGCCAGGATAGAAGTTGGGGCAAGCAGGGCAGATTGGGCTTGATGGTGGGCAAGCATGGCTACCCCCATGGCAGCGATGACTGTTTTACCTGAGCCCACATCTCCCTGAAGCAACCGGTTCATGGGGTGTCCAGATGCCAGATCAGCTTTAACATCTTTCAGGGCGTTGCTCTGTGCAGACGTCAATGGGAATGGCAGGTGTGCGACCTGGGACTCTAGCCAGTCATCCGGAGTTTCATAGACACTTGCAGAACGGTTTTGCCAGTTCCGTTTTTGGCTAAGGACACCCAGCTGGAGCATCAGGATTTCATCGAACGCCAAGCGGTACCGGGCTGCTATCAACCGGTCTGACGAAGAAGGGAAATGGACTTGTAGAAGAGCGGTGGGCAGGTCCAGCACCTGTGCAGAATGGCGAAGGGATTCGGGTAGTGGTTCGGCAACACGAGCAGCCCAGTAGCTGACAACTTCGTACATGAGACGTCGCAACCAACGCTGGGTAATGTTGGAAGTGAGCGGGTAAACGGGTACGATGCGATTGGTGTGCAGGTTTTGCGTTTCCAAAGGCTCCCATTCAGGGCTGTTCATGATCAATCGACCCAGATATTGATCGATTTTCCCGGAAAGGACGATTTGGGTGTCTTGTAATAAACGCTTACCAATCCAGGGTTGGTTAAACCAGGTGACCCTCAGGAAGCCTGTCCCATCCGTGATGATCGCTTCTGTGATATGGTGGCGACCTCCCCGGGTAGGGTGCGAGCTGATTGAATCGATGGTGCCAATAACAGTGACTTCTTCACCATACTGTAAGCGCTGGATTGGCTTGAGCTGAGTGTAATCATCATAGCGACGCGGGAAGTTATAAAGCATGTCACCCAAGGTATGCAATCCCAGGCGGGCAAGAGTTTGCGCGTGCTTTGGACCCACCCCGGGGAGAACCGTGGTTGGAGCGGATAATGCAGCGGGCTGTGTGGTAGGTTTTTCTGGGTTTACCTTATGCTCAGATGGCTGACCAGCAGGGTGCGAATAATTATTCCCCCGGGGTTGGGAGGAGGATGGTGATTTTTCCTTATCCTCAGATGATTTCGTTGGATTGTCGACGGGGAGAGGAAGAGATGGAAATGTCTCTTCCGTCTCGCGCTGGAGGTGTTTCCATAGACCATTAAGAGTATCGTAGCGGGATATTGAAGGAAGGCTGGCATAGTCTCGCAGACTACTAATGACAGATTTAATCAGGTCAGCCGTGAGGGCATCCGCCTGTGCTTCAGCCAGCCACGGCTCGACCATGCGCTCAAAACCACCTATGACCGCGCGGTTACCATAGTTCTGTTGGGCTTCCAGAAGGATGTATTTTTTTAGCTTTTGAAGGGACGGTCTCATTGATGGTAATTTTACCATCAGCGAGAGTGGATGGAGAAACAGCAGCGAAGGATATTCAGACTATAGATCCTTCCGGTATTGTCATTCAGCTACAGCGACAAAACCCAACCCGTTTGGTCCAACATGGACACCAATGATCGAGGTAACATTGATAATGAGTGGGTTGTTTTTCACGAATGTTTTAACATGATCGAGGAATTGAATAGCGTCTGGTAGCGCGTTGGTATGTAATATTGCCAGATTTTCTAGCGGGCCGAGCTCCGATAACATGCGTTCCAAACGCTCTATACCTTTTTGGCGAGTGCGGGTTTCTCCCATGCGGATCACTTTCCCATCCTCCACTCCGAGGAAAGGTTTGATCTGCAGCAAGTTGCCAATATTGGAACGAGCCCAGGAGACACGTCCGCTGCGGCGCGCGAACTCAAGCGTATCGAGCATGGCAACCAGGTGGATGCGTTTACGAACTTCTTCGATCCCTTTTAGAATTTCATCCAGTTCCTGACCTGACCTGGCAGCCTGGGCAGCCGCAAGCACTTGATAGCCCAATCCGAGGGTCACATGGCGGGAATCGATAACCTGCACCCGGTTGCCATAACCTTCTGCAGCGACGGATGCGGCATTACAAATTCCGCTTAGAATGCTTGAAACATGAATGGAAATAATCCGGTCAGCGCCTTTATTAAAAAAGTCCTCATACACTTTCTGAAATGTCCCACTGGATGGTGCGGCCGTGGTGGGGTTTGTTTTCAGCATAGGAAGCTGACGATACAATTCTTCCCTGGTTAGCTCCTGCCCATCTTCCAGGCTGCGACCTTCCATCACCAGGATCGCGGGCACAACATGGATATCATGTGTCGTTGCCAGCTCGGAAGAAATATCAGACGTGCTGTCAGTCACGATCGCTACCTTCATCTCAGAGCTCCTTGGGAATATTTTCCATGGCAACCAAACCAATACAATGAGGACCAAGAATAGTCGCTAAAGAAAGGCTCAGACTATGTTCACATAAGGGGGCGGTACGGACATTTTGGCTGATGCGATCGCGCAAGTTTCGACTTTCCTGATCGAAGGTGGTTATCCCCTGGAGTAACGCCAGATATTTCAAGTTTTCAAACTCTACGACAAATTCATACATGATGTCTACAAGATGACGAGGGCTGCGGATTTTTTGAGTATGGACCAATCTGCCGTTTTCGAGGGTAAAGAAGGGGATGACACCCAGCATTTCTCCCACGATGGCCTGGGCAGGATCGATCAGTCCTGCACGGTACAAGTGGGATAGATCAGGCAGGCAGAATACCGAATATATGTGATTGACCATACCCCTGATCAGGCGATTAATCTCTGACCCGGCATATCCACGATGAGTCAGTTCTGCGGCTGCCTGTACCAATAGACCTAAGCCGATGGCTGTATTCTGAGAATCGACGATAAAAATATTGGCGGGGGTTTTACCCATCTGGCAGGCTGTTTGGGCGTTGACGATCGCCTGACTCAGGTGAGATGAAAGGAGAATAACCACAATCTCTTTGTATTTCATACCCAAAAATGCATAGGCGTTTCGAAATGCCTCAACGGATGGTGCCAAGGCAAGCGGAGAATGGATAAAATGAGTTGAGGAAGTATAGATGGATAGGTCTTTGTTATCCGGGAGATGATGGCCATCTACCTGGACAGAGTGCGGAAGGATGGTGACATGCTCTTGCCCCGTAAAGATGGATTTTGTAAAATATGCCGTACTATCCGTTATTATGCAAGTGCGCGGCATAGAATGGGATGATTTGATTGTCACTCTATTGAAATAATGAAATAGTAGTGAGGCTGTCCACCATCCTGGACTTCGATTTCTTGTTTGGGGTATTTTTTTCGAATAGAATCTGCGATCGCATCCACATCCATCCGTGATACCTCATTTCCATAGAATAAGGTGATCAGCTCGAAATGATCAGCATGTGCTATTTTCATCAACCCCAGGGTGGCATCCTTGAGGTTGTCAGAAGCCAAAACCAGTTTCCCATTTAACAGGCTAATGATCTGACCCTGCCCAACGTTCACCCCATCCATTTCGACACTGCGGGTGGCAGTGGTAATCTCACCCGTTTCCACATCGTTGAGGACGGAATTCATCTCTTCAGCAACTTCCACGGGGTCACCTGTTGGAATCAGGCGCATCATGGCAGCCATACCCTGGGGAACAGTATGGCAGGGAATCACGGTGACATGTTTAACAGTTAACAGGGCAGCTGCCTGAGCAGCAAGGATGATATTTTTATTATTGGGCAGGATGAATACTTGATCGGTAGGTAAATTCTCAAAAGCATTCAGGATTTCCTGGGTGCTGGGATTCATGGTTTGCCCACCTTCGACGATGGCAGAAACACCCAGGCTGGCGAATACCCGGGCAATCCCTGGTCCTGGTGCCACCGCAACAGTAGCAATCTGTCCAGGTTCAACGGGAGTGAATTGGATCGATCTGCGCTGTTCAGCTTCAACTTGTTCCATTTGGGCGCGGAGATTTTCAATCGCCGCTTTGGTAACTACTCCCAGAGACTTCGTGTATTCAATCGGTTCATAAACTTTTTCTTCAGGCACATGGATATGCATCCGATAGATGCCATCGCCTTCACCCAGCTGAATGGAGGTACCGATGAGCTGGAGGTCTTCATAAAATTGAGTAATATTCAGCTCTTCCCTGGGATGGAAGTCCACAACCACTTCGAAATCCTGTCCGGGCTCAATGCTTTCCATGGTGTTCTCGAGTTTCATGGTTGCCAAAGGTTGTACAGCCGCGGTTGACACATCGAGGGGTTGACCATAGACAAAGCGAAGCATTCCTTCCAGGATGAAAAACAGACCTTTCCCACCCGCATCCACCACACCTGCATCTTTCAACACCGCCAAGAGTTCTGGCGTATGGATCACTGACTCGTCAGCTGCTCTGACAACACGCTCAAGGATTTCGTATGGGTCTTGTGTATCGGTTATTGAACGTTCGGCTTCGGCTGCAATATCTTTCGCAACGGTGAGGATGGTGCCTTCGACCGGGCGTACCACCCCCTTGTAAGCCGTGTTTCGTCCCTGGTGAAACGCATTGACCAGGAGTTGACCATCCAGGATCTCAAAATTATCCAGGGCACGTGCAAATCCCCGCCATAACTGTGAAAGGATCACACCTGAGTTTCCCCGAGCGCCCATCAATGCCCCATGAGCCAGCATGTGAGTGAGCTTGCCGATGTTCCGTTCGGCACTTTTGGCGATTTCCTCATAGGCTGCCTGCATGGTTAATACCATATTTGTCCCAGTGTCGCCATCGGGCACGGGAAAAACATTAAGAACATTTACAGCTTGTTGGTTGGTCCTCAACCAGGTGAGGCTGGCTTCGACCAGCGATTTAAACACCTGTCCATCAATGGGATATTTCCGCATGGTGTGAAACTGGTCATGTGATGGTTTTTCTTGTTCTTCGATATCCATAAATTAAGCTCCAGGGAATGATAACTATAATTGAGTGAAAACTGCTAATCCATGTCACTGACGCGAAGCCCACGGACGTGGACATTGACCTGCTCAACTGGCATCCCTAGAGCTTTTTCAACGTTGAATTTGACGGTATTACTGACACTTGAAGCCACGGAAGTGATCCGAGTGCCATATTCAATGATTACGTAAATATCGATCGAGATTGTTTGGCCATCATATTTAACTTCAATCCCATGAGTGGGGTCCTTTACGATTACCTGGGTGATCCCTTCCATTAGGTTCTTAGAAGTAAGACCAACAACGCCATAGGATTGCTGGCTAGCATGATATGCAATTGTGGCAATTGCTCGGGGAGAGATTGTCACGCGGCCGAGTTGGGAGTTTTCATTTTTCATTAAAGGCCTCACACAAAATGCAGGATCTTTGGATAATTAAACGGCTTGTAATCAATTCCATTATGTGGTAATATTGGCGGGCTTAATCGAACAGACAGCCTTTGTAATTGAGTCGTAATTATAGCTTGATTTTGAATAAAACAACCCATTAATTTTCGGGCAGTGGGTGTAGCACGAGATGTAAAGCAGGATTGTTGTGAAAGGAAGTGAATTATGGCGAAGTGTGCACATTGCGGTAAGACGACAAGTTTTGGACGGAATCGTCCATGGTCGAATAAAAGCACGCGGCGGACATTCCGTCCAAACTTACAGGCTGTTACAGTCTATGAGGATGGAAGGAAAGTTCGTAAGGTCCTGTGTGCCAAGTGCATACGCACGAGTGTAAAAACAACCTAATTATTGATTAATTCGAACCTTATCAGGTCACGGCTAAAACCGTGGCCTTTTTATTTACTCAGGGAGCTGAGCACGTAATTGCTGGATTCCGGATGTAATTCCCTCAGGATGTTTAAAGATGGCACTTGCGGAAACAAATACATCAGCCCCTGCCTGGAGTGCCAAAGGTATGGTATTGGAGTTGATGCCTCCATCAATTTCAAGCCAGACGGGGTGATCGATATTTCCCAACTCATGCCGCAAGGTTGATAATTTTGGTAATACCTCAGGTAAGAATGACTGACCTGAAAACCCTGGATTGACGCTTAAGACCAATACCAGATCAACCAGGGGCAGGATGGGTCGCACCAAATCCACCGGAGTGGCAGGGTTGAGAACAACGCCAGCTTTGCAACCAAGCTCATGGATGGTTTGCACTGTACGGTGAAGGTGGGGGCAGGTTTCCACATGAACGCTCAGGATGGTTGACCCGGCTTGAGCAAAGGCTGCCAGCAAATTCTCGGGTGATTCAATCATCAGGTGGACATCCAAGGGTAACCGGGTGACTTTCCGGCACGCCTCGACTATTACCGGTCCCATGGTCAGATTGGGGACAAAGTGACCATCCATCACATCCACATGGATCCAATCAGCTCCAGCTTGTTCAGCTTCATGGATTTGCTCACCCAGACGGGAGAAATCTGACGATAAGATGGAGGCAGAGATCAAGTAAGAAGGAGGCATAAGCGATCACCTTCCTGGCGGGTTGTACAACAGGTAAATCCACACCCAGAATGGGATCAGTCCACCTAATGTGATCACAGTCAGGAGTAGCAACCCCCAGGTACGCCAATCGATATCCAATGCATTTGGCGAGCCGGCAAGCTTGTCTGATGCAGAGGTTGTTGGCTTGGAGGTTATTGGTGCATAAGGTCCTTGATGCGTTGGCTGTGAGGATGAGAATGGATGTGGTTGCTTTTGGACTTGTTGAGGCATCCCATGGATGGGAGATCGCGAGATTTCATCCTTCGCAGGTATCACAGTCGGGCGAACCTCAATCGGAGTGGCTTTGATGGAACGGCTTAAGGAAATCAATACCCGGCCGAATTGGTCTGCCGTGCGATACCGAGAGGATGGCTCCTTGGAAAGCACCTTTAGACAGGCCTGCTCCAAAACCAGTGGTATGAGGGGGTTAAATTGAGATAATGGAGGAGGTGTGGCTGTACGATGCAAACGAGAAAGCTCGGCCGCAGAGCTGGCAATAAATGGTAAACGACCGGTCAGCATTTCATAGAGAACCACCCCGAGGCCGTACACATCAGAGGCAGGTGAAGGAGGGTGCCCCGCGGCCTGTTCTGGAGAGAAATATTGAGGTGACCCCCAGACCACGTGATTAATCTCTTGTGGATGGATCGTTGCCAGGGCGCGAGCGATCCCAAAATCTGTGACTTTAAGCCGCTGGTCGGGAGTAACGATCATATTTTGGGGCTTTACATCACAGTGGACCAGACCTGCCCGATGAGCATAGCCGACCCCCGCGCAAGCCTGGATAATGAGGGGTAAGGCTTCATCAACACTCAGGATGCCACGGCTCTCCAAAATTGTTTTCAGGTCAGTACCTGGAACATATTCCATGACAATGAAGATTTGTTTCTCATCAAACCCAAAATCATGGATCGTGACGATATTTGGATGAGAGAGGTTTGCTGCAGCTTTGGCTTCCTGCCTGAAGCGTTCGCGGAAAGCGGGATCCCCCGAGAAATCTTCCCGCAGCAGCTTGATTGCCACTGTGCGCTCGAGCATAAGGTCGCGGGCGCGGTAGACTTCTGCCATCCCACCGGAGCCGATTCGCCCTTCGATCTGATAGCGATTGTTAAGCAGGCCAGGACTGTTCATCATGCTGATATATTCTAGCACGAATGTGGAAGGAATGAAAAATTCGAGTAAAATGATTATGTGCGCACCGCAGATATGATTTATAACCCATATGCTGGCAGGTATCCGTCGAGCATCCTGGTAGAAAGGGCTGCCCATGTGCTGCGTGCAGGTGGCTGGGAAATCCGCATAATCAGGACGCAGGATGGTGAACACGTCACACATTTAGCCCGCATGGCTGCCAATGCGGGTAAAGAGGCTTTATTTGTTGTGGGAGGCGATGGCACGATTAATCTGGCGGTACGCGGCCTGGCAGGCACATCCACAGCCCTGGCAGTTTTACCCGGAGGAACAGCTAATGTGCTGGCGCAAGAGCTCGGGTTGCCGGGTCTGACCTGGACACGGTGGATGGCACTCGAAGAAAGCGCACGCAGATTGGTTGCAGCTCCGATCAGAGAAGTGGATATCGGAATCTGCGGTGACATACCCTTTTTGATGTGGGCTGGTGTGGGGTTGGATGCCTTCGCAATCCACCATATCGAGCCACGAGCAAGGGCAGAGAAGCTGTTTGCTAACGTGGCTTATGCTGCCTCGACAGCCTGGCATGCTGGTTTTTGGCACGGCATGAACCTGAAAATTACCGCAGATCATTTGCACATCAGTGGGCATTATTTATTAGCTGTGATGAGCAATATTCACCTGTATGCAGGGGGACTGGCACAGATCTCCCCTTTTGCGAAATTGGATGATGGTTCGATTGACTTGTGGCTGTTTGAAGGGGATACGTTGGGTGATACCATTGAACAGTTGTGGGATTTGTTTGCAGGACGTCATGTAGATTCAGGAAAAGTGCGGTGTATCCCATTCCATCATCTCATGCTGGAATCGGATACGCCTTTGTTTGTGCAGGTTGATGCGGAACCAATACCTTACCACGAACGTTCCATTGATATCAAGGTGATTCCAAAAGGTTTACGTTTACTGGTTCCCGAAGAAACACCGAGGGAGTTGTTTGCCTCGGAATAAACAATAACAGGATGAAATAGGTGAAAAAATTATACTCTTTCCTGCGTGAGAACCCAATAAGCGTGTTATTGCCGACCTTACCATTCGCCATACTTGGAGAGCTATTGGGTTGGTCACCGATCGCCGTCTTTACATTGGCGGCTATAGCGATCATACCATTGGCAGGATTCATCGGTGCTGCCACGGAAGTACTCGCGCATTATACCAACCCAAGGATAGGGGCCTTACTCAACGCAACCCTGGGTAATGCAGCCGAACTGATCATTACCATCGTTGCCATCAGGGCAGGATACCTGGAGCTGGTTAAAGCCTCCATAACCGGATCCATTCTAGGGAACCTGTTGCTCGTGTTGGGGATGTCCATCCTGCTGGGAGGATTAAAGCATGGAGTGCAAACGTTTGATCGAAAACAAGCCAGCAATAATGCAATCATGCTGGTGCTGACTGTAGTGATCCTGTTAATCCCTTCCTTGTTGAGCCATTATATTGGGAATATCGAAGTGCCTGAACCAAGGGTTGAGACACTCAGCCTGGGGGTTGCTACAGTGATGATCGTTTTATATGTCCTGGGCTTGATATATAGCTTCAAAGTTATTGGGGGACCGGTGGTGGTGGAAGATGGGGGCAAGGGAGCTGCTCCCAAGGGATGGTCCCTTCAGATGGGTATAGGGGTATTGGTACTCTCGACAGTCGGTGTGGCATATTTATCTGAAGTCTTGGTCGGTGCGATTGAGCCTGTTGTGACCATCTTAGGGATTTCAGAATTTTTCATCGGGTTGATTTTCATCCCCATCATCGGAAATGTTGCAGAACATCTGGTGGCAGTGCAAGTGGCGTTAAAGAATAAAATGACCTTAAGCGTGGAGATAGCCATCGCATCCAGCTTACAGATTGCACTATTTGTGGCACCTTTGTTGGTATTTATCAGCTTGATCATTGGTCACCCACTCACACTGGTGTTCAATCAGCTTGAGCTGATTGCATTAATCGCCGGCGTATTGATTGCAGCCCTGGTTTCAGGGGATGGTGAGTCCAATTGGCTGGAAGGTGCGGAATTGTTAGCCATTTACATCATCCTTGGATTGACATTTTTCCTGATGCCCATTTAGGTCAATATGTTCAGAAGCCTAAGAAATTGGTTGAGTTTTAAGGTCATCCTTGCTGGAATCGTCTTTGCCGTGTTTGTGTTTGCGGTCCTGCTGGCAATATTATGGTCGGCAAGAGCATATACAATCACCCAGACTCCCGCCTCCGCTTTGTTGAACATTGTTGTGGCACCCACGCAGACAGTCCCTGCACCTGTGATGACATCAACCCCCACTATGGAACCGACCTCACCGCATGGAGAGCCCCTACCGAGTGGCGATATCGAAATCGGTGAATATGTTCAAGTGACGGGTACGGGGGGTGATGGACTGCGGCTGCACACGACTGCAAGAGTTTCGAGTGAGGTTCATTATATTGCCATCGAAGCACAGGTGTTCCTGGTGAAAGATGGCCCCATCGACGCAGATGGATATTTGTGGTGGCTGTTGAATGACCCCTATAATGATAATGAGGTCGGCTGGGGGGTATCCAATTACCTGAGCGTAGTAGTAACCCCCTGATTTAAGAACGTTGAATACTATCCATCACGTGATCGATTTGCGTGTTTACGCGTTTCGAGATATAGTTTTAATGGAATGAAGATCAATATGGATGATACGATACCGACAGGGATAACTATAAACCGGAAAACGCAGGAGCTAAGTGTATCCTGGAGTGATAACCATATCAGCACGTATCCGTTTTCGTTATTACGGCATGCCTGCCCGTGTGCAGAGTGCAGAGGCGGGCATGACCAGATGAGCGCTGAGCCTCCTGGAGAAGTTTTCTATATGCCCATGGAAGACAGCCCAGCCACGCACCTGATGAACATTGAAAAGGTTGGATCGTATGGAATCACGATCGAATGGGAGGATGGTCATCATTTTGGCATCTATAACTGGCATTATCTGAGAGCGCTTTGCCCCTGCCCGGTGTGTCGTGAGATGATGATCTATGGTCAATAAACTAGTATCACCGATCTATTCCATTGTCGAAAAGGCATATTTTCGTCTCCAGGCGGGGGATGTATTAACCCACTGCCTGGAAGATGGATCGACGGATCCAATTCATGAAATGATCCAGGAGATGGTGCTTGCAGGACCTCAAAGCCTGGATGCTTTGCGTGAGATTCTCAGCGAGGCTATGAATCGTAAAGCGCAGGTCTATGATGATCTGAACCAGGTGACAAATCAGTTATCCATTATCTTAAAGGGGTATGGGATCAACCTGGATAAGCAGGGAGGCAATCAGATTCTGCATTCTTTAAATGAGCCTCAAATGGTAGATTTGCTGGATGAACAACATATCGATGAGGTAGAAGCGCGTTCCGGGAGTATACAGGTCTTTAAGGATAGCCAGGAGCTAATCACTACACTGAATCTTAATCTAAATCTCCTGGGCAATATTGAGATGTATTTACAAGATTGGCTGTGGGGTTTAACATACCAGTTCATCAGGCAAGGGGAAGATGAAGTGGATGAAGAATCCAAGGGTGAGCTGTTATAAGATCCACTCCGGTTGAAATTATCAATTCGTGCAGCACGTATTTCGACGATCAGCTTTTCAGTAACAATAGAACGGGGTTACGGTTCCGGGTGATCCGAGCAGATTAGAGGATTCCAGCTCAGATTGGATAGACTGCCGGAATGACTTTGCTATGGTATTGGCAACATCGATGTTGATCGTTAAGCATAAATCTGGGGATGGATAGAGCCACGTTTTAATATTCATCATAACGCTCCCAGGAGGGCAGCTATCCCAAACCCAAGAATGATCAGCCCGGAAATCCAGTTGATCCAATATAATCCAGCCGGTTTAATCTTGGCTCGAAAAATATGGACACTGGTGCTCAACAGAACCCACCAGCATGATGAGCCCAGGTAAACTCCGATGACAGTAAATATGGCAGATGAATAGCCCCCACCTACTTTCGCCAAACCAAGCCCGGCAAATATCGCCGCGAAAGATAAAATGGTCATTGGATTGGTGAGGGTGAGGAAAAAAGTAGATCCATAAGCATTCAACAGGCTAAGATGGTTTGGGAGTGAAGAAGAATCCGATGGGTGGGAAAAGAATGTTTTTATGCCCAGGTAACATAAAAAAGTTCCTCCAATCAATCGCAACCAGTTTTGCTGATCGATCAGGAAATTCGAAATGAAGGTCAACCCAAAAGCTGCAACACAACCGTAGAAAGCATCTGCTGTGGCAGCCCCCATCCCTGAAGCAAGTCCGACCTTGCGACCGGAGGTTAAGGTGCGTTTGATACACAAAATACCAATGGGTCCAACCGGGGCAGCGATTGAAAATCCAATAATCAGACCTTTATAAAAATTGCTCATATCCATTGTAGTTGTGGGGTGATAATCAGATAGCCAGGTTTGATGTGTGATTCTAACCAATGGAAGTGAATACGTACAGAGATTATGGGAATTAAAGTCTTGCAGGCGGGCGTTTCCATTATATAAGATTTCACACCATCTCGTGGTAAACTTTTCATATGACAAACCAACAACTTGCAAAGATCTTCCAGACAATCGCCGACTTATTGGAAATCAAGGGAGAAAACATCTATAAAATCCTGGCATATCGCAAAGCCGCGGATAGTTTGAGTAATCTGAGCCAGGATGTAAACGAGATACGGAGGCAGGGGAAGCTGACCGAGGTGGATGGAGTGGGCAAAGCGATCGCAGAAAAGATCGATGAACTGCTCACTACGGGTCGTTTGTCGTTCCTTGAAAAATTGGAGGAAGAAGTGCCGGCGGGTCTGGCAGAGCTGTTACAGGTACCTGATCTGGGTCCGAAGAAAGTGGCGTTATTTTGGAAAGAATTGGGGATCACCAGCCTGATTGAATTGGGAAATGCCGCCCGGGAAGGGAAGCTACGCAACCTTCCAGGAATGGGCGAAAAATCAGAAGCCAAAATCATCGCCGGTATAGACGCACTCGGAAGACGAAGCACACGAGTCCCATTGGGGCGGGCATGGCCGGTTGCCCAGGAGCTTTTAGAAGCTCTGAGGAAAATCCCAGGGGTGAAAGCAGTGGAATTGGGTGGCAGCCTGCGACGGATGCGTTCCACCGTAGGCGATATCGATATCTTGGCAGCAGCCAAGGATTCGAGCGGAGTGATGGAAGCATTTATCAGCCGCAAGGACGTGGCACGCGTGTTGGGGAAGGGTGAGACCAAAGCGAGCGTGGAATTTACTCACGGGTTGCAAGCCCAATTATGGGTTCATCCGCCTGAACATTGGGGCACCGCCCTGGTGTATGCCACAGGTTCGAAAGATCATAATGTGCGCCTGCGAGAATACGCGCTGAAAAAAGGTTACTCACTTTCCGAGCATTCTTTAAAGCGTGAGGATGGCAGTGAGGTGACCTGTGCTGACGAAGAGGCTGTTTATAAGACTTTAGGATTACCTTGGATCCCACCAGAGCTGCGCGAAGACCGTGGGGAAGTCCAGGCAGCGATCGGAGGCAAGCTGCCCAAATTAATCGAGTTAAAAGATATTAAATCAGAGCTACAGTCTCATTCGACCTGGAGTGATGGCAAGCTGACCATCCTGGAGATGGCGATAGCTGCACAGAAGCTGGGCTACTCGGCGCTAGCGATCACTGACCATACGAGCAGTCTGGGTGTGGTGCAGGGGATGAGTGTGGAAGATGTCAAAAAGCAGCGCCTGGAAATCGATGAGGTCAATAAGGAAATGGCGGGCAAGATTCATGTCCTCCAGGGGGCTGAAGTGGAAATTAAATCAGATGGGAGCCTGGATTATCCGGATGAAGTGCTGGCGTCACTGGATATCGTGATTGGATCCATCCATTCGGGCTTACGGCAGACCCACGAAAAAATTACAGAGCGCCTGACCAAAGCGATGCATAACCCGCACGTGGATTTTATTGGTCACCCGACAGGCAGATTATTCCCCGATCGGGAACCATCTGACCTGGATATGGAGGCAGTACTCGGAGTCGCAGCTGAACAAGGATTGGCAATGGAAATAAATGCGCATCCAGCTCGCCTCGACCTGGATGATATCCACGCACGGAGAGCCATTGAATTGGGAATAAAGTTGAGCATCAATACCGACGCTCATAATGATACTGACATGGAACTAATGCATTTTGGTGTTTCAACGGCACGCCGAGCCTGGGTGGAAGCGGAGGATGTGATCAATACCTGGAGCCTGGAGAAGTTATTACAATGGTTAAAAAGCAGGGGATGAGAATTAACCAGTATTATCTTCAGGAGCCAATGGGTTAATGAACCGTCTTCGAGCAGACCTGGTCTTGCTGCTGGTGGCACTTATATGGGGAAGCGCGTTTGCGGTTCAGCGTGTGGCGGCTCAATATTTTGACCTGTTCACATTCAATGGATTGAGATTCCTATTGGGAGGGCTGATCCTGCTCCCTTTCAGCAAGCTTAATCCCTTTCGACATCCACAACGATCACAAATCGTGAAGGACTCAAACTCTGTGAATGCAAAGCTACCGCCAAAGCTGGATTGGAAATCGTTAACCTTTATCCTCCTGGCGGGGTTGTTCTTGTTTGGAGCAGCAGGATTGCAACAAGCGGGACTTGCAACCACCACTGCCGGAAATGCGGGATTCATCACTACCCTGTACGTCGTCCTGGTGCCAATCATCCTGGTTCTATTTTGGGGAGAAAAAATTCATTGGTCATCCTGGCTTGGGGCGGGGATTGCAATCATTGGCAGCCTGCTATTAAGCACCGGTGGATCGTTCAAACTGGCTTCCGGGGATGCCCTGGAAATGGCGGGGGCATTATTCTGGGCAATGCACGTGATCCTGGTGAGTCGGGCGGTCAGGCATATGGATGTGATCACTTTCTCGGTGGGGCAATATTTATCCGCCGGGGTATTAAACATGTTGATGAGCATTGCATTCCATATGCCTTTTGACGGAATCGCCATTGGATGGTGGACCATCCTATATATTGGACTGCTTTCCACGGCAGTGGGTTACACCTTGCAGGTGTTCGGACAAAAATATGCCCCTCCCACCGATGCGACCATTTTGCTTAGCATGGAGGCTGTGTTCGCAGCCCTGAGCGGATATATTTTTTTGGGAGAGACCATGCGACTGGTGCAATTGGCGGGATGCGGTTTGATCCTTATCGCAGTTCTTGTGACTCAGGTAAAAAGATCAAGGTTAAACGAGTCCATCGTTTAAGCGTGCAAGCATTGTAGGCTCAGGTGACCTAATGAGGAGAAGGCGAGATGGCTGAACCAATCAATTGGAAAAAGGCGACGGATGAAACCGTTTCTAACCTGGTGAGACTGATCCAGGCAGAGACGGTTAACCCGCCAGGCAATGAGCTCCCCGCCATCATGGTCGTAAAAGATATCCTGGAGAAGGCAGGATTCCCACAGGAAGCGATCACCATCGTTGAATCAGCACCCAATCGGGTCAATCTCGTAGCCAGAATCATAGGGGATGGCTCTGAGCGACCATTGTTGATGAGCGGGCATGTGGATGTGGTGCCGGTTGATCGGGAAAGGTGGAGTCATGACCCATTTGGAGGTGAGGTGATTGACAATGTTGTATGGGGACGTGGGGCAATTGACATGAAGGGTTTTTTGGCGATGTACCTGCAAGTATTTCTGAATTTATTCCGCCAGCAGATCCAACTTAAACGAGACGTGATCCTTGCTGCCGTCGCAGATGAGGAAAACGGTTTTGTACATGGCTCAAAATTTTTGGTAGAGCAACACCGCGACTTGATCGATGCAGAATATGGGTTTTCCGAAGGAGGTGCAGTAACCACATTTTTCGGTAAGACCAGGTTGTATCCAATCCAGGTGGCGGAGAAATCGTTTTGCCAGATTCTTATGCGATCACATGGAGCAGCAGGTCATGGCTCAGTCCCTAATCTGGATACTCCATTGTTTCGAATGGCACAGGCAATTGAGAAGCTGAGAAAGGCGGGTCATTTACCAGTACATCTAGCGCCAACATTTCTAAAGATGCTGGATGCGATTGGTGCGCAATCTGGTTTTCCACTGAATGTATTGATCAGACTATTCCATTCACCCATGATGATGAACATTCTGTTGAGCCGCATGAAGGGATATACCAGAGATATCTTATCTGCGTGGGTGACAAATGTTATTTTTCTTAATATCCACAAGGTGGAAAGTAAAGAAAGTCAGGATTCTTCAGCTATGGAGATAAACATCGGTTGCAGGCTTGTACCAGGACAAACAGCTGAGGACGTGAAAAGAGAAATCCAGAAGATTGTTGGCGCGGAGGTAGAGCTGGAAATAATTCGTACCATCGATGGAACGGAATTTTCGATTGAAACTCCTCTGTATAAGCTATTGGAAAAAAGAACAAAACGGATGGACCCGGGCGGCTTGGTGGTGCCGATGTTATTTCCTGCAGGTACAGACGCTTGCTATTATCAAAATGCGGGCATCACTGTGTATGGCTTCACCCCAGGGATAATGCCGCCTGGAATTCCCGTTATGACGCTGGCGCATGGGCATGATGAGCGGTTACCCATTTCTTTCATAGAATCAGGACTGCCTGTTTTATGGGATGTGGTGAACGAGTTTTGTGCCAAATGATGAAGAAAAAAATCGGTGGTTTTTTTAACCACCGCCGATGACTGCCAGAAGCTTGACTACATCCCCATCCTGTAAAATATAATCTTTGGATTCCTGCTCACCGTTCACAAAAACACCCGCCACCAGATCGGGGTTAATCCCGAGGGTAGTCAATGCCTCGCGAACGGGTATACCTGCTTCGATGGTGGTCTCTTCTAGATCACCGATGTATGACTTAAGCATTCCAAGGGGTCGAATTATTGCGCTCATCATAGAAAAAAGCCAGGTTCGAGATCCGGTTAAAGATCTCGAACCTCGAAAGTAATCGGAAAGTTAAGCAACCAGCGCAGACAGATTGAGCGTTTCCAATGTTCCCTGGGTGGGGATGCCATTGGCATCCCAACCACGCTGTTCATAGTACATATCCAACAATTTGTGGACGTCTTCGAACCGGGTAATTTGACCGGCAGTAACCCCGGTCTTGGGAGGTTCCGTATAGAAACGTGGGGAGGGGAGATCCCAATCGCGCCCAAAGCCATCATTCTCACGCACCCAATACATGCGGGAGAGGCTCCAGATGCGGTTTCCGACCGCTTCCAGGTCTTGCCAGGTGCGCTTAACACCCGTTATGGCTTCCAATGCAGGGCAATATAAATCACGGTCGATACCCAGCTCAACCCACTGCAAGCGGCATGAACCCATGACGTCGAACATTGGGCGGAAGTTTTGAAGCCAGATGACACGCTCGACCTTCTCAGGGACGACTTTCTCACGCCCGACTTGCAGGTCATAGGTGATCGCCCAGGAGCGGTTATGATGAGCGCCAACATCGCAGGTCATGTATGCCAGCAGCATCGCCGTGGCATTATGGGTGGCGTATGCGGATTGCTCCATGCCCTTGACCTGGATGGCAAATTTTTCGGTACCCTTGCCGACTTGCTGGGCTGCTCGCTTGGTCCCCTGAGCCAGAAGATCACCAAGCTTGCCCTCACGGTAGGCGATCTTTCTGATCATTGCAAAGACAGCCTCGATGTTTCCGAATTTTAGCTCGAGCCCATCCGTATCTGCTTTCGTGAAGATGCCTTTCTCGTAGCATTCCATTGCCCACCCGATACAGCTCCCGGCACTGATGGAATCAATCCCCAGGTCATCCGCCAGCCGGTTGGCTTCCGCGACTGCCTGGATGTCTCCGACCCCCAGGTTGGAGCCCATCATACCAATGGTCTCATATTCAGGTCCTTCCACCTGGGTGTTATAACGCTTCATATTGCTGTATTTGCCGCATGGGGAGGGGCAGCCAAAACAGCCCTTGTCGGTGATGACGATTTCCTTGCGCATGGTCTGACCATATAAACCGGGACCCTGCTCAAAAGAGCCTGCGCTGAAGTTGCGGGTGGGGAGAGCACCAACTTCATCGCACCAGCTGGTTACAACGGTGGTGCCATAGCGGGACCACTCCGCCAGACCCTCGGCATCCTTACAGGCTTTATAGAGTGCCATGCCGGCCTTGCGGTACCCTTCCAAGTCGGCGACAGGCACTGATTTGGTACCATGAATGACAATAGCTTTTACTTTCTTACTGCCCATAACGGCACCGACACCGCCCCGCCCTGCCTGGCGTCCAAAATCGTGGTTTATACAGGCATACAGGACCATATTTTCACCACCAGGACCAATGGCAGCAATCTGATATTCCTCGCCATATTTATGTTTAAGCTCTACTTCCACATCAATGGCGCCTTTACCCCATAAGGAAGATGCATCCAGGAGCTGAATTTTATCGTTGTCGATGAATAAATAGACAGGTGTGGAGCTGGCACCTTCGAGGATGATGGTATCTAACCCGGCATATTTCATCTCCGCGGTGAAGTGACCACCCATTGATGCATCGGCATAACCCCCGGTGAGGGGTGATTTGGTTGTCCAGTCACATTTTCCAGCCCCCGGTACCATCATCCCAGAAAATGGACCCGTGGAAATGATGAGCTTATTCTCGGGTCCCAGAGGATCTGCACCTTTGGGGACTTCTTTAAATAAGAAATAAATACCGAAGCCACGTCCACCGATGAAATCGCGTGCCAGTTGGGCAGGCGTTGGCTCTTTGGTTAATTTTCCATCTGTGAGATTGACCCTTAGAATTGTTCCACCGTATCCGATCATGATGCCTCCTAATTTGCAATCCACAGTGCGCTGGTACCGCATACGCTGACACAGTCACCGCACAGGTCACATTTCCAGGCGGCATTGGCGAGCTCGGTGCGCACGAACATAACATCCTCAGGGCATACAGGCACACAGGCTTCACAAAGATTGCATTCTGCGAAATCGACATAATACGCACCACGTTCATTTAATTTAATAGCCTCAGTTGGACAGACTGCTGCACAGTCGCCACATTGAGTGCATACTTTCATTTCGTAGACGCCAGGGTTGGGAAAATGAGGGATCAGGTTGAGAGAGGCTTTTTTGGGATTACTTTCTTGAAAGAGATTGAGTGAACAAGCCACCAGGCAGGCTCGACACCCCGAGCATTTGGCACTATCGGCGTAAAGCCGCATAGCTGACCTCCTTTCATTAACTTAAATATTAATTACTATCGAATAAAACCAAGAATTACACGTATCTATTGTTATTTCTGATCAGGTGCATATAGATTATATCAGGATACAATTTGTAGCTAGAGACAGATGTCCTTAGTGTCACAGGATAGGTATCATGATTTAATATTTCTGACGAATATCACTTGCCCATATTCTTGATATCCGGTATAACAGAATTTGATCAATGGATTCTCACCTTAGGAGAAATATATGACAATTGTCATTAATGGAGCAGGTTTATCAGTAGAAAAAATGATGCATATTGCGCGCGATGGGGAGCAGGTTGAATTGCATCCAGAGGCATTGGAACGAATCCGAGCTTGTCGGGCGATGGTGGAGGCAAAGGTCGCTGCTCATGAGATCATGTATGGGGTGAATACCGGGATTGGAGAGTTTTCGGAGCGGGTATTGAATGACGAACAAGTACAGCAATTCCAGAAGTATCTCATCTATAACCATGCTGCCGGGATTGGAGAACCCTGCCCGATTGAGCATGTACGTGGAGCGATGGCTGGAAGGGTCAATGTTCACGCCCACGGCAATTCTGGATGCCGCCCGGAAATCACCCTGACCTTCATTGAGATGCTAAATAAAGGTGTGACCCCAATGGTATGTCAAAAAGGCTCAGTGGGGGCAAGCGGGGACCTGGCACCGATGTCACAGATTGCATTGTTGTTGATGGGTGAGGGAGAGGCTTTTTATCAGGGTGAACGCCTGCCCGGACACGTCGCCATGCAACGGGCTGGAATTCCGGTTCCTGGCTTGCAAGCTAGGGATGGTCTGGCAGCTATCAATGGCTCAAACCTGCTGACAGCGATGAGTGCGTTGCATATATATGACATGAATCGATGGCTGAAACAAGCTGAGGTCGCATGCGCCATGAGCCTGGAAGCGCTTCTGGCGAATTTAAAACCTTATGATGTCCGCTTACATCAAGCCAGAGGTTTTAATGGTGCCATGCGGAGTGCACGGTCAATCATGAAGGTCATTGCAGGGAGTGACCTGGCGACTGGCAAAATGAAGACAAAGGTTCAGGATGCATACTCGATGCGCTCTTCACCCCAGGTGATTGGAGCAGCTCATGATGCGATCGATTATGCAAAGAGTCAGGTGGAAATTGAGTTAAATGGTGTCGGTGATAACCCGATATTCCTGCCAGAGTTCCAGCTGACCCTGACCGGGGCAAATTTCCAGGGCTCACCGGTCAGCCTGCCCATGGATATGGCGGGGGTAGCGGTTACCATGGTGTGTGTGCTTTCCGAGCGTCGTCTGAACCGGCTGACCAACCCGGCGCTTAGCGTGGGACTGCCTGAGTTCCTGACGCGAGGAGCGGGGATGTTTTCGGGAATGATGCTCAGCCAATACACGGCTGATATGATGATCGTAGAACAGCGCATCCTATGCATGCCGGCGAGCATCCAATCCATTCCCGCGGCAGCAGACCAGGAGGACTTCGTCTCCATGGGGATGAATACCGCCCTTAAGAATGGTCAGATCCTGGATAATGCTTATGGTATCCTGGGGATCGAATTCATGGCAGCAGCCCAGGCATTGGATTTTCGGGATTTCACACCCGGCAAAGGAGTTCAAGCAGCACATGGCGTAATCAGGAAATATGTGACACATCTGGAAGAGGATCGTCCACTATATTCCGATCATAACAAGATGAAGGAACTAGTAAGGTCGGGTGAAATCCTGGAGGAAGTGGAAAAAGTCACCGGTGTATTAGATTAAGTCGTTGAAGCCTCTTACAGACAGAAAGGCGCAAAATGTACTATTTAGAGTGTATTTTGTGCCTTTTTGGTTTAAAAATAGATTGATCACAAGGAAAGAAAAGCGGACTGGGGAGTGCGAGCCAACGCTGTGATATGGCGGAAATTCTTGAGATGGTGCTACGCCGGGGGGCAAGTTATCGCATGCAGGGTGGGTAACATTTTTCTAAAGACGGTATATAATAAAAGGCAAATCCTCCAGCTTTCCATATGTGATCGAGGGAAAAATATGAATGCCTCCGGTCTCATTCGTACACCCGATCAGCGCTTACGGGTGTTTGTCAGCTCCACTCTGCGCGAGCTGGCTGAAGAACGCGTCGCGGTCAACGAGGCCATCACCCAATTGCACCTGGCGCCGGTTATGTTCGAACTGGGTGCACGCCCTCATCCGGCAATTAACCTTTACCGGGCTTACCTTGAACAAAGCCATATCTTTATAGGCATCTACTGGCAAAGCTACGGGTATGTCGCACCTGGCATGGAAATCTCGGGATTGGAAGATGAGTATTTGCTCGCCGGGGAAAAACCCAGGCTTATCTATATTAAGACCCCTGCTGCAGAGCGTGAATCGGGTCTGAACAAGTTGTTGGCTTATATTAAAAATGATGACAGGGTCTCCTACAAATATTTCTCAAGCGCCGAGGAATTGCGCCAATTAGTGGAAAATGACCTGGCACTTTTATTGACCGAACGCTTCGAAGTCTCGGAATTAAAGTTGGGAGCTTCTTCCAGCCAGCCTGAATTCATCCAGCAAAACCTGCCAGCCCAGGTCACTACCTTTATTGGACGGGAAGCTGAAATCGCGGCGGTGAAAGAACTTCTTGAGCGCCAGCAGGTGCGGTTACTCACACTGACTGGCCCCGGTGGCACAGGCAAGACTCGTCTTAGCTTGCAGATTGCGGCTAGATTACTCGACCAATACAAAGATGGCGTGTTCTTTGTATCGCTAGCTGAGGCAAGTGAGCCTGTCCTGGTGGTGTCCAAGATAGCTGAGCTATTGGGTGTTCGTGAGGGTGGCAGCCGATCTCTTTTGGAGAGTGTAAAAGGCTTTCTGCGGGATAAAAATATGTTGCTCTTGCTCGATAATTTCGAACAAGTCCTGGAAGCCGCTCCACTGATCTCTGAATTGCTGGAGTCTGCCCCGCAATTAAAATTATTGGTAACCAGCCGGGCGTTATTAAATGTGCGTGGCGAGCATGAGTTTCAGGTTCCGACCTTAGAACTCCCAGGTCCCCATGCAGACAAAGCAACCGTGCAGTTAGCTAATTATGAATCGGTGAGAATGTTCATTGAGCGGGCTAAGGCGACCAACCCTCGTTTTGTGCTCGACGACCAGAGTGCGCCGGTTATCGCAGAAATTTGTCGTCGTCTGGATGGTCTGCCACTGGCGATTGAGCTGGCGGCAGCTCGGGTAAAAATGCTCTCCCTTGAGAAGTTGCTCAGCCTGCTGAGCAGCCGACTGAAGCTGCTGACCGGGGGTGGTCGAGATTTGCCAGAACGCCAACAAACCTTGCGCAACACTATGGAGTGGAGTGTGCAATTGCTTAACCAGCAAGACCAGACATTGTTCGCACGTCTGGGGGTGTTTATGGGTGGATTTTCATTGGAAGCAGCCGAGGAAGTCTGCCAGCTTGGGGCGGGTGCGGGATTAGATATTTTTCAAGGCATCGATTCGCTCTTGAACAATAGCCTGCTACAACCTGAGTACTTTGACAGCACACAACCGCGTTTTCGGATGCTGGAAACTATCCGTGAGTTTGCCCTGGAGAAGCTAAATGAGGTTGGAGAGCTTAAGGATATTCAACGCCAACATGCTCAATATTTCATTGAGAAAATAGGCCTAGTCAACCAGATGCTCTCCACCCGAGAGGCTGATCGCGCCCTGGCATGGATAGATGTTGAGCTTGATAACCTGAGGGCTGCACTGGCTTATTGCTTTGAAGATGCAACCATGGCTTGGTCAGCTCCATGGTTGTTGATAGAAATGAACTTTCCCTGGTACCGACGTGGATTTTTAAGTGAGGGACGTGAGTGGGCAAACCGCTTACTCCATTCTTCGGTTACCGTGGAACAACCGATCGCACGTTGTTATGCATTATGGAGCAGTGGTGCGTTGGCCATGTGGCAAGGGGACCTTAATGATGCTCTTGATAAGCTCGAGCAGGCGGTTGATACCGCCAAATTAATCGAAATCCCCATGGCTGTAGCAACAACACAATTATTCTTGGGCACAACTTATGTGAACCGTGGGAAAGATAAAGTTGCCTTACAACACCTGCAAGAAGCAATGGAATTATTTGAGCAGCTTGATATGTCGTGGTATATGGCTACTACACTGGTCCATATGGGGAATGCCTCGCATGGCATGGGTGATTTTACCAAAGCACGTGATTATCTAAATCAAGCGCTCGAAATCGGTCAACCGATTGGAGAAAATTGGTTAATTTCCTTTATCTTGAATAATTATGGTGAGGTAGCTCGAACAGAAGGTGATTACCAAAAAGCCCAAGAATATTATGAAGAGAGTGAAGGATTGCTCAGGGCGATGGGTGATAAAGGTGATCTGGCCAGGCTTGTTCACAACCTGGGGTGTGTAGCCAGGCACCTGGGAGACCTGGCTATGGCGGAAGACCGGTTTAATGAGAGCCTGGCGATGTTCATTAAACTGGGCAACCAGCGTGGCTTGGCTGAGTGTTTGGCATCTATGGCGGGTTTATGGTCCGATCGAGGCCGGATGCTGCCTGCCGCGAAATTGCTCGGCGCAGCTCAGGCTTTACTCGACGCAACTGGCGCCACCTGGTGGCCTGCTGACCGGGTGGAAGTTGATAGAAACCAGGAAAACCTCCGCCTAAGTTTGGAGCCTGATCAATTCGAAGCTGCCTGGACGACCGGTCAAAAGATGAACCTCGAAGCTGCCATTGCTTACGCACAAGAAGAACAGGATTAATTTATAGTTCCAGAGGTGTTACGATGAAAGTAATTGTTGATTTCTGCCTGGTGCCCATCGGTGTAGGAGTCTCAGTCTCCAAGTACATCGTGGAATGTGAAAAAATATTAAACGATGCAGGGTTAAAGACTCAATTGCATGCATATGGTACAAATATTGAGGGGGAATGGGATGATGTATTCGCAGCGATCAAGCGCTGCCATGAACATGTGCATGAAATGGGCGTGCCGCGCATCACCACAACGATCAAATTGGGGACACGTACAGATCGTGCGCAAAGCATGGAAGATAAAATAAAAAGTGTCCAGGATAAGCTACAAGGTGGTTAAATCAAGCTCCCCCAGACAAACCCGGGGGATCAGTCAGTTGACGATGCTGAGATGGGTAAATAAAGATCCAGGACGAATCCCTGATCTACAGACACAAAACGGGTGAGATGTTCTTCCAACCATTGGTGGGTTCCAATTTTATATTGACTGGATTCAAGCCATTTGACCAGCTTTCCCCATGTCGCAGGAATGATCTCCCCCGGATCACCCTTAACTTCACAGAGTAAAGCCGCATACAACCCACCGGAAAAATCTTTGAAAGTGATCTCATCATCCTGCGGTGCTTCAGGATCGATGGTGAGCCATAACTCATATCCATAGCTTGGGCTGGCTTCGGATGGGTCAGGGTTGTTGAATCCGAAAATACGCCTGGCAGGTGCTTCCTGCAAATAAGAATGTGCCTTCGCCCAAACTACCAATTTTTCCCAGGCTTCTGTTTCCGGGCTTGAGCTAAAGGCATAAAACGATGCCATTCTCATGGGGGGTAAAGTTATAATGCGAACATCCTGATTTTCCATTTATACCTCCTAAAAACATCTCTCGCCGAATAATGCCAATTAAATTGACGGGTACCCAGATGTTGATGTTATGCGATGATGTTATTTTGCTCCCTTCCGGGTTTGAACATCAAAGATAACCGCACCGGCAAGCACGAGAGCCCTGACGATATACTGGATGGATATATCCCATCCCAGGAGGTTCATACCGTTTGTCAGTGAGGCCATCACCAGGGCACCCAGGATTGACCCGGTAACCTTGCCGACACCACCGGCTACCGCAACACCCCCGACAAAAGCCGCTGCAATGGCATCGAATTCCATCCCTGCGCCTGCAATCGTTGTAGCGGAACGCAACCAGGAAGCATACAGGATACCAGACAGGGCAGTGAGCAAGCCCATAGAGCCAAAAACGAAGAAGGTGATCTTCTTTACACTGATGCCGTTCAGCTCAGCCGCCTCTGGATTTCCGCCAACTGCGTAGATATGCCTGCCGATTACCGTCTTTGTCGTGATGTAAGAATAGAGCAAAACCACAAGCACCAGGATAACCGCTGCCCAGGAAAGACCCTGGTATCCGGCAAGTACCCAGGTGATGCCAGCGATCACAACCGATATAAATACCAATTTCAGGATGAACATATTCATCGATAGAACTTCAAAATGGTAGGCTTGCGTCTTTTTGCGGTTGTTGATTTCGCCTATGATAAATAAAATGATTGCTACTAATCCCAGGAGTAGCGTTACTTTGTGTACACCAGGTAAAAAGGTAACTCCGGGAATATCGGGAATAAAACCATTGCCTAGAGCATTGAAAATTTTGTCTGAGATTATTATCGTGCCTGTGCTTCTGGTTGCCAGTTGCAAAGCACCTCTGAAACCCAACCATCCAGCAAGTGTGGCAACAAAGGCTGGGATTTTCATCTGCGCCACCAGGAAAGCGGTAAACAGACCTGCCAACAATCCGAGTCCCAGTACAAGCGGTATGGTCGCATATAAAGGCAAGTGCCAGAACTTCAGGGAAATAGCGGCAACGGCACCGAGAAAGCCAGCCAGATATCCAACCGACAGATCGATATGGCGGATGACAATGACCAGGGTCATACCAACCGCTAATACAGCGATATAACTCATCGCATTAACAAGATTACCGATATTCCTCGAGGATACAAAGAGACCTTTCGTACTGATGCTGAAGAATACGACGATCGCGACAAATGCGATATACATGCCGTATTCACGGATATTGTGTTGTTGAGTTTTTAGTACATCTTTGAAAGACATGTCCAGCCTCCTCGTAGAGATCAGCCAGCTACTGCATCGGCTTCACGTGCGAAGTCATCACGGGCGCCAATCATATAGGCGACCACCCGCTCACGAAAGTTATCTATGTCGCCGGTGACAGCACTGTCGCGGACCTTGCGGCCGTTGCGCATCACCATCAAACGGTCGCTCACGCTGTAGATATCTTCCAGGCGGTGGCTGATGATGATGATTGAAGCGCCTTGTGCCTTGAGCTCACGCACCAGGTCAAGTACTTTACTGATGGCTGCCACGCTCAAAGCAGCCGTGGGTTCGTCCATGATAATGACCTTGGAGTTAAAAGCCATGGCGCGGGCGATGGCCACAGCCTGGCGTTGACCACCAGACAGCCTCTCCACTAATAAGCGCACAGAGGGGATATCAATCTTGAGACGATCGAGCAGACGCTGCGCTTCCTGCTCCATGCGACGACTGTCCAATATGCCAAATGGACCGAGCTGTGTGCTGACCGATTCTCGTCCCAGGAAAACGTTGGATGTCACGTCAAGATTGTTGGCAATAGCCAAATCCTGATACACCATCTCAATGCCCAGACGACGCGCATCCAAGGGATCAGTCATATGTGACTTCTTCCCTTCGATGAGGATCTCTCCTCCATCAGGGATGTACGCTCCGCTGAGCACCTTCATCAGGGTAGACTTGCCTGCGGCGTTGTCACCTACCAACCCCAAAACTTCACCGTGGTGCAATGTCAAGTCTACCCCACGCAGTGCCTGAACAGCAGCAAAGTTCTTCTTGATGTTCCGCATTTCAACGACTGGGGGGGCTTCTGTCATAGGTTCCATAGTTCTCTCTTTTTAAGGGCCAAGATAGGAACAATCACGGTCAGCGGTAGTTCGATCTCCGTTTGCTAAAAAGGTCAATCCAAAGTGGTTTGACCTTAATTATCAGTAAATATAAAAGTGCAGAAATCAGGAGAACTGCAGGAATAGTGATGGAATTCCATCACTATTCCTGCATTGACGAACTAAGAAATCTTATGGTAATCCGGTAAACATATCAGCCGTGTAATAACCGGAATCGATCAGAGCAGCCTTGACATTGCTCTTATCAACGGTGACGACCACGGAGGGTTTGGCAGGGACATCGATCACACCATTGTTGTATGTAGCGGTCTGCTCAGGGGCTGAACCCTCGAGATAAGCAATTGCAGCCGCGATCGCATCACTAACGAGTGTGCGGACATCCTTCAAGACAGTCATAGACTGCTTGCCATCGATGATGTACTGAACGGAGGGGATCTCAGCGTCCTGTCCAGTGACGACGTAACTGGTGACATCCTTGTCAGCAGCAAACGCATCGGCAATGGCGCGGGCCGTGCCATCATTGGGGGCGAGGATAAAGACATTGCCCTTGTCGGCATCCTCAGTAGCAGTGAGATTGGCTTCAGCCAGGTTCTTAGCCACGTCGAACTTCCAGTCGGTGGTGACCTGACCAATGATCTTGCCCATCTCGTCACGGGTGAGGGTGGCCTTATCCTGCAGGGCTACCGCTTCGCTGGAGTTCTTGATGACGAAGGTGCCATCGACGATCTTGGGCTGGAGTACATTCCAGGCGCCTTCGAAGAACAGGAAGGCGTTGTTGTCAGAGGCTGCGCCGGCGTATAGGAACAGGGGGTTGCCTGTGCCGGTGGCTTTGTCGACCAGGTATTGTGCCTGGGCTGCGCCAACCGAAATGCTGTCGAAGGTCACATAGTAATCGACTGCTTCGGTTTCCCGGATCAGGCGGTCGTAGGAGATCACCTTGACGCCTGCTGCTCTGGCTTCTTCTGCAGCGGCGGCGGCGGCGGTGGCGTCCTGTGGGCAGATGATGATTACCTGGACACCCTGAGCGATCAGAGCTTCAACGTTGGCTT
>Ga0154901_154_pt2 | contig 46881 bp, 52 predicted proteins | sample Rifle2008BG19ft_FD_105873 | JGI IMG/M metagenome (GOLD analysis project Ga0154901, IMG submission 105873) | Chloroflexi bacterium RBG_19FT_COMBO_49_13 | reverse complement strand
TCAGGTTGTCATGGAAGCCCTGTCGCATGCTCCACGCTACTATACCATGGGGGCGAGACTCCCTTCATTTGATCTAAAACTGGATGGGAAAGCGCTCTTTTGTGCAACGGATGGGTGTGGGGTAGAAACGATCGATTTTGCCACTCGTCAAAGAAGGCGGTCGAATAAAGAGGATGTGGCAAGCATGGCACGGGTTTCCGATTATCTGAGTGCACTCAGCTTTTATTGGCCAATCGTAAGCGCACAGGATTTCCCAAAGACGGCTCCATTACATGAGCTAGATGCCTCTTTTTATAATACGGTGAAACATATCCAGTCAGAGACAATTATGGGTGAATGGATGGCGCGTTATGCCATCGAAATGGCTGATGTAGTGGCAGGTAATGAGCAAGTGCGACGCGAGCGCCCTCCACTTTCGCTCCTGGTATGCAGCATTGCTCCCCTGGCACAAGACCGGGAGGGTCTGGAATCGGCACTCTTATTTGCGGAGGCAGGCTTGCCAGTTGGGTTTATGTCCATGGCCAATACAGGATCCACTGCCCCAGCTACGATCGCGGGCACATTGGTCACCGGGGACGCTGAGATCATTTCGGCATTGGTCTTGATGCAAATGGCTTACCCGGGCGCTCCAGTCTTTCACTCATTGTTACCCGGCATCATGCACCCACATACTGGTGATTGACAGAGCAGTACTTTGGAGGGCTCATTGCTCTACCCTCTGGGGGCAGAGATGGCGCATCGCTGGGGGGTGCCGACCCTGGCGGGAATCTTCGGTACGGATGCGCAGGTCCCAGGCTGGCAGTCGGCAGCAGAGGCAGAATCTTCTTTGTTATTATGTGCACTCGTGGGTGCTGAAACAGGAAGTGGATTAGGCCTGGTCGAGTCATGCATGTTGTTGTATCCGGAGGCGATCTTATTGGATGCTGAAGTATATCAGCGGGTGCGCAACGAAGCCGCCGGATTGGATACCAGCCCAGAGGCCATGGCGTTGGATGTGATCAAAGAGGTGGGACCGCGGGGTCATTTTCTAGCGCATCGGCATACGCGCACGAACCTGCGTCGACGTCAATTCTCAGACCTGACTGCCCAACCACGTCAGGGGGGTGGTTATCGTGACCCCCAGGAAGTGGCACGGGAAAAGGTAGATTGGATCCTGGCGAACCATCATCCAAAACCTTTGGAAGAGGCTCAAAAAGATGAATTAACCAGGATCTTAAAAGCAGCCGATCGGGAAAAGGACACTTAACCAATCCGATGGAGCCATAAAAGGATTATTTCTACCCGCTTAACGACCCGGAGGAAACATGCGTTTAACTGCCCAAATTCTGTCAGAAGATGAACAACATCGCATCCACAAGATGAGCTTTCGCATCCTGGAGGAGGTGGGCGTACGCTTCCATGGTGGCCGGGCACCGAGAATCCTGCGGGAGAATGGCATTAAATTCAACCCGGAAGATAAAATTGCAAAGTTCCCTGGCGAAGTCGTCGAATTGGCGCTTAAAACTGCGCCAAAGTCCTTCGAGTTAGGCGCACGAAACCCTGCATATAACTTCCCCCTACCTGCCGCGTATACCCGCTATGGTATTGATGGAACGGCTGCCTTCACGTTGGATTTTCATTCGGGGGAAAAACGGTACGGGACGAGTAAGGATATTGAGAATGCCTTGCGAGTTTTTCAACATATGGATATGGGGGTAATGGCCTGGGCACCGACCTGCGCAGAAGATCAACCAGCAAATATTCGCGCCCTGTATGAGTTCCTCAGCATGGCACGTTTCTGCTCCAAGCACGGGGAGCATGAGCTTCACCGGGTGGAACAGGTGCCTTACCTCGCGGAAGGCTTGATTACGATCATGGGGAGTGAAGATGCATTAAGGAACAGTAATGCCTACTCTCTGATCTACTGCCCTGTGGCTCCGCTGACCCATGATGGGCAAATGCTGGATGCTTATCTCGAGCTGGGCGAAATTGGGCTACCGGTTATGTCGATGCCCATGCCAGTGAATGGCACCACCGGACCTGCAAGTCTATTCTCGAATATTGCCCTGGCTAATGCAGAAATGCTTTCATCCATCGTGATATTCCAATTGGCCCATCCAGGCAGACCGATCATATTCTCTAGTTCCACGGCTACCGTTGATTTCAGGAGCGGAGCTTACCTGGCAGGTGTGCCGGAAATGGGGCTCCAAACCGCTGCCTTAGTGGTGATGGGAAAATATTATGGTTTTCCAACCGGCGGAGCTGGGTTTACATCCGATGCCAAACAGGCTGGTCCTGAAGCTGTGATCGAAAAGCTCATTACGACTTTGACTTCTGTGCTTGCTGGGGCAGATATACTGGTGGGCTTTGGAGAAATTGAGAGCGACCAGTTGTTAATTCTAGAGCAAATCGTGGTGGATAACGAATTGGCGCATATCTGCCAGCGTATGGCGGAGGGGGTGGAAATCTCAGCTGAGAAGGATTTGTTCGAAGATATCCTCCACGTTGGACCGGGCGGGCATTATTTGGGGACAAAAAACACCAGAAAAGCAGCTCGGGGCACAGAGTTTTTCACTGCTCAACTCATTGACCATCATTCTTATGAAGCCTGGGTCAATCTGGGCAAACCATCCATGTATTCAAAAGCGCGGGAAGTAGTGGCAGGTATTTTAGAACAGCCTCTGGTAGACCCACTGCCTGGTGACGTCTGTGACAAGTTGGATCAAATCCTTCGCAAGGCAGAAAGAGAAATTCCCGAGCGATAACGGTATCATCTCATTCGTTCAAGTCAGGAGAGAAAGCATGCAAACATTGGTATGTGGAAAAACGAAGCAGGTGAAGGTCGACAGTGAGGGTGTATTTACAATTATTGGGGAAAAAATCAATCCGACAGGGCGAAAAAAGCTGGCTGCGGCGCTGCTGGAGGGTAATCTGGATTACGTAAGGGAGCTGGCGGCAAATCAGATCAATGCAGGGGCGGATATATTGGACGTAAACGTGGGGGTTCCGGGTGCGGATGAGGAGACGTTATTATCCAAGGTGGTCAAGATGCTGGCGGATGCCTTTGATGTTCCTTTCTGCCTGGATTCGCCTAATCCGAAAGCGCTGGCACAAGCGTTGGCTATAACACCGGGGAAACCCCTGGTGAATTCGGTGAACGGCAAGCAGGAATCACTCCAGGAGATCCTGCCCCTGGTAAGGGAGCGCGGGGCATCAGTGATTGGCCTGACCATGGATGAACAGGGAATCCCGAAGGATGCGGATGGGCGAGTGAAGATTGCCGGCAGGATTTTGGAAGCGGCTGCTAAACTGGGCATACCGGCTGAGGATGTGATCATCGACCCACTGGTATTGACTGTGGGTGCGGAAAGTCTGGCGGGGATGGTCACTTTGCAGACCATTGAGCGTGTACACCGTGAATTTGAGGTCAATATAAACGTGGGTGCCAGTAACGTATCCTTTGGCTTACCCGAGCGCGATACGATTAATGCGGCTTTCCTGGCATTAACCATCGGGATGGGAGCGACTTGTGCCATCACCGACCCGATCAAGTTCACACGGGTGCTGAGGGCGGTGGATTTGCTGAGGGGGAAAGACGGATATGCGGTGCGATATGTGAAATATATTCGGGCTCACCCGTTAGAAGAAAAGTAAGTCAGGAGAGAAGAGTGCAGCGGATTATTGGGTAGGGGAGGAGAAGTTCATCCACCAATACACGAATTATGTTTACTGTAAGGCTGGTGTCAGAATTGTTGGAATGCAGGGGTGAGATTGTTTCGACCGGGCATATTTCACCGGTTTCGCAATGACAATTTGGGCAGCTTATTCGACCTGTTTCCAATATTTGCGTTTCGTCCCATCCTGCGGTTCTTCGAACACAGACCAGCTGAAACTGTGAGAAGCCAGAAATTCATGGGCATTGGTGTCTGTAAGGCTCGAACCTGGGCAGAGGATAAGCATCCCGCCGGATTTTGTCACGCGCATCATCTCAGCATATTCCGCCTCTGGAAGGTCACCGAAGACATGCCCGCCCATAGTGATATCTGAAAAGCCAGCCGGGAATGGCAGGTCGGTGATCAAACCATCCACCGGGTAGACATTGGGAAGCTTTAATTCCTGGGCTTTTTGCTTGATATACCGGCGCAAGTTATTCGCCAGCTCTACAGCGAATACCACCGATGCAGATTCTGCGGCAACAAACACCAGTCTGCCTGTACCCGAGCCGATGTCAATGACAATCTTCCCGTTGAAATCGGTCAGCTTGCGGAGCTCGTCAGAATCCCAGCCCAGGAAAGGCTGGGCATCGTAGATCGTCGGATCAACTACATATACCAACAGGTCGTTAATCGTATTTAATATCTTGAGCTCAGCCTGTCGAATTTGCTCAGGTGTTGTTGAAGATGAGGATTTATGGGTGGATTGTAAATGATCCAACCAGGGGATGCTCTCCGGGCACTTATGGCGCAGGTACCATTCAACGGTGGGATTGGCTCGTAGAGCAATCGCCAGCTGCTCTTCGGGAAGCCAGCCCGGGAACCAACTCAGCTGAACCCGCTCGAGCAGAAGCAAGTTGTTGAAGGAAAGGTTGGTAACGTCGATCCAGTTGACCGACATTATTGTTGATTTGTGACACAATTTGTGGGGCGAGTGGTTTCTGCATGATGAAGAATTGAAGGTCATCGAGGCGTTTGGTGATGCAATAACCCAACTTCTCATAAAGCCTGATCGCCCCGCTATTCGCCTGATATACACCCAACTCAATTTTGTCCAATTTACCTGAATACCGATTTGCCAGCATGGTCAGGATGGTTGTGCCAATCCCCTGTCCCTGGTACCCGGTTTTCAAGATCAAGCCATGCAGATGCAAAGTATCGACACGTTCTTCAATCCAATAAAAACCAGCCAGAGCATCATCCTGGAAGATCGCAAACACTTCTCCTCGTGTGTGGAATATCTGTGCGTATTCTTCCCAGGTCATTTGCATCACACGCAGGGTATTTTCCCAATAATCCTGTCCATCGTCCCACATCATTTTTAGAAACTCGTCATATTGCCCGGGAGTGGCTGGTGAAAAGGAAAGCATTATATCAAAACCTCAAGGACATACAGGTCAGACCACCATCCATCTTTCGGACTTCACTTACGTCCAATTCGATAATGCGCATACCCAGACGGTCAAGTTTGGCGTGTGTCTTGGGAAAGCCTTCAGGCATCAACAAGGTATCGTTGATGTAGAGCGTATTGGCAGCATACTCTTCAGTGGGATCGAGCAGGATTTTCTTATGTTTAACAAAAGCAGGATTATCTGCCAAAGAACTAGTGATCAGGAGGGTATCCTTGCCTACAAAATTGACACCTGATTTTAAGTGTAATCCGGATGCGACGAGGACGGTTTCGGAGGTGTGCCCTGCTACTGCCAGTAGTTTAGCCAATTGAGCAGCACCTTCACGATTCGTGCGTTCAGACAGCCCAATAAAAAAGTGGCTCTCAACCATGAGTATGTCCCCGCCGTCAACCGTCCCAGGGGGATCGATATGAACCACTGGTCGATATTGCTTCAACACAGGCTCCAGGGTGCTACCTTCCCCTTGCCGGGAAGGAGCACCTGGACAGGTAATCACAGCCAAATTAGGAGTGACGATGGCAGGGTCTTCGACGAAGTAGGCATCCGGATAAGCTGATTCTGCGGGGAGCAGGATGACTTCCAACCCCAAGCTTTGCAGAGCCTGGCGATAAGCCTGATGCTGCTTCAGGATGAGATGGTAATTGGGACGCCCAAGCGTGGAGGTGGTTAAACCATCGGCGAAGTTCTCTCCGGGCAGTCGGGTGATGGCGTGAGTAAACATGGCTTAATTGTAAGCCAAAATCAACTTCTTGCATCAAGTCGTCCACTGGTCGTGGATGATGCCGACAAGATACCAGGTGCCGTTATATTCGGCAAACACCAGGCGCAGACTACGCCAATCCAAACCTTCATATTGAGCATCGAAGCCGGGGAAATAAGACTCAACAAACATCGAGCTCTGATAAAACTCAAAGATATTATCCATGGATGTGCTCACACCCAGGCGATGATTGAGTGACATCTCAGGCGCGTTGGCGAAATCCACATCGTAGATAAATTGGGAATAATAGGCTGGGAAACCTAAATCGATCGGTTCTCCCGAGCCTGAATACTGTCCCCAGGGGTAAACCTTACTATCAGCCATGAGGCTGGCAACCTGATCTGCAGAAAATACCTGGTTGGTATCGCTTACGAAAGCATAGGGTGAAAATCGAAGACCGTCCACCGGGTGGACATAACCAGACAGAATAGCCATATCCTGGTGCTTAATTGCGGCAATCACTCCTGCTGCCCGGTCAAGGATACCTTGTTGAATGGATAAAGGAGGGGTGGCTTGGGGGGTGAGAATTGGAATGGGTGGTAATTCGGCTGGAAGGGAATTAGCGAATGGGAGGGACGTAGGAGGGATGGTAGGGAGGGTGGCGGAATCATTGATCGGGTTGGGAGAGGTCAAATTACATGCCGTGAGTAGACCCGCCAAAAGGAAGAAAATGATAGTTGATTTAACGTTCATGTATATCTCCTGGGTCTTGATTCTATATGGAAAGACCGGTTTCAGTCTAATTTTATTGCTTCAATATAGACGCTGTCTTCAACGAAATTGTTTCGGTATTTATGTAGCGAATAATTTGGCGTATAAAGTTGTTTTTGCCTAAAGACAATATTTGGTGATAGGATATTGACCAGGTTGGTACTATAAAGGGCGAATGAAGTGTCACCGGGACGAAAGCACGCTGGGCAGGGTTGCAAACGGTATTGGTAAGTGGACTGGCGGCTGGAGCAGCATTGATGCTTTCCCGACTCATCGGGTAAAGGGAATTGACGGAGATTATTGGGATCGTCAACACAATTTGAGCTGATAAATCAGCCAGACATTCCACCTGAAATGAACCATATACAATATACTTAATAACCACGAAAAAACGGATCTAAAAGCCAACCAATCAGTCAGTAACGAGAGGTACCTATGCCAACATCTGCAGCGAACATTAAGCGAATCGCAATCTCCACGGGTGGAGGTGATGCGCCAGGATTGAATGCTGTCATCCGGGCAGCGGTGTTGTCAGCCATCAACCGGGGCTGGGAGGTGTATGGCATCCGCGATGGATATAATGGGCTGCTGATGCCCGAACAGTTTATCGAAGGCGGATTAATCCGTCTGACCCGTGAGCGGGTACGTGGCATCACCCATCTGGGGGGGACCATCATCGGTACCACCAACCGCGGCAACCCGCTCAAATACCCGATCAAGGGACCGGACGATACAGTGATCGAAATCGATCGCTCGGATGAGCTGATCCGCGCCTTTCTGTTACACCAGATCGACGCACTCATCTCGGTGGGTGGGGACGGATCGATGTTCATTGCGAACGAGCTGGCAAAGAAAGGATTATGGGTGGTAGGGGTACCCAAGACAATCGATAATGACCTGGCAAAAACAGTGATTACATTTGGTTTTGACACGGCATGTGCATTCACCGTGGACTGCCTGGATCGTTTACATACCACGGCTGCTTCGCATAATCGGATCATTGTGATGGAAGTGATGGGGCGCTATGCAGGCTGGATCGCCCTGGAAAGTGGACTGGCTGGCTCGGCGGATGTGGTCTTGATCCCGGAAATACCGTATGATCTGCAGAAAGTTGCCGAGAAGGTGCGTGACCGGGAAGAACGGGGAAGCCTGTTTTCAATTGTGGTTGTGGCAGAGGGTGCAAAACCGAAGGGTGGGAATGTTTCAATAATCAGCCGGGAATCAGGAAGTGCTGAACGTTTGGGTGGTTGTGGTGAAAAAGTGGCAGCAGAATTAGAGGAACTCACGGGCAAGGAAACCCGCCTGGTAGTGTTGGGACATTTACTGAGGGGTGGCTCGCCTACACGGTTCGATCGTTTGATCGCTCAGCGTTTTGGGGCAGCGGCTGTACGGGCAATTGCAGATGATCAGCGGGGTATCATGGTGGCACTCGACCCACCCACGGTAAAATATGTTCCCCTGGAAGCTGCCACCAAACGTATGAAAACCGTGCCTTTGAACTCTGATATCATGTTGACGGCACGCGATATGGGTATCTGTTTTGGTGATTAATCAGAATCTGATCTCGAATCATTACAGAGTTTCAACCTGATTCACGGATAATTAATCCAAGGATCGCACCACAATATCCGCCCGGGTAAGTGCTTCGGGCGGATTTGTGGTTGTCACGGCAATGTAGCGCAGGCTTGCTCGACAGGTAAAGGCTGGAGATGCCCAGGAAGGATTTGCCTCAATGCCAGCTCCTTTTGATCGGAAATCCAATATATCCATTTGAGGATGGTTGTCATATCATTCTTGTGATACCCTGCCTTGAACGAGGTATTTAAGCGACTTATAATATATTCAATAAATTGAATATCCGATGTATCTCATTGAGTGAGTAAGCGAAATTTTCTCATGGCAGAATTTAATCCAACAGCAAATATATTTAAAGCTCTCATGCATCCTGCCAGGCTTTCCATACTGGAAATCCTGCACGAGGGTGAGCAATGCGTCTGTCACCTGGAAGCTGTGTTAGGTTGCCGGCAGGCATACATCTCACAACATCTCATGGTGTTGCGAGAAGCCAGAATAGTTGAAGACCGGCGTGATGGAGCAAGGATTTTCTACCGGGTAACCAAGCCGGAGGTATTTGACCTGGTGAAGGCGGCAATGCGGATGAGTGGGGCGGGAGCCCTCTCGGTGAGCCATTCCAAAGTTAAAGATTGTCCCTGCCCGAAATGCAACCCGGCTCTTGAGAGTGTGGAAGATAACTATATGGAAAAGCAATAATAATATAGGGTACAAATGTCAGATTATCTTGAATTTTGCTTGGATAAATTTGTTTTTAAAGTCGCATTAGACCGCTTGTATAGTGAAGAAGGTGTTTGGGTAAAGTTGGAAGACCCATATGTTCGAATTGGAATTTCGGATTACCTGCAACAGCGCAGTGGAGACGTCGCTTTTGCGGAGGCTAAACCTGAAGGGACGACCCTGGCTCTGGGTGAAGAGATTGCGGTGATCGAGACCATCAAGGTGAATATCAGTTTGACGGCACCAGTGACCGGTAGAGTTATTGAGGTCAACCCGGCGTTGAGCACATCACCAGAAGCCATCAATCTTGACCCCTATGGAGCTGGATGGCTGGTTGTGATCGAAGCTACGGAATGGGATAGTAATCTTAAGCAACTAATGACCCCGCAAGCTTATTTCGTCAAAATAAAGCAGGAGGCTGAAGAGGAGGTCAAAAAAGAATGACCGAGGTTACTCGAAAATGCAAGGTTGTCATCGTTCCGTGCAGCGGTATTGGTAAAACCTATGGCACAGTCAGCCGGGAAGCGGCTTACAACGTCACAGAGGATTTACGCCCTGAAGATACAAGGTTGGTGGCGCTCTCAAAGCTGGTTCTGGGAGACGAAGAGGCGCGTACAGTAGTGGCAGGCAACCCTGCCATCAGCATTGATGGCTGCAAGCTGGCGTGTGCCACGAAAATGGTGCAGGAAAGCGGCGGATGCATCGCACAGGATTATGCTGTTTTGGAGGTTTACCGCCGATACAAGCAATTCAAACCCCAAGGGATAGCTAAGCTGAATGAGGGTGGGGAAAAGCTGGCTCAAGCATTGGCAAAAGAGATTATTCAGGTGGTAGATGAGCTCACTTCTGGTAAAGGAGGGAAAGAGAATGGTTGACCTTCCGAAGAAGAAAGTGGGAATCGTAGCCTGCTCGGGGGAGGAATTGGCTGAAGGCACGGTCACGCGCCTGGCAGCCTTACGTGTTCTGGAACAGCTGCGCCCAAACGATACGGTAACCATCTGTCTGCCGCTCTTTTTAGCAGGCGGTGAAGGTGACCGGGCATTTGCCAGGTTTTACCCGACCATCTCGGTGGATGGGTGTGAGTTACGCTGTGCCGCCCGGGCTACCGAGAAGTACTCGAACAAACCGGCTGCAAGCATCATGGTACGAGATGTGATCGAGGAGAATAAGCTCGACCTGCCCCAAGGGAAACGGTGCTTGAATGCTGCCGGTCAACAAGCAGTCGACATCACTGCAGAGAGGATTGCCAACACCGTCGATGAGCTGTTGGGGAAAAAATGGAACCGGAAGATGGGAGAGCTCATCCCGCTTGAGACGATCGATGAGGATCAACCGGAAGTAACGCCAGAGCCGATTATCGCCACCTGTGCGTGTGGGTCTGGGATACCGATCCAAAATGTGAGCATCGCGGGAAAGGAGATAACACTTGCCGGTTTGCCCCTGATCTTCCAACAGTTCTTTGAAGCGGGAAAATCTCCTGCTGAAGCAAATATAAGTGAGTTGATAGATATTATCAAAATATACAATCCGATAGCAGCTGAGGAAGAACCTGTCTACAGGGATAGCATCCGAAAAGCTTACAAGAATTACTGGTTCAAGGAAAAGGATAAATGATCCAGACTGCCATTTACCATACAATGGTCACATGGAAGGGTGAACACCTGGGGCATATCAACATGGGCAACGGACCTGAGATGGATTTTTCAGCACCACCAGATGCCAAAGGGCTTCCAGGTGTGTTGACCCCAGAAGACGCCTTCGTGGCGGCGGTAAACACCTGTATCATGATGATGTTCATATGGTCGTGCGAACGTTTAAAGCTCAAGCTGCTCTCTTATGGATGCCGGGCTGAAGGCACCAAGCTCATAGAGCTTGATCAGACTGAGAGTTTCACCTATATCCGGCTGTATCCTGAAATCCGGGTTATGGCTAATGATGTTGCACCCAGCATTATTGAAGGTCGAATACAGAGGGCGTTGAAATCAGCCCAGAAGTACAGCCTGGTGGCAAATTCAATCAAGTCTGAGGTGATCATAAAACCAGAGATTGAGATCATTCAGTGAATTTATCGCGCTATCTACAAGGTTAGCAAAGTGGGTTTGGTATTTTCAATATTATTTTATGTGGAGGTAATCTATGCTTATTGTAAAGGTATTAGGATCAGGTTGTGAAAATTGCAAGAAGGTTGAAGGGATCGCCCGCAAAGTGGTGGTGAGCATGGGCTTGCAAGCAGAGGTCATCAAGGTGACTGACTGGGCAGAGATCAAGAAATATCCCATCTTAGGGACGCCTGGATTGGTTATCAATGAGAAAGTGGTCTGTGCAGGACGCATACCGAGCGAAGCTGAGGTGACAACCTGGATGGTAAACGCTGAATTGGGTCAGGCATAATATGGCGACGCAAAAGGCTGTTATCGCTCATCCGGTCACGGTCGCAGGTCAGCTTTCGAAACTCGACCGCTACCTGACTTTGTGGATCTTTTTAGCCATGGCGCTCGGTGTTGGGCTGGGATATCTCCTGCCCGATATGGTCAAGAGCTTTAATGAGCGCTTTTCAGTTGGCACAACCAACATCCCGATCGCGATTGGACTGATCCTGATGATGTACCCACCTCTGGCGAAGGTGCGGTATGAAGAGTTAGGTGACGTATTCAAGAATTGGAAGGTCCTGGGACTATCGCTGCTGCAAAATTGGGTGATTGGTCCGGTGCTGATGTTCGTGCTGGCGATCATATTCCTGCGAAATTACCCGGAATATATGAGCGGATTGATCCTGATCGGTCTGGCGCGCTGCATTGCCATGGTGATCGTGTGGAATGAGCTGGCAAAGGGGGATACCGAGTATGCCGCCGGGCTGGTGGCATTCAACAGCCTGTTCCAGGTGTTCTTCTACAGTGTTTACGCCTATATTTTCATCACCGTACTGCCCACCTGGTTTGGGATGAGCGGGAAAGTGGTAGAGATTACCATCGGTGAGATCGCCAAAAGCGTCTTCATCTACCTGGGTATCCCGTTTATCGCGGGATTCCTGACCCGCCTGGTGTTGGTAAGGGCAAAAGGTAAGGAATGGTATCACAACAAGTTCATTCCGAAGATCAGCCCTATAACGCTGATAGCTCTGCTTTTCACGATTGTGGTCATGTTCAGTTTGAAGGGTGAATACATCGTGCAGCTGCCGATGGACGTGGTACGCATTGCCATCCCATTGCTCATCTATTTCATCATTATGTTCCTGGTGAGCTTTTTCATGAGCAAGGCAGTCGGAGCCTCTTATCCACAGACGGTGACATTGTCTTTCACGGCTGCCAGCAATAACTTTGAGCTGGCAATTGCAGTTGCAGTGGCGGTGTTTGGCATTGCTTCCGGGCAGGCATTTGCGGCGGTGATCGGACCGCTGGTGGAAGTACCAGTGATGATCGGCTTGGTGAATGTTGCTTCCTGGCTAAAGAAAAGATTATTTATTGGATGATTGAGGTGCCCGGTGCGGGCATCACCCAAGTGACCAGTAACATGTTCCAGCCATGAGGCGATGATGTTCCTTGAATTGATCATCCTGACAAAAATCCTGCCTTGCCTGGCAGAGCCGGGCAAGATCATTGTAATTGGTGAACCTTCGCGAAAACTGGATGAGGTACTCCCATACCTGGCTACGCTTCCCAATGTGATCACTTATAACCCGGAAACCTGCACACTGACACTACGCCGCCAGCCGGGTTTCATCTCCCTTTATTCCGATAAGGCTTACATCACCAAGGTGCAGGACACTGAAGAAGGGTTGGAACTGTTCCAGGCACTGGTGGACGCGATCAACGCAACCTGGGATAACCGGGCGGAGCTGGTGGCAATGACTTCCCGCAAACATGCACCGCGCCCGCTGGATATATGGACATTACTGCCGCAAACAAACTGTAAAAAATGTGGTGAGGCAACCTGCATGGCATTTGCATGCAACCTGTTATTGCAGGAACGGGTGCTGGAAGAATGCACCCCACTGCAAGTGGATGAAGCTTTTGCCGAGCGGAGGGCAACCCTGGAAGCGATGGTGGCATGAACCTGCGCTAATCAATACAAAATCCATGCTATGATTAATTGGGTACGGGGGGAAAAGCCCCCTTATTCGGAGGTGTGCTCATGTGGTACAACACGATCACGATTTGGCTGCTACACTCACCCCTGCAAGGAATGTTCAGTGGGAATACGATGGTGGTAAGGTATACCGGGCGGAAAAGTGGCAAGATTTATCATTTACCAGTCGATTATTTCCGGGTGGGTGATACGCTGCTAACCGTCAGTTACACGAGCCGCACATGGTGGCGTAACTTGAGAGGTGGAGCACCAGTGACCATTTATCTGCAAGGAAAGGACGTCATTGGGTACGCGGAGGTGATCGAGGATGAGGCGGTGGTGGCGGATGGATTGAAGGCTATCATCGCGGGAAAAACGCAGTTATCACGTATATTTGGGGTGAAGCTCAGTGCGGATCATCAGCCTGAGTCTGAAAGCCTGCGGCGGGCGGCGAAAGAGCGGGTGATCGTGCGCACGTTATTGGAATGAAAGATTCGTCTCGCATCCCTCTCGTTTTTTGGAGAATCATCAGCCGACTAAACTGGCGATTGGTTTCTAGATATGGGCCAAAGAGTAGAGCATCCAAGCAGGTGTTGGTGCTGACGACCATTGGGCGGAGGTCAGGTCAACCCCGATTGACCCCATTACAATTCGAGGAAGTGGAGGGGGTGTATTACGTCGCATCGGCGCGGGGTGTGGAGGCGGATTGGTACCGCAATCTGGTGGTGTGCCCCAAAGTAGATGTCCAGGTCGGGGATAAGCGATTTTCCACACTGGCAGAGCTGATGACCAACCCCCTACAGATTGCTGATTTCCTCGAATTGCGTTTGAAGAGACACCCTCATTTTATGGGCATCATGTTTCGCCTGGAAGGTTTGCCAATCAAATACTCCCGTGCAAATCTGGAGAAGTTTGCCGAACGTCTGGCAATTGTGGCGCTTCATCAAGAAAACCCTTAGATCATCAAATTGTTGAAAATGAGCCAACGAACCAGGTTTGTCTGCTACCAACCAAAGACCATCCTCAATAAAGGCAAACGGGCTGATCATTGGTTTTGGACACGCTACAGTGCATACCCATACCTGGGATGCCAGCATGGATGTGCGTTTTGTTACTGCCGGGAGCGGAAATATATCCCCCACAAACCCCAAGATATGGATGTTGTTTATGATACTCAAGTGGATGAATTCTCCCATTTGATCAAAATCAAGGATAATGCCCCGCAACTCTTGCGTAAAGCGCTTAGTCGCGTACCGGTGGATATGGTTTTCACTGGTGATTACCAGGCTGCTGAGCGCAAATTCAAACTCTCACGCCAGATGCTGGAGGTGTGCCTGGAGCTTGGATTTCCGGTGTTTGTGCTCACTCGTTCTCCGCTTGTGTTACGGGATATGGACTTATTTCAAGCCATCAACCGGCGTTCCAGGGCGGTGGTGGCGTTCAGCATCATCTCCACACCTGAGTCGGCTACGTATGTGCAAATATCCCATCTTGAAGGATTGGCTCCGACAGCGGAGAATCGTTTCGCGGCAATGGAGCAGCTTGCCAAGGCAGGTATCCTCACTGGAACCTGTGCGATGCCATTAATGCCCGGTTTGTGCGATGATACCCAAAACCTAAAGGCATTGGCACAATGGACTACCAGGCATGGTGGAAAGTTCGTCCTTGGAGGGGGACTAACCCTGGCTGACCAGCAAAAAAGATTTTTCATGCAAGCATTGAGTTTATATTGCCCAGAACTGCTACCAACCTATGAGCGCTTATATCCACCAGGGAGTTATTCCCAGGTGCAACCCTGGCGACTAATAGGCCTACGCATTCGTGAATTCTGCCAGCACGCGGGTATCTCCGACCGAATTCCACGCCCGGTCATCCCTGGGGAAAAACGCAGCCTGAATAAACGCATCGTGGAGCAGCTGGCAAACGAGCTCTATACACTCGAGCTTGAAAATATAGGGCTCAACCGCATTTGGGCATACCGAAAAGCAGCCTGGGCTGTGGAAGACCTGGAGCAGGATATTGGATTAGTCTACCGTAGCTTGGGTCTGAAAGGTCTGCAGAGCATTCCGAACGTAGGCGCTGCTCTTGCTAAGGAAATTAAAGCCTATATCATGACAGAATGACTAATCAATTTTATCCTGGCAGCTGATACAGCTCCACAAGCACACCATAAGTGCTTTTTGGGTGGATGAAAGCGTATAACCTGCCATCCTCAGTGACTTTCGGCTCATCGTTGATCAACTGAACGCCCTTGGTTTTCAATTGAAGCATTAGTCCTGGGAGGTCAGTTACTTCGAGGCACAGGTGGTGCATGCCCGGTCCATGTTTCTCGAGGAAGCGACTCAAGCCGGAGGTATTGGTGGTTGGCTGGACAAGCTCAATCTCACATTCTCCAACCGGTAGAAAAGCAATGCGGGCAGCCTCACTCGGGAGGTCAGATATTTGCGAGGGCTTTATCCCGAGAATATCGCGCCAAAACCCCAATGAAGCATCCATATCGTCGACCAGAACTGCGATGTGATGGATCCGTTTGATCTCTTCCATAACAACCTCTTCAGGCTTAGATTTTAATGGCTAGACCCAGGCAGGCGGGTGATATTCTCCAAATACCCGGCGCAGGACAGTGCAAATCTCACCCAGGGTGACATCGTCTTCTACACATTCAATGAACAGAGGCATCAGGTTCTCCTTCCCTCTGCCAGCAGCATTTTCAAGCTGGCTGAGAAGCTGAGTCACTCTACCCGCATCACGCTGAGTCCGTAAATCCTGGAGGCGAACCCGCTGTGATTGCTCGATGGCAGGGTCGACCCTCAAACGGTCCAGAACAATTTTTTCAGCGCTCTGATAAGCGTTCACCCCCACCACCAGCTGCTCTTCTTTTTCAATCGCCAGCTGTGTGCGATAGGCTGAATCTTGGATCTCACCCTGGATGAAACCCTGCTCGATCGCTTTCAACGCCCCACCCATCTCATCGATCTTGCGGATATATTCCAATGCCCGGCGCTCGATTTCGCCGGTAAGGTGTTCGATCAAGTAGGAGCCTGCCAGAGGATCGATGGTATCCGCTACGCCGGATTCATGCGCGATAATCTGCTGCGTTCGCAATGCAACCCGGACGGAGCGCTCTGTTGGCAGCCATAAAGCTTCATCCATGCTATTGGTGTGCAGAGACTGTGTCCCACCGAGCACTGCCGCCAATGCCTGTAGAGCAACCCGCACAACATTGTTCTCAGGCTGTTGAGCGGTGAGAGTCGAGCCACCGGTTTGAGTGTGAAACCGGAGCATCATCGAACCTGCTTGCTGCGCATTGAAGCGGTCATGCATCAGGCGCGCCCACAACCGCCGGGCGGCGCGAAATTTGGCCACCTCTTCCAAAAAGTTATTGTGAGCATTGAAAAAGAACGAAAGCTGACCGGCAAATTCATCCACATCCAAACCTGCCTGAATGGCAGCCTGTACATAAGCGATGGCATTGGCCAATGTAAATGCCACTTCCTGTACAGCGGTGGACCCGGCCTCACGGATATGATAGCCTGAAATGCTGATTGTGTTCCAATGAGGGATTTCCACCTGGCAAAAACGGAAAACATCCGTGACCAGACGCATGGATTGAGCGGGCGGAAAGATATAAGTCCCACGGGCAATATATTCCTTCAGGATGTCATTTTGGATCGTCCCACGCAGTGCTCTTATTTCCATTCCCTGGCGCCTGGCTACAGCGATATACATAGCCAACAGGATGGCTGCCGGTGCGTTGATGGTCATACTGGTGGAGACTTTGTCGAGCGGGATGTCTTGAAATAATATATCCATATCCTGCAGGGAGGAGATCGATACCCCCACCTTGCCTACTTCTCCCTTTGCCATGGGGTCATCCGCATCATAACCAATCTGGGTGGGCAAGTCGAAAGCTACCGAGAGACCGGTTTGCCCCTGGCTCAGCAGGAAGCGGTAACGGCGGTTTGATTCTTCAGAGGTGGCATAACCAGCGTATTGGCGCATGGTCCAAAGACGCCCACGATACATGGTGGGTTGGACACCCCGGGTATAAGGATACTCGCCCGGGAAGCCGAGTTGGTCCATATAATCCGGATCCGGGTCTGGCGGAGTCAGTATGGGGGGAAGCGGGATGCCTGAGGGAGTCTGACAATCAGACTTGCGCTGGCGGAAACCTCGATCGGACGGTTGTAAAATACGTTCTTCCCAACGATTTCGTTCATCTTGCAAGGTCATCTTGGCCTCACTTTACCGGAGCCATATAAATTAATATCATTAAGAGTATACCTTATGTTGCTTTATCCTGGATTCCTGCTTGAATTTTCAGCCGCATTCGAGGATGTGGTAAACTGGCAAACATGAAAATACTTGCGGTTGACATTGGTACGGGCACTCAAGATATATTCTTATACAATTCCAAGTTAGATATGGAGAATAATTTCAAGCTGGTGGTACCCAGCCTAACCATGATCATCCAAAAGCAGATCAAGCAAGCGACAAAGCGCGGAGATCCAATCCTATTGACCGGGGTGACCATGGGAGGCGGGCCAAGTGCATGGGCGACTGAGGCACACCTGCGGGCAGGCTTCAAGGTGTATGCCACGCCTGAGGCTGCCCGGACATTTAATGACGACCTGGATGCTGTCAGGGATATGGGAGTTGAGGTGGTCAGCGAGGATGAGGCAAAACGCTTGCCAGGTTCTGTCCAACGGCTGAGGTTGCTCGATTTCGACCTGCCTTCAATCGCCAATGCATTCCAGAGCTTTGGGGTTGATCTGGATCACCTGGCAGCCGTGGTGGTGGCTGTTTTCGACCATGGGAATGCACCTGCGAATATATCTGACCGGCAGTTCCGGTTTGATTATCTGGATGCGCGGATTCGTAAATTGAACCGGCTAAGCGCGTTTGCGTACCGGGCAGAGGAAGTGCCGTTGATCATGACGCGCCTACAATCCGTGGCTGATTCCGCCAAAGGGATTGGTGCGCCTCTGGTGGTCATGGATACTGCACCCGCGGCTGTGCTCGGGGCTACGCTGGATCCTGCTGTAGCTGCCAGAGAACGAGTGATCATCGCCAATGTGGGTAATTTCCACACCCTGGCATTTCGACTGGGTCCACTGGGGATAGAAGGCTTATTTGAGCATCATACTGGATTCGTCGACCAGGACAAGCTGGAGAGATTGTTACATGCCCTGGCGGATGGGACTTTACGCGGTGAAGATGTATTTGGTGACCAGGGTCATGGGGCGTTGGTTTACGACCCATCCCCGCTCAAGTTTGGCGAGGGTGATTATGATGTAGTAATCACTGGACCCAGGAGGAGCATCTTTCATCCCAGGAAAGCTAGAGCCAGGAAGCAAGGCTTGCGACCTTATTTCCCCGCCCCCTTTGGAGATATGATGATCAGCGGATGTTTTGGATTACTGGCAGCGACCGCGGATGTGCTGCCAGAGCTGGCTGATCCAATCCGGGCTTCGTTATATCACTCGGGAAGGGATGGTGTCGCCCCCTGGGATGCGGATTGATATTGGATTAACGGGGGATCAAATGAACAGCAGTAGCTTTGAAGGTTGCAGTCACTTGCTGACCTTCGGTCAGTTTCATCTCGTTGGCTGATCCACGCGTGATCAGGGCAACCACTGGTAGTCCACAATCTACAACCACCCGCACCAATGGACCACTGGGGGTCATGCGCAGAATTCGACCTTTTAAACGGTTACGGGCACTACTTATCATGGCGCTTTCTGGATGGGATAAGGTGATATCCTCCGGACGCAGGCAAAACAATACGCGTGTCCCGGTGGGTACATCTCCCACTGCTTCCAGATGCAGGCCGTCCGCCTCGACGATGATCTGGCCATTTTGAGAAGCTGTCACGTTACCTGCTATGACGGTCTCAACGCCAACGAAAGCTGCCACATCACCGTCACTTGGGGCGGTGAACACATCCTGCGGGCGACCCACCTGGCGTAACACCCCTCCCAGCAAGACTGCCACCCGATCACCGAGGAGCAGGGCTTCGTCCAGGTCATGGGTGATGAAGACGGTGGTGATGCTGGTTTGAGATAATAAGGTATGCAGGTCTTGCAATAGGCGCACCCGGGTGGGGGCATCCAGGGCGGAAAATGGCTCATCGAGCAAGAGCAGCTCTGGTTGCAGGGCGAAGGCGCGAGCCAGGCTGGCTCGTTGAGCTTCGCCACCCGATAAACGGTGAGCCGGGCGGTTACTCAAATGGGCGATTTCGAGTCGATTCAACCATTCATCCGTGCGACGCTTGACCTCAGCACGAGGAAGGCTTCTAAACTTGAGACCTGCAGCGACATTATCAAAAACTGACTGGTGCATCAGGAGCGGTTCCTGGAGCACCAATGCGATTCGCCGGCGATAAGTCAGAGCATCTTCCTGTTCGATTGGCTTGCCACGAAAATACACCTGACCGCATAGCGGTTGCAGCAAACGCCCCAACACGAGCAACAGGGTGCTTTTTCCAGCTCCGTTGGGGCCGATCACCGCCAGAACTTCACCCTGCTGGATATCCAGTGAGTTCACCTGCAAAACCGTTTGCTCGCTGCGTTTGACCAGCAGGTCTTTCACGCTGAGGATGGTTTCAGTCATGTAAATTTATCGAGCCCCACGTTGCTGGATAATGGTTAACCCGAGATTGACCAGATATGCCAAAATGAGCAGGAGAATGCTGAGTGCGATGGCATTTTGGAATTCACCCTTGCCCGTCTCGAGGACGATGGCGGTAGTCAACACACGCGTCTGGTGACGGATATTACCGCCCACCATCATTGAGGCACCCACTTCGGAGATAACACTACCAAAACCAGCCATCAAGGCAGCCAGGAGCGGTAAACGGGCTTCCCGCCACAGGGAGATCACCATCTGGACGGGGGAGGCCCCCAAACCCATCAGCTGAAGGCGCAAGCGCGGGTCGAGCTGCTGCAAGGCAGAGGCGGTCAGTCCCGTGACTACCGGTGCAGCAATGATCGTCTGGGCAATTATGATAGCGGTTGGGGTGTAGATCAGGCGCAGACTGCCGAGGGGACCACTACGCCAGAGTAATATAGCGACGGTTAAACCTACTACTACCGGAGGCAAGGCCATGCCGGTGTTGATCAGGCTGAGGATGACCTTACGCCCCCGTAATTGGCTTAAAGCAAGCCAGGTTCCCATTGGCAAACCGATAAATAGGCTGATCCCAGTCGCCAAAATGGATACTTGCAGGGAGAGGAGGGTGATCTCGAAGATATCTGCAGTCATGCGAGGTATTGTATCATGTGGTCTTTAACTCTAATTTGATTGTAAAAATCCGACCCATAGGTGTACGGCGTGGGCTTGTCAAAATAAAAGGGCGCAGCGTTTTTTGGAAATACGATTCTTGCGGTAAGTTTCGCTGCGCCCTTGCCCCTGGCGATGGAAGATATGAAGTAATTACTTTTTCGACAATCCCTTACAAGAGGTCCTGAGACAGCCGAGATAGGTTGGACATTCACAATCTACAATTCGTAACTATTTTCCGAGCGTGGCTTCATCCTTGCCCGCATCGGGAGTAAATAGCGGCGATCCAAATTTTTCCGTACCGAAGCTGCCAATCAAACTTTGAGCCTCGGGTGAAACCACGTAATCTGCAAAAGCGATTGCCCCGGCATTGTTTGCTGAAGGGCAATTGGCTGGATTCACCACGATCACATGATAAATGTTCAACAGAGGTGCATCACCCTCGACGAGAATCTCCAATTGAAGACCACCCTGGTGTGCCAGTAAGGTTGCCCGATCGGTTAATGTATAATCAGCCTTCTCCGAAGCGATTTGTAAAGTCGCACCCATGCCCTGCCCTGATTCGATGTACCAATCACCTGCTGGAGTGATATTGGCGCTTTTCCAGATGGCCAATTCCTTAGAGTTGGTCCCTGATTCATCGCCCCGGGTGATGAATGAAGATTGTGTGCCCGCTATTTTCATGAATGCATCGACTGAAAGTGTCATCCCTTTGATCCCGGCTGGATCTGAAGACGGTCCGACGATGACGAAATCGTTATGCATCACCAGGCGGCGGTCTGAACCGTAATTATTGCCCATAAAATCTTTTTCAGCCGCGGGGGAATGGACCAGGAGCACGTCAGCGTTACACAACTGGCCCATTTTCATTGCCTCACCAGAACCGACAGCAACCGTTTGAACCGTGTAGCCAGTACGGGTTTGGAAATCTGGGACGAGAATATCCAACAAACCCGAATCCTGGGTGCTGGTAGTTGTCGCCAGGATCAAGGTCGGGTTCTCTGGGGCTACAGGTTGGACGGGAGCCTCTTTTGCAGTGCTACAAGCCGCCAGAACCACAGATAGGATTAACAAGACGGCAAATCGGGTATTAAGTAGTTTGGTTAGCTTCATATTCTCCTCACAAGAATTGGATTAATCTACCCCGACCATCACACTGGAAGCTTTGATGATGGCATAAGCCTCTTTTCCTTCTATCAAGCCGAGATTTTCAACTGAGCTATTGGTGATGATGGCAACCAGGCGTGTGCCACCGGGAAGCTCAATGGTGACTTCTGAATTGACAGCACCGTGCAGGATTTTTACAACCTTGCCTTTTAATATATTTCTTGCACTGATCTTCATTTCAAACCTCCTAAAGTATTATTTGATCTCCGAGATGGGAAACATCATAACCACCCAGGTTTTCAACCTGATGGCGAAAATCACCACTATAGAATACATCAAACATTGGGGACAGCTGTTTTTCTTCTAAATGTTCTTGGGGAATTACCAAATCGTAGCGTTCCTGGAACAGAGGGATGAAGCCCAAGTGATGCGAAGTAGCAGCCGCACGGATACCCAAACCTACCTGGGCGCGACCCTCCTGGATGGCAACTGCCACCGCGGTGTGCGTGTTGACCACGTCGGTATATCCAGGCACTTGTTCAGGAGAAATCATCATTCGGCTCAGCTGCTCATCTAGCCATAAGCGGGTGCCTGAGCCATAATTTCGGTTGATAAAGCGCAAGTCCTGGCGAGTTAAATCCTCTAGTCCTTGAATTTTATAAGGATTACCAGCTGAGACGATCAATCCTTGCTCACGGTGAGCAAGGGTGAGCAGGACCATTTTTTTATCGGGGAAGAAGTGGCGGACATAGGGTGAGTTGTAATCACCACTGGTCGTGTCATAAAGATGGCATCCGGCAGCATGGCACAGTCCCTGACGCAGTGCCACCAGACCATCCAGACTGCCGACTGGATTTGTGAATATATTCAGATCACCGCAGGATGAATGAGCAAGGATCTCCAACGCCAGATCATGGCTGCCAGACAGAACTATTGTATGCTTGCCTGGTTTTTCTGGCAGCACCAGCTCCTGGAACAGGTAGACATGGGCTTTGGACTGGTAGTATTTCTCGATATAGCCGTCCGAGATTTTAACTTCGCTCAATTCCACCAGACCTGCCCCTTCGAGCAGCTTCAAGTGATGCCGAATCCAGGCAGGGTGTTCACCCAGGGCTTTTCCCAATTGGGTCAGGGTGGCAGGTGCAACCATCAATTGTTTAAGGATGGATAGCCTGCGCGGGTCAGAGATGATCTTCAACTGGTCGAAGGTATATAAACGCTCTAAAGGTTCCATCATTGTTTCCGATCTCTATTAAATATAAATTTAACGGTAAGAAATAGTTTAATATCAAACGATATATCTGTCAATATCCAACCCTTCCACAATACTACAATACAGGGGTATTGAATTCTGCCTAGGATTATTTAGTTTGTCCGGTATAGATTTACAAAGAGATAGGGGGAATCAAGCTGCTCGAACCAATACAGTGGATGAATACTGGATCAATATTTATTCATCTGCCAGGTGAGCTGAGGTAGATGATTGTAGTAGGATTTAAACACAAATCCAGAGCTGGTCTTCAGCTCTGGATCGTGATTTAGCTGGATTAAATAGGGGGAGGCAGTGGTTCGTCGGAGCTTGGGGGTAACGGTTCTTTTTTCTTGCGCAGCACGAAAAAGATGACCACTGCGGCAATCAAAATCAGGACAATCCCACCACACAGGCCACCGAAGATATAGGCAAGATAGGTATTTTGATCGGTTGCAAAGATCCCGAACCCGGCTGCGTAATCTAACAAGCTTGCCGAGCCCCAAAACAAAGCTGCCAGACCTGGGCAGGCACACAGGAACACGGCAACAATTGTGATGATAATAGCGGCTGTTCGATTGTTCATAGCATATCTACTCCTTGATTTTATATACTGACAGTGGGTTAAGTATAAGTCATACCTTCCCAGGATACAAGCAATTATCCATGTCTTGTGACATCCATGCAGCTCATCTCATTGAATTAAATATTAAGTACGCAACCTGGCACCCAATTCCTGCTCCAATTTGCGGATAATGCGCTGGCGGACCTGGGCGACGTCATTATCCGTCAGGGTCTTATCGGCTGATTGATAGGTGAGTGAATATGCCAGGCTTTTCATACCCTTCCCGATTTGCTCACCTCGATAGACATCGAACAGGGTGATATTGGTAACGATATGTCCTCCAGCCTGCCGGATCACATCCGCAGCCCGACCGGCTGGAATATCCTCATCAACAACCAGTGCAAGGTCTTCCAGCACAGGTGGGTAGGCAGGGACTGGGTGCATATCATAGCGGTCCGGGATCAAGCTGATCACCAGATCCATGTTTATTTCTGCTGCCTGTACCGGATTAGAAGAAAAGTCGTAGTGGGCATGTACCAGGGGATGCAACTCACCGAACACCCCGATCTGTTGCTCCCCAATCAGGATGCGCGCACATTTGCCAGGATGGAAAGTAGGGTGCACAGCTGGCTCCACATGCATATTGATATGCAACTCTTCCATCAATAATGCAATGATCCCTTTGAGGTCATAGAAATCCACCGGCTCTGTGTTCGCTTTTTGCCAGCCCGATAACGAACGTGGTCCGGTCAGGACCATCGCCAGACGCTGTAATTCATCCGGTCGTTCCCCGGTCTCCGAAGACATGAAAATGGGTCCAACTTCAAAGAGAGCCAACCGCGGGCGAATGTGGGAATTTCGCTCCACCGTCTCAAGGACACTATTCAATACACTGTGGCGCATGACCACCCGGTCTGAAGCGATGGGGTTGATGATGCGCAGGTAGGGTTGGTCATCCGCTGGTGTTCCAGGTGCCAGGCGACGCGCTTCACGTTCAGGTGTGGTTTGCCGGTGACTGACAATCTCCTGCAAACCCAAATCCATCAGGATGTTCACGACCCTCGTTTCGCTTTCATATGCAGGATTACTGCGTTGCGGTGGCAGCTCTGAAGAAAGGCGAGTCTCAGGGATGCGCTCATACCCGTAAATACGGGCGATCTCTTCTATTAGGTCAGCTTTGCCTGTCAAACCATCGCTGATATCCATGCGGTGGTCGGGGGTATGGGCACGAATGACGACTTGAGCAGTACCTTCGGCGATCAATTCACATTGGAAGTACAGACTCTGCAGGATTTTGATGATCTCGTGGATGGTAAGCTTAATCCCAAGCACGCGCTCGGTTTCTTCCAGAGTAAGGTCAACGACCGGATCCTTGGGTGGTAAGGGGTAATTATCCACCAATCCCTGACAGACAGTGCCTCCAGCCAGCTGGTGCATTAATTTTAAGCCACGCCTGACACCACGTTCCGCCATGGCAGGGTGGACGCCACGCGAAAAACGGAAGGCGGCTTCCGATTGAAGCTTTTGAATAGCAGCGGTCTTGCGGATATTGATATTATTCCAAGCTGCGCCTTCCAGAAGGATGCTGGAGGTGCTTTGATCTCGTGAGATTGAATAGTTTGGAGGCGTTTCTTTTCCTCCTCCGTCCGGACCGTTTAATCCCGCCGAACTTGCTGAAGCGTCGAATACTTCAGATTCTGCACCACCCATTACACCCGCGATGGATAGAGAGCCGGCAGTATCACACACAAGCACAGTGAAGGGATCCAGGGGGCGGTCGACACCGTCCAAAGTAGTGAGGCGTTCGCCTGGGTGAGATGTTCGAGTAAGGATGGTGGGTGGATTGCCTGCGGCACGCTGTACCAGCACATCATAATCAAAGGCATGCAGGGGTTCACCCACCTCAAGCATGGCGTAATTGGTGACATCCACGATGTTGTTGATCGGGCGCATGCCTGCCAGCTTGAGCCGACGCTGCATCCAATATGGGCTGGGTTGGATGGAGACATTTTGAATTAACCCTAGCACAAAGCGTGGGTTCAGCTCAGGTTTAGTGATCTCTATACGGGCTTTATTGACAATATCTGGTCCTTCGGCCTGGAAATGGTAGAAATCCTCAGGGATATGCAGTGGCTGACCAGTGAGGGCAGAGACTTCGCGTGCTACGCCCAGGATACTGGCAGCGCGGGCAATATTCGGCAAAATCTTTATATCATATACAGCATCGCCCATGTAATCCACAAGTGGGACACCCACCGGGGCATCCTGATCGAGGATGATCACACCTTCATGATCGTCCGAGATGCCAAGCTCTTTTTCTGAGCAAATCATCGAATAGGATTCAATCCCGCGGATTTTAGCCGGCTTGAGGGTGGTCAGCACCTGACCTGGCTGGTGTCCATCATAAATCCGGGCACCTTGTCGAGCGTAGGCAACTTTGAGGGGTATGGGCAATTGCCCCAGCCCTTTATATGGATATAAATTGGGAGCACCGGTCAGCACGATATGCTCACGCTCGCCATCGTAAAGCTTGCACAAGACCAGCCGGTCCGCATTGGGGTGCGGCATAACCTCTGAGACTGAGGCGACGACGATCTTATCCGGCTCCCAAGATAACACCGAGATATTGGTGTTTATACTCTGATTTCCGCTCTGGTAGCCAACCAGGTAGTCATGCGGGATTGGAAGACCAATATAATCAATCCCTTCCACCTCTAACCCCGCCATGGTCAAACGTGAGGCAAGCTCATGGAGAGGAATGATGATGTCGACGAAGTCTTTAAGCCAGGATATGGGGACTTTCATTGTTTCCTCCAATAGATGAGAAAATAGGCACTCAGGTAATTAGGCAATAAGTAAATGGGCACTTAGGCAATCAAGTATCAGGTGTTCAGGCAATCAGTTTTTTGGATCTTCAATATCAAGATCAGATAAATATTGGATTGAATCTTCTTTGATACGGTGTGCACTGCCAGGTTCGTTATCTCCTCGTTTGTTTTTCTTTAGAAATGTGATATATCCATTGAGCAAGCGTCGTATTTCTTGTACTTCTACATTAATCACATTGTAGGTATCTTGCGAAATATATCCAAGTTTGTGGGCTAAAGATATATGACTATAACTCTCTTCCAGTGAGCCGCGAGCAATGTAGCAAAATCGGACACCTTCCTGGTAATAATAGCGACTGTAGCCTTCTGCGATGTTGGCAGGTACGCTTTGGAGAGATCGGCGTAGCTGCATCGATAGCACCCATTTCTCCTCAGTTGGAAATGATGGCAGAATCTGTTGATTTATCATGACCGCGAAAGCCATCGCCCTTTGCCATACTTGTAAATGTATCCAATCCTTTTTCTTCACTCATACCTAACTCGCTAATTGACTTGGCGTAAAATATTTTCTTCCTAATTACTATTTGCCTGATTCCTAATTGACTTATGCATTAAAATTGCTCCAAAAAACGCATATCATTGTTCCAGAAATAGCGGATATCTTCGATGCGGTGCTTGAGCATCATGATGCGTTCGGTGCCCAAACCGGCAGCAAATCCCGAGAATTTTTCAGGATCGTAACCGCCATTTTGAAGCACGGTGGGGTGCACCAAACCGCATCCACCGATCTCAAGCCAACCCGACCAAGCACATACTGCGCAGCCTTTGCCATTGCATAAGAGACATTCGAAGTCATATTCTGCGCTGGGCTCGGTAAATGGGAAGTATGAGGCGCGAAAGCGTGTGCGGATGGTTTGACCGAACAGACGGCGGGCAAAATCACTGACTGTGCCTTTCAAATCTCCCAGCGTGATGTTCTTACCAACCACCAGCACTTCAATCTGGTTGAATTGAGTTTCCTTGCGGGCATTGATCTGCTCATACCGGTAACACATCCCAGGCAGGATCGCCCGGATAGGCTCGGGGACATATTGGCGCATGACGTGGATCTGCCCTGGAGAAGTATGCGGTCGAAGAGATACATTCGGCATGGTGGTATAAAATGTATCCCACATATCACGGGCAGGGTGGTCGGGGGGCATGTTAAGCAAACCAAAGTTGTATTCATCCGTCTCTACTTCTGGGGAGCGATAGACTTGAAAGCCCATGTCTGCAAATGCCTGAATAACCTCGCGCAATGAGATGGTGGCGGGGTGGAGCCGTCCGATGGGTAAAGTTCGACCTGGCAGGGTGACATCCAAGCGCTCAGATTGCAGAGATTGTTGCAGAGCTGACTGACGCAAGGTTTCGGAACGGGCTGAGAAAGCAGTCTCAAGAGTACGTTTGACATCATTTGCATGTCTACCAATGATAGGACGTTCTTCCTTGGCAAGCTTGCCAAGCTGGTCAAACACCAACATCAGGGGTGAGGAACGTCCAAGATGGGTAATCCGCCATGTTTCCAGGCTGGGTTCATCTTGAATGGATTCCAAAGCCAGTAAGGCTTTTTGTTTTATTTGATCCAATTCAGACAACATATGCACCTCCAACAGCAAACATAATCCTCATGCAAACTGGCAAAATATATTAATTGACCCAATGAATCAAAAATCCCGCCCCATCAAGGGACGGGAGGCGTTTCCCGCGGTACCACCCTTGTTGGTCGCTCACGCGACCCTCTTCATCCGACAGCAGAATGGCGATCGGTCCCCAGGCTAACGCTTGGGTTGCGTTCCGCGCTACTAGTGTATTTCACATTCACGCGGACAACTCCAGAGGGAACTTCACTGGATTTCTGCCTGGCGGGGTCTCAGTCGTAGCCCCAGGCCTCCCTGTTGGTTTCGTTCCAGTTACTCTCCTCTTTCAAAGCCTTTGTATCTTGTTCCCCCTATTATCTGCAAATGTGATGATCTGTCAAGTATTTGGCAGAGGAGTTGATCCTGCCTGAGGCTGGAATTCTTTTCATGATCAGCACATGACAGGAAGGATGAAATTGCTGGACCGGTCAGCTCAGGGTTGAATAGCGTGTATAATTTACAAAATGAACATACGCCGGCTACTTGTACTTTTTATTGCGCTCGGTTTCTCCCAAATTATCTTAACAGCATGCACCCGTAACAATCCGGTCGAAACCGGTACCCCTACAGCGGCGGTAGCGACAGAAACAGCGGTGATTTCACCGGAGCCAACCAAAACACCGATCCCGCCCACACCAACGCCAATTCCGTTAGCCGCCATCATTAATGGAGAGACAATCACCCTGGCTGAATTCCAGGCTGAACTCACCCGTTTTCAGGCTGCTTCACCGATAACTGGCACGAATCTGGCATCTGACCCTGGGGCAATCGTCCTGAACGAGCTAATCGACCAGACTTTGTTAGCTCAGACGGCTGCTCAGAATGGATTTATCGTGGATGAGAATTTACTACAAACCAGAATCGACACACTTGAAACTCAACTTGGGGGAGCCCAAGCTTTAGAGGACTGGAAAACTAAATCTGGGTATTCCAACGATGATTTCCTACGGGCATTAAAACGATCGGTAGCTGCAGCGTGGATGCGCGACCAAATCGTGGCGTCTGTTCCTAAGATAGCGGATGAGGTGCATGTGAAGCAAATTTTATTACCCACTGCAACCCAGGCAGATGAAGTGTATAGCTCATTACAATCTGGTACAAATTTTCTAGAACTTGCAGCCACATATGATCCTGTAACTGAAGGAGATTTGGGTTGGTTCCCGCAGGGATATCTGGGCGAACCTGCAATCGATGAGGCAGTATTTGCACTACAGCCCGGCGAGTACAGTCAGGTGGTTGAAACTGAGATTGGGTTCCACGTCCTGTATGTGGTCGAAAGAGACCCCAAGCATACCCTCCAACCTGATGCAAGAACGGCATTACAAATTCAAGCGATACAGGACTGGCTACGTGAGCGTAGAAATCAAAGTGAGATCAAAATCCTACTGCCATAAAGCGAATTCCATGGGGAGACGATGAATGGATACCTTTGAAATAATGGATGCGAAAGAGCCTCGGCGCAGGAAAAGATCTTCTGCAATGATATGGAATATTCTGACCATCCTGGTACTGGTCACCATCATGTGTGTTATATCGGTCTTCTTCCTGATTTTTGTTGATCCGAACAGTAGTCTCAATCCATTTCCCCCACCCACATTGTACCCGTCCATGGCAGCACCAACCATTACCGTCACCCCGCGCTTCACACTGGTTCCGTCGTGGACACCGACCAATGTAATAACGCAGGGAACGTTCACCCCGGTTGCAACCCGCACGCCCTTAGTCACGGATACACAATCTGCAAGCGCGCCGGCGTTAGAATCCACAATCACGACCCCACCTGGAGGCTTTACATTTGTAGTCCAACCAGGCAGCCCTTCAGCGATTAATGGAGCGACTTTTCACCCAGATGCCGGGTGTGACTGGTCTGGGGTCGGTGGGTTGGCAATGAGCCTTAATGGGGAGGCAGTGCGAGGTTTATTCGTTCAATTAGGTGGCTCAATGCCTGGGGTGGAGTCGGTGGATAAGCTAACCATGACTGGATTATCAGCCCAATATGGTCCAGGTGGTTTCGAGTTCACTCTAGCCAGCGAACTGTTCATTTCAGAAGGTACATTGTGGATCCAATTATTAGACCAACAAAACCTGCCTCTATCAGACCGGGTTTATTTCAATACGTCTGATGAGTGTGGAAAGAATTTAATAATTATCTACTTCGATCAAGTGCGTTGATCCATTGAGTAGAGATATAAATAATAAGGCTGACTTGAAGAAATGTCAGCCTTATTTTTAACCCCAAAGCTCCTTCATGTAAAGTGCATCATCTTCCATAATTGGGCTTTCGCACAGTATCCTTCCACGACTTTGAAAAGCTTTCAGAGACTTGAATAGACCTTCCAGGTTCAAGTCTGATTCTTTGAGGGGGAGATGTTCTTTTTCTCCTTTATCCCCGTACTGGATACCGGAAAGGTGGATGTGTAAATGTGTGAGGGAGGCGTCACCGAGAGACTTTGCATAAACTTCCAGGATGTGGGAGAATTCATCGTAGGTGTTGACTGAACCATCCCCAGGGCGGGCATGCAAATGAGCAAAGTCAATGCACGGTTCGATACCCGGCAAGGCTTTTGCCATCGCCAGTGTATCTTCAAGCGACCCAAGCATGGCCGATTTACCCATGGTTTCGGGGCGTAATGTCACCTTGTTACCTGCTGATCGAAGCTCCTCCATGCAACCTTGTAGACGATGAGTGGCAAGAGGCAAAACCTCTGAGGGCGGTTTACCGAAATAGGAGCCAGGATGAAAGATGATATCTGTCGCTCCTGCCAGATTGCCGTAAATGGCAGCATCCATTAACCGTTTGCGAGAGTTAACCCACTCCTCATCAGTGGCATTTAAGTTGATATAGTAGGGAGCGTGAATGCTGAGCGAGACGTCTTGTTTGGCAGCGGTTGCCTGGATAGCTGCACAAGTCTGCTCTGTTACCCGCACTGCGCGTACCCAACCAAGCTCGAGAGCATCCAATCCCAACTCATCCAAGCGCAAAATTGCACCAATACTGCCCCCTGGTTTTTTGGGAGTCGAAAGCGGTGAACCAACTGTTCCGAAACGAAAGGGATTGGGCATTAAAACCTCCAGTTTTCATGCGTGACTTTAGTCGATTTTTTACTTAACGATAAAGTGATTCACTATTAAATCGGGAAGCCTCAGAACAAGGATTTAATGATTGACCAAAGCGGAGGACCTAAAACCAAGAGACCGATAACGATACTCGATACTGCCGCGATCAATACGGCTGCAGCTCCAACATCCTTGCCGACCCTGGCAAGCTCATGTTGTTGGTGATTGGAGGCTAAATCCACTACTGCTTCCAAGGCAGTATTGAGAAATTCAGCAATCCAAACCAGGGCAATTGCCAGCAAGATCAGCGCCCAGCTAGGAGCTGAAATGCGTAGGATGAAGGACATCAGGATAACAGCGATACTGACAACCATGTGGATCCATGCGTTTCGTTGAGTTCGAATGACAAACCACCACCCCGAAAATGCACATCTGAATGCTTTAATGCGCGATATGAAAAAGTCTTTGATCATCTTGGATATGGTCAGAGGATGGATTCCAGACTGACGCCAAGCTGGGTTAAAACAATATCCTGAGCAGCCTGCATCTTCTTTTTATCAGTCCTTTCAAGATGGTCGTATCCGATCAGGTGTAAGGTACCATGGACTACCAATAATTGCAGCTCATCAACCAATGGATGACCATCAGAATTGGCTTGTTCTTGGGCGCGGGGTAATGAGATGACGACATCCCCGAGATAAATCAGGTTGGTGTCTGGGTCCGGCTCACTGGATGGAAATGAAAGCACATCGGTAGTGGTATTGAGCTGGCGAAATTTATAATTGAGTCTTTTCAGGAGCGAATCATCCCCGATGACAACACTCATCTCTGACCCGGGAGAGGTATTTTCAAGGTCCAAGGTAAGCTGAGCGGCGTGCAATAATATAGATTTATCTACTGGTAGCTTGACAGTCCGTTTTACTTGAAGATTGATCATGGATCCTTAGTTAAGTTGACCAGTTTTTTCTTTGTTCGGTGAGGGCTTATGGGCAGGAGGGATCGGGGGAGTGTCTCCATCTGGGAGTCTATAAGGGATCGGCCGTGTTTTTAGCTCGCCTTCGGATTTTGGATATTGAATTCGTGGATGGTATAAACCTCGCAATGTGGATGTGAATGAGTCTATGACCTGTTCCAGATTTTGCAAGGTCAGCTGCGTGTCATCGAGCTCACCGAGGTCCAACTTATCTTTAACGACGCTTTTTATCAGATCCAGCAATTCATTCTCATCCTTGGGTCTTTCTGCACGCATACGCGCTTCGCAGGTATCTGCCAGCATCAGAAGGGCAATTTCGCGAGTCGAAGGTCGAGGACCTGGATAACGGAACTTGCTCACGTCAACAGCATCCTTATTCATCCCGGCTAGATCGAGTGCCCGCCGGTATTGGTAGCGGGTGATCGTAGTACCATGGTGCTGTTCGATAAAGCCATAGATCTGCTTTGGAAGGCGATATTTACGCGCCAATTCCATCCCATCTGGGACATGTTTAATTATGGTGGCAGCGCTTGTTTCCGGATCCAGATCATCATGTGGATTTAGATTGCCAGGAAGCTGGTTCTCGATAAAGAAATAGGGATTGAGAATTTTACCGATATCATGGTACAAAGCACCCACCCGAGCAAGCATGGCATTCCCCCCGATAGTTTCAGCAGCTTGTTCAACCAGATTTGCCAGTTGGAGACTATGCTGATATGTACCAGGCGCATTGCGCATAAGAAGTTGTTGAAGCGGATGATCGGGTCGTGAGAGCTCAATGAGCTGCAAAGCGGTAGTTTGCCCTAAAAATTGAGCGAGGTAGTAATGTAAGATCAAAGCAATACTGACTGAGGCAATGCCGTTAATGACTGCAGCGAGTGCCAATGTTGTTATTCCGATCCAATCTGCAGTAGGTTGGATGATACGATAGGCAACTGCCACGGCTGCAGCAGATAAGGAGACCGCTGCACCCGCCCAAAAGAAAGCGGTGAGTCTCTGGGCTCTCTTTAAAACAAAAACACCAAAAACACTGCCCAACAAATAATAGAGAGTGAGGATTTGAGCCTCTGGTAGATTATACGGAATCAGAAATGTCAATGGAAGGACGGAAATCATTGCCAGCTCAGATGAAAATAATGCTGAGATCGTTAATGCGAAACCCATCACTGGATAGACATAGGGGATGACTGCGTGCCCCGGGATGGATACCCGGGCGATAAACAAAAAAAGTAAGAAAAGCATCAGTAACAGGGTAAGTTTCCTTATCCCAGGATTACCCGAGAATAAATCTGGATTGCGACGGAAATATAGGATAAAGATTGCCCCTGATAGAATAGATAAACCCAATGAGCTGATGAATTCCTGCCAGCGATTTTTCGGCTGGGCGAGTCCAAATTGCTGGAGCGCTTCGTAGTCAGTTGCAGTGATTACTCTCCCACCCTGGATAATGGTCTCATCAGTCATGAATGAACGTGTAACCGGGGAGGTGCTAGCATGTGCCTGCTGTCTGGCAGCTTCGGTCGACTGCTCATTATAAAGACTGTTGGGAACAACGAATGCTTGAACAAGGGTGGTGATAATGGCAGCTTGATCTTCCGGAAATGACAGGCTTACCAAAGTGGGGATTTTTTGATCCACAGTAGCTAGCTGGTTTTCACGGATCGGTTCCCGCATCAACTGATCCAAGATAGAGGTGGTTTCCAGTGAAATGCTTTGCCACCGGGAGTCACTCATGGTGAGGATGCCCCTAATCGTGTCACGGCTCAACTGGGTCCTATCCAATGCAGCCAGGTCGGTCGTTCTCTGATCCATAGTTGCAAAACTATCCGAACGGACGCTAGTTATATAAACCAGTGTATTTCTCAAGCGTTCCAACTGCTGCCGGGCGATGTTTGTATCGGCAGGAGAGAAAATTGATGGAACTTCGGCTGCAGCTGCGTCTTGCTGCCTGGCAGTCAGGATTTGACTTTGATAGGTAATGGCATAGGGGGCATGGATGTCATATGGAGCTACATCACCCACGCTTAAGGGAGGTGCGGATAAATTTTCAGCCATGGGGATTAATAAGGCTAACAGGATAAACCCGCAAAAAAGCAGGAATATCAACCCCAGGAAGAAATGCCGCCGGGTCAATTTAAATGCAGACACGTCTTATTGTAGCAACTTTCGGACCACCTGGCTGGCTTGATCGCCGGTTGCTCGACCCTGCAAGCGAGGTATGAGGACCTTCATGACCTGCCCCATCTCACGTATTGAAGTAGCCCCGACTTCGGTGATGACTGCCTTGACCATATCCTCCAATTCAGCCTGGGATAGTGCTGCAGGCAGGTATCCTTGGAGAATTGCTATCTCTTCCTCAGCCTGCGGGATCAGCTCGGGACGGTTGGCTTTTTCTGCATCTGCAATGGATTCCCGCCGAGCTTTTATCTCCTTTTGAATGACTGCCAAATAGGCTGCTTCGTCCATGTGGGCGCTTTTTTCTACTTCAGCCAGCTTGATGGCAGATAATGCCATACGGATTGTGCTTTTACGGGTTTCTTCTCCGTGACGCAGGGCGTCTTTAAGGTCAGATTGGAGGTTAGATTTAATATCCATTGGAAAATGATACTTTCTCGTTCAAAAATAATGGGTCGTAAGATAGATTATAACGTATCTTGAGGGCTCATGAACCGGAATTATGTATGGGGGACTTCACCCACCAAGCCACCCGGCTTGATTCCGGTGATATGAATATTCATAACTTGATTATTACAGGGAGAGGGTAAGATCGCGCTCACCCGCATATAATTATCCGTCAGACCACTCAGCTCCCATTGGTTTACATCGACCGGGGTGGCTTTTTCCCATAGCACCCGCAAGTCCTGTCCGAGATGGAATTCCCGGAAGGTAGACGAACTTTCCTGCAAAATCTCACGCATCCTGGCATTACGCTGTTTGGATATACTGTGCTGGATCTGGTCAGGTAGCTTTGCAGCAGCTGTTCCAGGTCTGTCGGAATAAGTAAAGACGTGTCCACCGGCGTAGGCCATCTGTTTTACAAAAGCAGCACTCTCAGAAAATTCCGCTTCCGTTTCACCTGGGAATCCGGTGATGATATCCGTGGTGATGGCCACACCCGGGATGGTTGCGCGCGCCTGGCTAACCAAATCCAGATAGGCTTGCGGGGTGATGCGACGCCCCATGCGCCTCAAGGTAGCATCACTGCCAGACTGCAAAGGCAGGTGCAAATGGCGGCATATACGCGGGCTTTGCCAATGCTCGAAGAAATCAGATGAAATATCCCAGGGTTCGAGGGATGAAAGCCGCAAGCGGGGGGTATCTGTCTCGGACAGGATGGCACTGATGAGATTCGATAGATGGGAGGGAGACTCAAAATCATATCCCCACGACCCCAAATGCACCCCAGTCAGAACGATCTCCTGAGTGCCACCTTCCAGGGCAGAATGGATTTCCTCCAGGACAGCGTTTATCCTGCGGCTTCTGCCAACACCGCGGGCGATTCTGGTGATGCAATAAGTGCAATGGTTATCACAACCATCTTGAACCTTAATGAATGCGCGCGTGCGCAGGCGGTTACCCGGGATGGGCTCGCGCGGGATAAATGGGTGAGAAAAATCCGTGAACGAGGTGTTTAAAACGATCGGGACCAGGTGGTCTTTTTCATGGTTGCCAATCACCTGACTTACCCCAGGCAGATCAGCAGTTTCCCGCGGACAAAGGGTTGCCCAACAGCCAGTAACGATGATTTGGCCAGAACTGGAACGGGCAAACTGGCGGATCTTTTGGCGCGAATCAGATGCGGCGGCAGCCGTGACCGTGCAGGTATTGATCACGATCAGGTCTGCCCGCTCAGCACTTGACGTCAGAGTATGGCCTGCAAGGCGGAATTGGCGTGCATAAGCCTCAAGCTCACTTTGGTTCAGGCGGCAACCTACCATATCCAAAAGAACTTTCATAAATTTGAGCGGGACTCCTTTAGCAGGTAAGAAAACTCACCACAATGATGCAATGGATAACGGAGTAGATATTTCTGCGATTGCGTCTCAGCTGCAATCTGGTGAGAGGATAGTAAAGGTTTTATCCAATCAGGACTTATGGTTTGTAAACAAATAGATTATCAAAGAGGACATCAGTGCCGGCTGTGTCAAATGTGCCAGCAATCAATCCAACATTGCCGGTGGTGTAAGTCGAGTCTGTTTGTTGGTCGACCTGGGTGCTATTGACATAAAGGGTGAGCGTGGAGCCAACGCAGTCAAAGCGAATGTGATTTGAGGCGTCACCCTGGATTATTTTGTCACTTTCGAGCAAGCTATCACTTCCGATAGGCATTCCGCCATCACTGGTCATTTTCATAATTCCATAATAGCCATCGCTGCTGACGACGCCATAATAAAACTGATCCACGTCAGTATATCGACAGATGATGCCAAAGTCATTATCATCCGGACCGCTATTTTTAGTAGCATCCACCTCGATTTGAACATCCGTGAAACTCTCACTCCCCGGATTAGCCCATGCGTCACTATTGGTGTCATTTACGGTAATGCGATATGCATTGTTGTAGTAATCTGATGATCGGGTGCTCTCAGTAACTTGATCCCATTTATTATCAGTATTGGAGAAATCATCTGAGAACAGGATATTACTTGGTGTGCTTTGTGCGCTCGTGCTGAAACACGCCAAGCTGGCTAATATTAATAGGATGAATATAAGGGAAAAACGCATGGATTTCATAATGGCTGCTCCTTGTGGATTTGGCATGGAATGGATTGTACCATTTAGACAATCGGAATGTCTACTCCTTCAATGCCGAGTTTTATTGCTTAAAACACGCATCACCAGCGAGTCATGTGCGATTCGTAGGGGGAAGAAAAAACTGGAGCCTTATTCGACTTTAATTCATGGAAAGTAATAATCCAACATTCTTTCAGCCTGAGCTGCTATCCAAGAATCTGGATTGACCGCCTCCGCCAGGTTCAGCCACTGACGGGCGAGGTCAGGTTTTCCGAGATATAAGTAGGTTATCCCCAAGTGCAGGTAAGCCTGGGTATACCCAGGATCTGCCCGCAAGGCAGCCTGGGCAAAACGCTCCGCGGAGTGATAATCCTGCAGCATTAACATCACCTGTGCCATAACATCGAGGGAACTGGGGTTGCCCGGGTCGATGGTGATGGCTTGCCTGGCTGCGGGGAGAGCGAGCTCACGGATTTGGATCTGGTATTGAAGAGCAAACTCAGCCAGCAAACGATAAAAAAGAGGGTCCTGCGGGGCAAGTTGGATGGCTGCTTCATGTGCTGATTGGGCAGCAGGTAAATCTCCCGTTTTAGCCAGAATGTTACCTAACTCAGTGTATAAAAAGGGGTCCTTGGAGCTTATGGCAACCGCATGCTCAAGATATTTATGAGCCTGCGGATAATCCTCCTGACGTTCCCAATAAAGCCCCATCAAAGTATTTGCAAGGATGGAATTGGCATCCAGCTGTAATGCGTGGTCAAGCTCCGAAAATCCAACATTGGATCCTGTGCCAGTTTCTTGAATTGCCATTTGTTGGTGAGCTTCTCCAAGAAATGCCCAAGCATCGGCATACCCGGGTTGGAGGTCAGTGGCATTCTGGAATGCTTCAGCGGACAATTCCCATTCGCCCCAACTAGCCAGCTGTCGGCCGGCAATTAATAAAGTGTAGGCTGGTTCCTCAAAAAGGTTGGCAGTGCGGATATTATCATGGAGTGTTTGAGCGTGGGTTGCATTGGTTGGGTCTAATTCCACAGCCTGAATCAAAAAGGGTAAAGCTTTTATAGGATCCGTGGCAGCGTACAATGTGCCAATCTGATAATACAGGTGGATATCCGATGGGTTAAGGGTCAGGAGATTTTGAAGATCAATGATTGCAGATGCATAATCTTTGCGCTGAAGGTTAAGGTTTACCAAACGCTCGAACACCTGGCTGGAGTCACCCTGCTCGGTCAAATGAGTCCAGATCGCCTCCGCCATGAATGGGTCGCCGTTCTGGTCGTAAGCATCGCCCAACAGGATCAAATCCTCGTAAGTCAGGTGCGAGATTGTGCCAGGGCGCTCAAGATATTGAATAGCTGCCTGTGGATCCCCAGCCTCTAAGGCAAACTGCCCAGCGGTTAGAGTTAAATCATAACGCCAGAGGAAATATTCCCCCGCATTTGCCAGGTCCTGGGAAGCAGCCAATAAATCCCCACTGGCAATCGACTGATTGGCATTCACTAAGAACCTGGTTGCAGAGTGAGGATGAGGTGCGAGCCCTAAAAGAGCAATAAAAAGACTTATTAGGAGGATGCGAAGATAAAAGTTTAACGATGATGCAGTCTTCACTGATGATGATTATATTGCATAAGGGTGGGAAATGATGATCAATATCACCAATACCAGGTTGATGAGAATGTACCTTATGCGCCACGCAAGGAATATACGTACTCCGCAGGCATGATTTATAATTGGATTATCATACTTATTGCGGAGGTTTTTCATGGATTTTGCATTAACAAGTGAACACCGTATGGTTCAACAGATGGTGCGGGATTTTGCTCAAAAAGAAGTAGCTCCGATCATTAAGGAATTTGACCGTGCCCAAGAGATGGCTCCATTTATCCTGCCCCGTATGGGAAAATTAGGCATCCTGGGTATCTGCCTGCCAGTCCGTTACGGGGGCCAGGGAATGGATTACATATCGCTTGGGCTGGCTTGTGAGGAATTGGAAGTAGTGGATAGCACCCTGCGGGTGGTACTCTCGGTGCATATTGGTCTCAATAGCCTGGCTTTACTCCAGTGGGCAAACGAAGAGCAAAAGCAGCGATTTTTAATCCCTCAATCCAGGGGAGAGAAAATTGCCTGTTTTGGGTTAACTGAACCTGGGGCAGGCTCGGATGTAGCTGCGATTGTTTCTACTGCACGGCGCGAGGGCGATGAGTATATCTTGAATGGGGAGAAGATGTGGATCTCACTGGCAACCAAGGCAGATCACTGTTTATGGGTTGGAAGGACAGACACGAAAGCGGCAGACCCCCATGAAGGTTTATCCGCGTTTATCGTTGAATTGGATCGCCCGGGGGTGACAACGGGCGATTTGCACGGGAAATTAGGCATGCGGGCAGGCTCCACTGGTTGGATAAACTTCCAGGATGTGCGCATCCCTGCTGACCACCTGATTGGTGAAGAAGGTGAGGGATTTAAAATCGCCATGTCGTGCTTGGATAATGGTCGTTATACTGTTGCGTCTGGGGCGACCGGGCTTATCCGTGCCAGTCTAGAAGCGAGTATTAAATATTCCAAGGAGCGGAAAGCTTTCGGGCGTGAGATTGCCAAGTTTCAGCTGGTCCAACAAAAGATCGCACGTATGGTGCAATCTTATGAGATGGCACGCCTTTTATACCTGCGTGCTGGTTGGATGAAAAACCAGGGACGGCGGAACACCCGTGAGACTTCACTGGCGAAATGGTTTGCCACGGACGAATCATTTAGCGCAGCGTCTGAGGCGATCCAAATCCATGGGGCTTATGGATATAGCGACGAGTATGACGTTGAACGGTTTTTACGCAATTCGCGCGGAGCGATTATTTATGAAGGTACCAGCGAAATCCACCAGCTGATGCAGGCGGGATATGCACTAGGGTTGCGAGAAGATACCCCCTTGCGTTGTGAGCTCCCTGCATATGATGCAGATGATTGGCAGTAATCTGATCCCGGAAGCTTTCGCTTCCGGGATTTTTGATTAGAAACGCAGTATAATAATTTTAACCACCCGGATCGATGAAGACCGGGATGGGAGCACGCACAATATAAACCACATAATCCATATGTCTGGCCCCTACCAGAATAAAGAAAGGAGGGTACCATGTCAGTTATTCAATCCCCAAAATCACCTTCAGAAGAACGTAAGAAAGTAACCATACGCCTCATCCAGGCGATGAAGGCGCGCCATGAAGTAATCAGCATGCTCACGGCGTACGACTATCCAACTGCCCTGATCATGGATCAGGCTGGTTTGGATATTATCCTGGTGGGCGATTCTCTGGGTATGGTAGTCCTTGGCTACGAGAACACCTTGCCGGTAACCATGGATGAGATGATCCATCACTGCAAAGCGGTTGCACGTGGAGCAAAATATGCTTTACTGGTGGGTGATATGCCTTTTCTATCCTATCAGATTTCCACTACTGAGGCTGTACGGAATGCAGGGCGATTCCTGCAGGAAGCTGGTATGAATGCCATCAAGCTAGAGGGAGGCTGCGAACGCGCTGAGACTATTAGGGCAATCGTGAATGCGGGCATCCCCGTGATGGGGCATCTGGGGTTAACTCCACAGAGCGTCCACAAACTGGGTGGTTATCGTCCGCAAGGACGCGATGCTGAGGCTGCATACCAGTTGTTAGAAAATGCTCAAATCCTACAAGAGGCGGGATGTTTCAGCCTGGTACTTGAATCCATTCCCGGAAAACTGGCTGAATTAGTTTCACAACGATTGGAAATTCCAACCATTGGGATCGGTGCAGGTGTTGGTTGTGATGGTCAGGTCTTGGTGACACATGACTTGCTTGGAATTTTCGAACGATTTACACCCAAGTTTGTAAAACGCTATGCCAGCCTGGCTGGAGAGATGAGGAAGGCTTTCAGCGAATTTAAAGCCGAAGTTAAGACGAATGCATTTCCAGGCGTGGAGCATACAGTTGAAATGGACTATGATGAGTGGCGCAGCCTGGAGGAAAGACTGGCACAAAGCAGCTCAAGTTTTGTGCTCCATGATCAGGCGGTGAGGTAAGTGGATGGGTTTTCTAATCGTAGGGACGGGGGCGTTGGCGTGTTTATTCGCTGCCCGGATTACTGGCTCGGGGAGTGAGGTGACCATGCTGGGTAGCTGGCCGGAGGGTTTAGCTGCCCTGCGACAATATGGGGTGCGATTGCTTGATCTGGATGGCAGCAACTCAAATTTCGCGGTCGAAGTCATCGATGAGTCAGCAAGCAAGAGAAGATTTAAGCAATCCTTGGTGCTGGTTAAATCCTGGCAAACAGAACGGGTAGCTAAACAGCTTGAACGATACCTGGCTGCGGATGGGATTGCATTGACCTTGCAGAACGGATTGGGCAATGACCGGGTGCTGATGGGGATGCTCGAACCGGAGCAGGTAGCCTTGGGAATCACCACAGTGGGTGCCAGGATGCTCGAGCCAGGCTTCGTCCAATTTACCGGAAATGACAAGGTTATGCTCGGAGCTCATCCCAAACTAAGCAGGTTGGCAGAACACCTACAAAAAGCAGGTTTTCACGTGGAGATGGTTTCTGACCCTGTGTCATTAGTATGGGGGAAGCTGATCATCAATGCTGCTATCAATCCGCTGACTGCACTATTACGCGTGGCGAATGGCGAGCTGCTCGTGCGACCAGAAGCTCGAGAGCTCCTGGCTGAGGCTGCGCGTGAAGCAGCTTCGGTTGCTTCAAAGCAGGGGATCAGCCTACCCTATCCCGATCCAGTCATGATGGTTGAACAAGTGGCTCGAAACACTGCCGCCAATTATTCCTCCATGCTGCAGGATGTCATGCGTGGAACAACCACTGAAATCGAAGCAATCAATGGGGCAATCGTGCGGGCAGGTGAACAATTCGGTGTGCCAACCCCAGTCAACCGGATGTTGTGGCACCTTGTGAAGAGCTTAAACCAGCATTGAGGCAGGAAAAACATTGGATGTCGTAATTTCCCTGAATGAATTAAGGTTGGCTCGAAACAGATTAAAAGAACCGGTCGGGCTTGTACCCACGATGGGTTTCTTACATGACGGGCATCTATCTTTAGTCAAAAAAGCCCGTCTCGACTGCACCAGCGTGGTAGTCAGTATTTTTGTTAACCCGTCTCAATTTGGCCCGCATGAGGATTTAAACAAGTATCCCCGTGATCTGCAGCGGGACGTAGACCTACTAAGGTCAGCTGATGTTGATCTGGTGTGGACGCCCACGAATGAGGTGATGTACCCGCCTGGTTACCAAACCTGGGTCACAGTGGAGGAAGCCTCCAAGCCATTGGAGGGGGCAATGAGACCCGAGCACTTTCGGGGTGTGGCGACGGTGGTGGCAAAACTTTTCAACGCAGTTCAACCTCAAAAAGCATACTTTGGTCAAAAGGATGCCCAGCAAGCGGTGGTTATCTCGCAGATGGGGCGGGATTTGGATTTCCCAATCGAGATTGTGGTGTGCCCCACCATGCGAGAGCCGGATGGATTAGCAATGTCCAGCCGAAATGTATATCTTTCGACGGAAGAACGGCAATCTGTAACTGTTCTGTCAAGAGCATTATTTCGGGCTAAAGCAGTTTTTGAAACGGGTGAGCGAGATGTAAGCCAACTCCGGAAAGTGGTGCTGGACACTCTGGCAACCGAACCATCTGTAAAGGTCCAATATGTATCATGTGCCCATCCCGATACATTGCAGGAATTGGAAGGTCAGGCGGACCGCGTATTGCTATCCTTGGCAGTTAGCATTGGAAAAACGCGCTTGATCGACAATATAATGATCTGAGCAAGGCAAATGAAACGCACTTTGAACAATTCCCTTTAGGAAAAGAGGCTGACATGTTGTTGACGATTGACATAGGGAACACAAACATCACCCTGGGGCTCTACCAAGGGAAAGAGCTTGGCCCGCGTTGGCGTCTGGCAACTGCATACGACCATATGCCGGATGAGTATGGGTTACAGCTGCTTGGCTTGTTAGAGCATGCCGGTCATGCACCCGATTCTGTGACCGGGATCTGTATGGCTTCGGTGGTACCGCCTCTTACCAGCAAGATCATTGAAGCTTGCCGGCGGTACCTCAATGTGGAACCATTGGTAGTTGATGCGGGAGTGAAAACTGGCGTGCGCGTGCGTTATGAGGATCCACGCGCAGTGGGTGCAGATCGCATTGTGGATGCCGTAGCGGTACTACATCTCCATGGGACCCCGGCTTGTGTGGTTGATTTTGGTACGGCCACAACCTTCGATGCCATCGCAGAAAATGGAGATTACCTGGGTGGAGCCATCGCGCCAGGGATCGGTATCGCGGCGGAGGCTTTATTTCAGCGCACTGCCAAACTACCCAGGGTGGACCTGCAAAAACCTCCTTCTGTGATCGGACGGAACACGGTTCATTCGATGCAATCCGGTTTATTGTACGGATATGTGGGGTTGGTGGAGGGAATGGTGAAGCGCTTCAGGCTGGAACTGGGTGAGAACATGAAAGTGATCGCAACAGGCGGCCTGGCGGATATCATGGCACAAGAAACCGATGTCATCCAGATTGTCGCTCCCTGGCTCACCCTGGATGGGCTACAGATCCTATGGGATATGAACCATACGAATGGATGATATTTTATTCAAGAAGGATGCTGTTTATTTCCATGAGTTACAGACAAAAACTGGCTGGGGCAGGACATTGTACGGTTTTGCAGAGTGGTGTGCCCCAGAACCGGGATGGCTAACCCTGGATGTAGGTTGTGGTCCTGGATTATTGCCGGCGATATTTTCACAATTGGGCTGTAGAGCGGTAGGAGTGGACCTTGACCCGAAGATGTTCCATCCCTCGCCTTTACATCCAATTACGTCTATAGCAGATGTGAATGCATTACCTTTCCCTTCTCATACCTTCGATTTGGTTACCAGCACAAATCTGTTGTTTTTGTTACCCCAACCAATCCTGGCACTGATTGAGATGAAACGGGTGCTACAACCCGGTGGATAGGTGGCAGTACTCAATCCTTCAGAGAATTTAAACATAAAAGCAGCAGGTATCTTTGCTGTGGAACGGGGATTGGATGGGGTAGCAAAAGATACTTTGTTGAATTGGGCCAGGCGAGCTGAAGAAAATCATCGCTGGACAGAAGATGGGACGCAGGCTTTATTTACCAATGCAGGTTTAAGATATATGGCAAGTAGTCTCAAGATTGGCCCTGGTTTTGGTCGTTTCTCGTGGGGAGCTGCCTGACCACGCAAATCTGAACTGGGAGGGTATAATCCATACCAAATTATATGAAAACAGAGATCCTTAGAGTAGATCACCCAAGCGCAATTTCGCATGCTGCGGATGTATTACAGAATGGTGGCTTGGTTGCCTTTCCAACGGATACCGTTTACGGGTTGGCTTCTTTGCCTTTCAAAGGGGAGTGTGTGGAGGGATTATTCTCGGCAAAAGGGCGAAATAATGCACATGCCATTGCTATCTTGATTGGAGATTATCCTGATCTGAAGAGAGTGGTTGATGAGTTTGATGAGAAATCGCTGCGTTTGGCTCATCGTTTTTGGCCAGGACCGCTCACATTGGTAGTACCCAAGCTGGCGACACTGCCAGCTGCGCTTTCACAGGATGGGACAATTGGGGTGCGCATGCCTGACCATCCCATTGCCCTGGCATTGTTGCGCAAGATTGGTCCATTGGCAGTGACATCCGCCAATATATCCGGACAGGATAATACTAATACGGCTGAAGAGGTAAGCAGACAATTAAATGGACGGGTTCATTTGATCCTGGATGGTGGAAAAACATCGGGAGGTGTCCCATCCACCGTGGTTGATTGTATCTCATCCCCTTTAGTGATATTACGACAGGGACCGATCTCGTTTGAAGCGATTAAAGCCGCTCTGTTATAAACACGGCTCAATTCTCACGAAGTTATTAATATAAATTCATACCATTTTTACCTTATTGTATATAATGGAATTGCATTCTCCTCACTCAAACTCGCCCAATGAGATTGGAGCCATCTCAATGGGCGATTTGAGTTTAAAGAGGCATTCGTACTTGCCCCACAGATTTAGAAAACTAAATTATATTTATTGTGTTGAAGTTGGAGCTGGTACTTCGGAAAGCGACCAATTGGGAAGGACATCCATATCGAGATGGTCGCGCTGACCTTGAATAAACCGGAAGTATGCCGCACCGGCAATCATGGCAGCATTATCGGTGCAAAGCCAGATGGGGGGTATATGCAAAGGGCAGGTGGCTCGAATCTGGATTGAATGACGCAATGCCCGGTTTGCAGAAACTCCACCTGCAATGAGTATATTTTTGGCAGTAAATTCTTTTGCCGCCTTGATGGTCTTGCTGACCAGCACGTCCACAACCGCGGCCTGGAAGCTGGCAGCCAGGTCGGCGACAGGGAGTGGTTTAGTAGAGGTATCCATTTGGCGGACTTCTCGCATCACTGCGGTTTTCAATCCACTGAAGGAAAAATCCCAGCTATCTTCCAGCCAGGCGCGCGGGAAGCTAAATGCCAAAGGGTTTCCTTCAACCGAGGCATTCTGGATTGAAGGACCACCAGGATATTCCAGACCCAACAAGCGAGCTACTTTATCAAAAGCCTCACCGGCAGCATCGTCGAGGGTTGCACCTAAATGTTGATACTGCAAGTGACCTTTCATCAATACGAGCTCAGTATGACCACCTGAGACGATCAAGGCAATTATTGGAAATTTTGGCTCATGCGGAGGGTTGGTATCTGGTTTAAAAAGCCAGGCAGAGTACAGGTGTCCTTCGAGATGGCTGATGCCTATAATGGGCATTCCACGACCTAATACTAACCCCTTGGCGGCATTCATTCCAACCACCAATGAACCTGGCAGACCCGGTCCGCGTGTGACTGCGATTGCATCCAGGTCACCCAGCGCAAGGTGAGCTTCGTGGAGTGCTTGATCAATTACAGGGTAAATGGTCTTGATATGCTGCCTGGACGCCACCTCAGGGAATACACCACCGAATTGAGCATGCAAGTCTATTTGGGAGGCAACCACACTTGAAAGGATCAGACGTCCATCCTCCACCACTGCGGCGGCTGTCTCGTCGCAGGAGGTTTCGATACCGAGGATCCGAATAGGAGGTCTTTCCAATTGGGTACCCTTTTTGGTGGAGGTTTTTGGCATTTTCTGCTTCCTTTGTGTCAATCATAGAGGTCGGTAAATTTATCCAGCTTTTACTGGCAGGATCAGGTCCATGGGGTAATCTGCCAAAACTTCCAGCCTGCCATCCGGGAGTACATAAAAGCTGTTTTCAAGTCGAACACCCATGTTTTTTTCGGGGTAATATAATCCAGGCTCGATGGTAAAAACCGTTCCCGGCACCAAACTGTCTTTTTCATCACTACTGATCCCACTCCAGGGGCGTTCATGGATGTTCAAACCAATGCCATGCCCCAGGCTGTGAACATACCCTTGTTGGGTTTGGGGATCCTCTTTGACCGTGGGGTGACCTTGAGCTGAAAATTCTTCGCAAGCCATCTGTTGGTAGTCCTTGAAGGCTTTTCCTGCTTGGAGCTGTTGGGTGACATTTGTGTAGACTGATAATACGGTCTCATAGAGAGCCATTACTTCATCGGGGGCATAACCTAAGCACCAGGTTCGGGTGAAATCGTAAAAATAGCCACCACCCGCTTCACAGGGAAAGATATCAAATACGATCGTTTGTCCGAGCTTGAGCAGATCAGTGGAATTGCCGGATGAGTGAGGCACCCCAGCATCACGACCAATGGCGAATATAGTGCCCTCCGGATTTTCAGCCCCTAACTCCGATAGCCACAAGTTAATTCGGTTTTTTACATCACCGATGGTCAGAGGCTTTCCATTGTTATTTAACAATACCCCGTCTTTTGCCGAATGTGAAGAGATAAAGTCTGCCACCTGACCAACGACTTGAGTGGTCACCTTACCCATCCAGCGGATGCGCTCAATTTCCGTTTCATCCTTGGTCATCCTGGCGAGCATTAACACCGAATTGTCAGTCTCACCCACCAGGTGCAACTCGGGCATCGCCTGCTGCAAGGCGGAGAAAACCGCATAATTTGCCCCAATTTCAGACCGCCCGTATAATGCAACCCTACCAGAGGTTATGCCAAGGTCAGCGAGCATCAGCTGGTAACGTCTGACAATAGCTTTCAGGTTATCTCCCCCAGCTTGTTTGAGTAGATCCGTGAAGTTAAATTCCCCAATATTTTTAGTATGAAGTGCCGATCTGGCGGCCTCATCCCTTTCCATTGGGTAATGAAATAGGACCGCAACTTCCCCACGTTTTTTTATCAGGTCAGCATTGGTCAAGTGACCACCACCGGTCAGATAGACCATGGCGGGATTATGCTGACCTGGACCGGTGATTAATAGCGCATCCAAATCATTTGCATGCATCAGTGCGTCGAGATCGTTTTTCATGGTATAGGCTGTCCTCTGATTTAGATAT